>Ga0209536_100004517_pt1 | contig 21969 bp, 11 predicted proteins | sample DeeMarSeWOR28_12_FD_187461 | JGI IMG/M metagenome (GOLD analysis project Ga0209536, IMG submission 187461) | Marine sediment microbial communities from White Oak River estuary, North Carolina - WOR-2-8_12 (SPAdes) (version 2) | ecosystem: Environmental > Aquatic > Marine > Intertidal zone >... | reverse complement strand
TTGCCAGCGGTCCGCCGCCGAACAGAAAGCCCCGGGCGTCGGGCCGGTAGAACTGCGCGAGTCGCTCGAAGTCACCGGCAGTCCACGCGGCGAGCGTCTCGGTAATGGCGGCGCGGACGGCAGCATCCTGCGTTTCCTGACTCGCGGCTGGCCCGCCGAGGATCACGACGGCAGCCCCAACGGCGATGCAGTATCTCACGAACATGTTTGGCGTCTCCCTTGGCCGCTGATCGCCAAGGTTACGTAATGCGGCGACGGTCGCCAAGCCCTCCTGCCCTCAGGTTCGTGTCGTGAACGAGAAACGCCACCGAGCGGTACTACGCGGCATTCCTGCCATGTGGGTGCATGTCGGCATCGCCGCCCTCAGCATCCTGGTGGTGGCCCTATGGGTCGACCTCACCCCTCGGGTCGAGAGTGAGTTCTTCTTCTCGGAAGCCGACCCTCAGCTCCAGGCATCCCTCACGATCGACCGGCGGTTCCCCTCGCCACCGCAGATTATCGTACGGGCCGAGGCACCGGACCTGGCAGCGGCGTCGTACGAAACGGCCATCGCCGGCCTGACCGCCGACCTCGAGCAGGTGCCCGGCATCGTGGGTGTGTACAGCATCGCGAACCAGGATGCCGCCGCCAGCCCACTCTGGTCGCGTCTCTTGCTGACGCGAGATGGCGCCGCGACGAACCTCGTCGTCAGCACGGACGGCACGGAACCGACGACGCTCGTGCCGCGGGTGGAAGCCGCGGTGGCGCGGCACAGCGGGCCCGAGCTCGATCTCCGGCTGTCCGGTGTCCCGTACGTCGTCGAGCTGATCCGCCGCAGCCTGCTGCGGGACTTGGCCGTGTTCAGTTCCGCGGCTCTGCTGGTCTTTGGCCTCGTGATCGGCGCCGTCTACCGACGGCCGCACATCGTCGTGGGCGCGCTGACCGCGTGCCTGACCGCCTGTGCGCTCACGCTGTCGCTCGCTCAGCTGGGCGGCATCGCCATCGGCCTGCTCACAGCCAACATCACGACCATCGTGTTCGTCCTCACCCTGTCGCACGTGGTCTTCCTCACCTCCAACTGGCAGGCGGCCTGCACGGGGAGCCATCCGGCGGCGTCGGATCCGGTCGGCTCCGCCGTGCGGCTCACGATCGTCCCGTCCTTCTGGTGCATGTTCACGACGCTGTGCGGGTTCGTGAGCCTCTTGCTCGCGACGGCAAAACCGCTACGCGAGCTGGGCGTGGCGGGCGCCATCGGCACCCTGACCGCCCTCGCGGTGGCGTACGGGCTCTACCCCGCGTTCCTTCGGAGCGCCACCGCGCGGTCCGGTTCCCGAGGGGGACAGGACGCGATCGGGCTGAGTACCATCCTGCCGACCGGGCACGCACGCCGCTGGCTGATCGGCCTCGGTACCGCAGCGGTGATTGCCGGATTCGGTATCCGCCAGCTCAGCACCGATCCCAGCCTCCTGTCGTACTTCGCACGGGGCAGTGCCATTCGCACCGGGCTCGACGCCATCGACCGTGACGGCGGGAGCAGCGCGCTCAACCTGGTCGTACGGAACGAAGACGGCAGCCCGCTCCACACCGACGCAGCGTACGACAAGATGTGGACGTTACAGGAAGCGCTCGAAGCCGACTCATCGGTCGGGGTCGTGCTCTCGCCGGCCGTGCTGCTCGCAGATGCCAAACGGGCACCGCTTGCCTCCTTCCTCAACTGGCGTCAGTTGCTCGCCATCCTCGAGAGCCCCCGGCTCGATCGCATCGCACTCAGCTTCGTCACCGCAGACCACTCCCAGGGGCTGTTCTTCCTGCGGATGCGGGAATCCAGGAGAGACGAGCCGCGAGCGAACGTCATCGAGCGCATGGAGAGCTACGCGCGCGCGTCCGGCCTGGACGTGGTCATGGTCGGGGGCCTGTACGATCTCCAGGCACAGCTGGGCTATCTGATTGCCAACAGTCTCCGAACCGCCCTCGGCGGGTTGCTGCTGTTGTTCATCGCGGTCGCGTTCGTGGTGTCCCGCTCCACCCGCGCCTCGGCGGTGATGGTCACGTGCCTGACGGCGATCCCCCTCGTCATCCTCGGCACCCTGGGACACCTGCGCGTCCCACTGGACATGATCGCGTCACCCGCCGTCAACGTGTCACTCGCCATGGGGGTCGACTCGATGATTCACCTCGCGGTGCGCGCACGCCGGCTGCGGACAGCGGGCGTCGCTCCTGCCGACGCGTGGTTCGAGGCGCGCACGCAGCTGTGGCGTCCCATCGTCGGTGCCAGCCTCATCATCTGCGCCGGCTTCGGGATCTTCGGCCTCTCTGCATTCCCCCCCACCCAACGGTTCGGGGTGGCCGTCATCCTCGGCACGGTGACCGCAGCGACACTCACGCTGATCGCGGTGCCGTTGGGGGCCGTGGGACGACGGTCGGGCGGTAGGGCGGTAGGACGGCAACCCTGGTTGGCCTGGCGGTGAGCCGCCCCGAGACCGGGACCGCCTGCCCGTCTGCGAGAGGACGACTCAAGATTGCAGGGAGGCAGGGAGCGACGACGCACCGCTGAAGTCTGCCGCGATCCTGCATCAGCGCTGAGCCTTATGTTCTCAGTGCCATCGGAACCTGCAGCGTGCGCCCGCCTGCAACCTCCGTCTCGCTACTGTCGTAGGGTCCCTGCGCCCGCGTGCACGACCAGGACCATTCTCCGAGCCGGAGCTGATCCATGCGCTCATCCACCAACCGCACCTGTTGGCTCATCGTGCTTGCGTTGCTGTCGCTCACCGCCACGGCGCTCCCTGCCCAGAGCATCTTCGACGCCGCCCGCGAGGGCTACCCGGAGCAGGTGCGAGATCTGCTGGCCGCCGATCCGGAGCTCGCGCACGTCAGCGACTCCGACGGCCGCACGGCACTGCATTATGCGGCGGCGCGCGGGCACATCGGCGTGGCGACCGTGCTGCTTCGTGGCGGTGCAGCGATAGACGCCCGCGAGGAGGACGGCGAGACCCCGCTGCATTCCGCCGCGTGGAGCAGCCAGCCGGCGATGGGCGAGTGGCTCATCGCGAACGGCTCGGACTTGGAGGCTCGGAACCGCTGGGGCCGGACGCCGCTGCTCGTCGTGGCTCGCGAGACCGGGGATCCGGACATGGCCCGCGCGCTCATCGATGCCGGCGCGGAGGTCGACGCGCGTGATCGCTCGGGGCAGTCGTCGCTCGACTTGGCCGCATGGCGCGGTTTCGCCGACCTGGTGAACCTCCTGCTCGATCACGGCGCCGAGCTCCCGCCACCGGCAAGCCGGGACCGGCAGATGATCACCGTGTTCGCTGCCGACAAAGGGCTCGACCGGCTGTTCAATCTGTGCGTCGATGCAGGGGTGGATCTCGACGTGCGCAACGAGAACGACGGTTCCCTGCTTCACTCGGCGAGCCAAGGCGGTTCAGCGGCGATCGTGGCCCGACTACTGGAGGAGGGCTTTGATGTCAACGAACGGGATCGCTACGGTCGCACCCCATTGCACTACGCCGCCGAGTTGGGGCGTGAGGACGCGGCCCGGACCCTCCTGGCGCGCGGCGCGGACATCGATGCGCGCAGCCACGGCGGCGAGACCGCTCTCAACACGGCGCAATCGGTTGGACGGACGGAGATGGCTGCAATGCTGGCCGCGGCTGGCGCGGATGCCGCACCGCGACGGTTCCCGCTGTTAGAGGGACCGTACATGGGACAGGAGCCACCTGCTCCCGGTGAGGAACCTGCGCTGTTCGCACCGGACATCGTGTCCACGCACCGGTTCCAGCACGGCACGATCGCGTTCTCGCCGACGGGGGACGAAGCGTTCTGGTCCTCCCAGATCGCCCTTCAGGAATCGGGGTATTCCCAGGGCCTCATTCTCGTCTCGCGCATCGAGGGTGGACGGTGGAGCGAACCTGCTCCGGCAACGTTCTCACAGTTGGGATGGGGTGACGACGTCCCGATTTACGCGCCGGATGGCAACCGACTGTACTTCCTGTCCATGCGGGCAGCGGCCGGAAGCGACGGGAGGGAAGAGCGTATCTGGTACGTGGACCGCACACCGAGTGGGTGGTCGGACCCTCGCCTCATCGATGGCGGCGCCAACACGCTGGAACTGCATTGGGGGTTCTCCGTCGACGCGGACAGCAGCGTGTACGTAGGGAGCCGTGGCGACCTGTACGTGTCACGCTACGTTGACGGTCGGTACGTCGAGCCGGTGAGTCTGGGTGACGCCGTCAACAGTGACACGGACGAGAGCATGCCGTTCATCGCTCCGGATGGCCGTTATCTCCTGTTCACACGGTTTCGGCACCCCGACAACCACGGATTTGCCGACCTGTGGATCAGCCTGCCGGACACGCAGGGAGACTGGACGGAACCGGTGAACTTGGGCGAGCAGATCGCCTCGATGGGTGGGATCTGTCCCATCGTGTCGCCCGATGCCCGTTACCTGTTCTTCAACAGTGGCAACGACGACAACTACTGGCTGGACGCGGGGTTCATCGCGCGGCTGGGATTCGGGCAGTAGGTAGGCGGCTGGAATCGCTCAGGACGGGCGCGCCCGACTGCGCTCCAGTCGTGCGTCCGGCCGCAGTGCACCGGACACACACACTCTCTCAGCACCCCAGGTAGGCCAGGCTCTTCTCGGCTGCCGCGCACCCGCTTGCGGCACAGTAGAACAAGCCGCACCCGAACGTCCCCGCCCCGGCGAGGAACAGCCCGTCGACACCACACGAGAGCGACTGATATCGGCCTGGCCCCATCTGGGTGGGGACTTGGGCGGGCCCGTAGATCCCTCCTCGGACGGCGCGCACACGGTGTTCGCAGTCGAGCGGTGTGACGCAATCGATGTGCGTCACGTGTCCGGTCAAGCCCGGTACGTATCGTTCTGCCGCGGCAACGAGCGTCTCGGTCACTCCCGTCTTGAACTGCTCGTACGACTCACCGCGCTCACCCGGACGCAGTGACGCCCACTGCTCCACGCTCTCGTAGCTCCATCCTGAGAGCACCTGCAGTGTGTGCTCCCCATCGGGGGCGAGGCCGGCATCCGGATCGCGGACTGACGGGCTGTTGATGAACACGCCCCGCTCGGCCGACGGGGAGGATCGGCCAAGCCACCCATCGTACAAGGAGGTGAGGTCCCAATCGGCGTATTGGCAGATGTTCCCGGTGGTGAAGCCGCCGGAGACGAGGTTCAGGTCGGTTCCGACGAAGGCTGTGAATATCGATCCGGACGGCTGCAGCCGAGAGGCTTTCCGATATTGACGACGCGGCACGGCACCCACGTCCAAGAGCGAGCACACCGTCACCGCCGGATCAGCGTTGCTGATGACGACTCGACTCGTGTACTGCCCGCCGCCCTCGGTTCGAACGACCCACGCATCGGCTTCCCTTCGGAGGGCAACGACCGGAGACGAGTGGATCAACTCGACCCCGTTCGCGGTGAGGCTCGTGACGAACGCATCTCGGATGCCTCTGCTCCCGCCACGCGGATAGTACGCGCCGTTCAGGTAGTACCCCCACACGGACAACGCCGTGGCAGCAGAGACCTGGCGCGGGCCCACCGCGATGTCAAACAGCGGAGCCGCGAGCACGGACTGTAGCCTGGAATCCCGGATCGCGCCGGCGAGAAACGACTGATAGTCCTGGCGTCCATACTTGAGCATCAGCGGATGCCGTGCGAAGTACTGCATCCAGCTCCTCAGACCGCCCGTCGCCAACTCGGCCGGTGCAGATGCCTGAAATATCCGGGCGGCGAGATCGACGAATCGGAGAATCGCCTTCGATTCACCTGGGAAATCGCGGATCAGGCGGTCTGCGCACCGCTCCTTGCCCTTGCAGAACCCGAACTCGTAGTCGGGAAAGACATAGCGGTCCAACGCATCCGGGTTGAGCTCCACGAACTCGAGATCGTGAAGGCCCAACGCATCCAGCAGTTCTCGGAAGGGCTCTCCGTCCCCCAGGCTGCCCAGGTAGTGCAGGCCGAGGTCGAACAGGTACGCTCCGCTCTCCAGCGGGCGGGTGTACCCGCCAAAATCGTCCGACGCCTCGAGCACCAACAGGCTGACATCACGCTGTGCCAGTCGAGCGGCGGCCGCGAGGCCACCGATGCCGGATCCGACGATGATGGCGTCGTACTTGGAGTCCGTGGCTGTCATACCGGCTGCCCTCCGCGCTCCGCGATCCTCCCCGGAGCGTCGTTCCGGATCCTCGTCGATCGTGAGCTCACACGCTGCATTGCGGCCCCAGTGCGACGGCGAGAGCGCTGACTTCATGACGAGAAGAAGCGGGTTGCACTACTGGCCTCTCTACATCCCGTCAAAGTGGGGGCGGACCACGAGGCCGTCAACGCGCCGTATTCACCCCGTGCTGCTCATGGGCGTCGAGTGTTGCGCCAATGTGTAGCTCACGGGCGTCGTGTGTTGCGAACTGTCACACGATCGGCGGGCAGATATTCGTCGACGGAAACCACATAAACCTATACAAAAAAACAGCTTAACAATTCCGATTATGATACTCGGATTTGGCATGTGACGTGCAACAGGTGTTGTCGATTTCCAACAGCGTCCCCTCCGACCGACAACGGTTTCGACGCTGATTTGTGGTAGAAACACCACACCAGGAGCGCAGATGCGAAAAGGGCTGTTCGTAGGACTCGCAGGGATCGCTTTACTCTGGTCGTCGCCTGCCTACGCGGAGGATGCGTTCGCGTGGGACAACTACTGCATCAACGACGCGTTCGTCGTGTGCGCCAGCGTACGGATCACCGTTACCGGTGAGACGTTGAAAATGCAGGTGTGGAACCTCGAGGGGAGTTACCTCAACGGCACTGCCCAGGGGCAGGCCCACACGATCACCGCGATCGGCCTGTACCACACGGGCGGCTGGACGGGGACCGGAAGCCTGTCGAGTGTGACACAGGGCGCCGCGAACATCACGAACTCGTGGAAGGCGAGCGGCAACGAGATCAAGACGCTCGGGGGCATCGATGTGAGTCTGGCCGGCGCGACGAGGGGCAACGCGGGCATCAACGGCTGCACACCGCTCCCCGGCGGGGAGAAGTGGCAGACATGTATCCCGGACGGTGACCCGTACGTGGAGTTCACCTTCGAGCTGACCGGCTGGGACAGCGCCGAGCACCACGCCAGCGATTTCGAGCTCCGTTGGCATTCGAAGCAGGTGAACGGCGAATACTCCCTAAAGTGCGACACGGGCGGCTACGGTGACTACGGGCCGTGCACGGCGGTGCCCGAGCCCTTCACCGTCGCGCTCCTCGGCAGCGGGCTGGTCGGCATGGGCGGGTTCGCCCTGAGGCGGCGCAAGAAGGGGTCGGGGGTCTAAGCGGGTATCGGAGTCTCGCAGGGCGCTTTCAACGGGCCCGGTTCCCCATTCCGGGGAGCCGGGCCCGTCGCGTCGCAGGTCCGCGCTGGCAGACGCCTTGTTCGGTACGCGGCCTTGCCGCATGAGATCGCGGCGCCGCCGAGCAGGACCGCCGGTTCGCCCGGCGGCGCCGCCACATCACCCACCGCGCCGACTACTGCGTTACGATGGTCGTGGTGACGATCGACACGCCGGCGTCGCTGACGTAGGCGACCCCTTCTGTTCCCCATCGCACGAGCCGCCGGAACCCGCTGCCCGGTATCTCTACCGACGCGATCCGCGCATACGTGGACAGCCGGTAGGCTTCCAACGCGGTGCGCATCCCCTCGACCAGGAAGAGGACACGACCGTTCGCCGGGTCCGGGGCAACCGGTCCCCACGCGCCCTCGAGTGGGAAGGTACCGGCCAGGTTCCCTGTCGCGGCGGTGACGACCGCGCCTCCGGTGCTGAAGATGTTCCCGTCCGCATACGCAATGTCGACGCCGAACCCGGTCACGCGGTTGGACCACACGGCTCCCTGCGTGAGCCCTGTCGGCGTGATCAGGACTTCGCGCAGGCCGAATTCCGTGGTCTCGTTGTTGTAGCCGTACAGCAGTGCGCCCGTCGCGGATGGCTCGATCCGATTGCTCCCGGTGTGGTCCTGGGTTTCGTCGGGGCGCTGAACCCCATCGTCGAAGATCGCGAGCCCGCCGTGCCGGGGGCTCACGCCTTTGCGGTAGCGCGACACGACGACCTGATTCGGGGCGCCCGGAGGAACGACGAGATCCTCGGCATAGAACGGCCCGAAGAAGGGATCGGCCCCAAGGGCAATCGTGAGATCGACCGTGCCAGACGCGAGCGTGATGCGCCGTACCTCTGCGGCGCCGTCCAGCCCGACGTAGAGGAACTGGCCGTCATCCGACACGGCGAGCGGGCCAGGCTCACTGCCGGCGCCGATCTGATCGACCACGGCAGCGCCGACAGGATCGATGACCACCACGCTGTTCGGATACGTGGGATCCGTGCCGATGACGGAGGCGTACAGCAACCCGCCCACCGGATCGTAGGCCACGTCGGCCGCCCGGAGCGCGACGGTACTGTACGACGTGATGGCGGGATCCAGGATCACGTCGAAGATGACCGCTGCCGACGTGCCGCCTCCGGGTGCCGGGTTCTGAACCGCGACCTCCCGTGGACCGACGGTCAGGATCTCGCCCGCGGAGATGGTGGTGGTGAGCTCGCCGAACGACTGGAAGCTCGTGACCTGAGCAATCCCGTTCCACAGGATCTCGCTGGTATTCACAAACCCGCTTCCCGACACCGTCAGGACGAACTCACCGCTGCGCCACACCGCCGAGGTCGGATTGGATCCGGAGACGGTGGGGACCGGGTTCTCCAAAGCGAAGGGCAGCGATGCCGTCACGCCACCTCCCGGCTGAGGAGTGGTCACCGCGACCTCCGCTGTCCCGGCGGCCGTCAGCAGGCTCGTCGCGACCGTGGCCGTGAGGGTCGTCTGGCTCACGTACGTCGTCGGCAGAGCGCTACCGTTCCAGAGCACGTTCGAGTTCTGCTGAAACCCGCTACCGGTCGCCGTAAGCACGAATTCCGGTCCGCCCACCACCCCCGTCGTCGGCGCGATCGCCTGGAGGACCGGCGCCGGGTTCCCGACTTCGAACGGCAGCGCCGTCGACTGGCCGCCGCCCGGCGCCGGGGTACGGACCGTCACATCGACCGTCCCGGGGGTTGCGAGCAGACCCGCCGCAACCGTGGCCGTCAGGGTCGTCGCGCTCACGTACGTCGTCGGCAGCACGCTCTCGTTCCAGAGCACGCTCGAGCTCTCCTGGAACGCGCTTCCCGTGGCCGTGAGCACGAACTCGGCTCCGCCCACCACCCCCGACGTCGGCGCGATCGCCTGGAGGACCGGCACGGGTGCCGGTTCCCCATTGGGATCTGAGGGCCCATCGCCGTTGCACCCAACGGACACCAAGGTCAGGAGTGCCACCGCTGAGAGTGTCTTGGCCGGAATCGTCATAGTCGTGCCCCCACTGTGAACGGAAATCGGCTCGCATGCGAGCCGGGCGCCGGACAGTCCGCGGCGCCCCGCGTTCCAACTCGCACCAGCGGTGCGGTGAGGCAAGCTGGCGTGCGGGGCACAGCACCCTCCGGGGCCTCGTGAAAGACCGTCGAGGGCCGAACGGTCGCGTCGTCGGGGGGCGTCCAGCAAAGAGGCATCGCTCCGGCGGCATGGCCGGCTGGCCAGACGGATGATCCGCGACACAATAATGAGACGGACCGGCTCCAAGAACAAGATGGCGACGGACAGCTCCCTGGTCTCGACCGGCGCCCGACTCGAGCAGTGACCAGACGACGACGGCCGCCATCCGAGGTGGCGACGAATCTCCCGGCATTCAGGAGGTCAACGGCAAGTTCAATCCAGGCTGCCCGCGGTTCGCTGTCACCCGATACCGCGTGTCCTCGCGAATCCTCTCTGCCGCTGGACCTTCTCCTGCCCCAGTCCAGCGTGTGGTCGAAGGGCCTCGCCCTCCCAAGCCTACCTGCTCACTGGCCCCAGGTACCGATCCAGCCAGGCGAGCGTCTCCCGGATGTACTCGGTTCGAGGCGGAATGTGGTCCGTCTCGTACAGGATGAGTTGCTTGTCCGCGTCCGGGGTCGCGAAGAGATCCAGCATCGGCTGCGCCGAGGTCTCAGGCGGGAAGTACACATCGTACTTGCCGTTCAAGATGAGGGTCGGTGTCATCACGCGCGTCACGTAGGTGAGGTCGGACGACTCTGGCCTGCCGCGTCCCACCAGCCCTCCAGCGACCAACACACTGGCGGCAAAGCGTTCGTCCACCGCCGGCACGATCGCGCCCAAGTTCCCACCCCAGCTCATTCCATAGTAGGCGATCCTGTCGCCGTCGATGTCTGATCGCGTCTCGAGGTAGTCCAGGCTGCGCCGTACGTCCTTCACCATCTGAACCAGGTACTCGGTGTACGCGTAGGTGCCCCAACTCGCCGGATCTTGGAAGGCCAGAAAGTCCGGACCGCCGCGCTCGAAGGTCCCCTTGTACACGGGGTAGAGCACGGCTCGGCCGTTCCTGACGAGATAGGACAGGAACATGGTGAACTCATAGTAGTCCTCGAGTCCCTCGCTCGACGGCATCATGGCGGATGCGCTGCCCGGGAAATAGACGACCGTCTGATACGGCGGCTGCGCGTTCGTCGGGAGAAAGAGGTGCGCCAAGATTCGCTCGCCGCCGTACGCGGCGTCGAATGCGACTCGCTCATGCACCCATTCACCCGCACGCTCTTCCTTGTGTTCCACCTCGGCACTCAATGGCGTCTCGTCGTACGCGAACTGTTCCCGGTACACCGTGTACACGGCGTCCGGCACCGGGGTGACGGTGCGGGCGTCGAAGAGCTGCGGTGGCGTTCGTGGCGCAAACGCCGCCTCGGGTACACTCTCTCTGCTCGGATAGAACGCGAGCCGAAACCCGTTCCTCCGCGAGCGGTCCATGGGCGGGACCTGCCGCGCATACCCGAACTCGTACGTGTTGTCCTCCCACGATCCCCCGCGCACGATCCGACCCAACAAGGTCTCGTTGAAACACCACTCCCTCACGTTCCCGGGCATATCGTACGCCCCGTAGGCCGTGATCCCCGGAAGGCTCCCGACCGGAACGGGCCCAGACCCGCTGAAATTGGTGAAAGGCGCGAGCAGACCGAAGCCGCCCAGTTGCGGCCACTGCACCATCGGCGTGTACGCGCCGCGGGCAACGTTCCAGTGCTCGGCGGTCGGCAGCTCCCTGCCCGCGTACTCGGCATAGGCGGCGGCCTCGTACCAACTGACGCCGGAGACCGGATAGTCCCCCTCCCCCTCAGGGTAGGCACCGCCGAGCCACGTCGCCGGCCCCGGCAATCCGGACTGATCGACGAATCGCCGTATCGCCTCGTCGCGGGCGAGCACCCGCCCCTCCTCCTCGAAGGGGTGCTTCCAGAATTCGGGATTGCGGTACCCGCCGGCGTCCACGAAGTCCTTGTACTCGTGGTTCGTCACCTCGTACCGCCCGATGAAGAAGTCCCCGAGAGGGCCGACCGGCGTCTCGGTCGCCGGCACGCGCACCATCCCCGGCGGGGCGCTTCCCTCGGCGTCCAACGTGCGTACGAAATCGTAGGGGGCCAGCAGGTCGTCGGTCCCGCCGACGTTCCACGTGGACGCGGCCGCCAGAACCGTGTCGAATCCGGGCTTTTCGACCTTCCACCGGAAGATTCCGATGGGCACACGCATATCCTCCAGGGGCGTGACACCAAGGAGCGTCCATTCGTCTTCTGGATGCTCGTACTCCTTGAAGTACACGCTGGCGCCCGACGGTTCTGTGCGCACATCGATCGTTCGTGCAACCTGACGGAACAGCTCCGCCAACGCCGGATCGTCTCCCAAGACCGCTTCGGCCTCGACGGCGAGATGATATGGCTCGGTCAGGTTCCGCCACACGTCGTTCGCCTCGATGAGCCGCTCGATCTCGGGCAGCGCCTCCTCCGTGGCCCACCGCACGTCGGCCCGATGCTGCGCGTAGCGCACGCCGCCGAACGCCAGCGCGAGCACCGTCACGCCTGCGGGGACGAGCACGGCCGGCCGACGCCAGCGCCGTGCGGTGCGCGCCCGCTCCGGCTCGGGCGCGGCCGTGACGGCGGGAGGTTCCACCGCGGCCGGCTGCGGCGCCGACGGGACCGGGGTCGTGATCGTCAGCGCATGGGCGAAGTGACGCGCAGTGGGGAACCGATCAACTGGCATCTTGGCCAACGCCTTGACCAGGGCAGCCTCGACGGTTGGCGGCACGGTTTCCCGGATTACCGAGACGCGCGGGATCGGATCGGACAGCTTCTTGGCAATGACCGCTTGCGGAGTGCTACCGAGGTAGGGTGTCTCACCGCCCAACATTTCGTACAGCACGCAGCCGAGGGAGTAGAGGTCGCTGCGCCCGTCAATGGTGGGATTCCCCGCACCCTGTTCCGGGCTCATGTACACCGGCGTGCCGATCGCGAGTCCCGTCTCGGTCAGAGAATCCGTCTCCGCCGCGCTCACGGCCCGCGCAATGCCGAAGTCCGCCACCAGGGCGTGGCCGGCCTGCAGCAGGATGTTCTCCGGCTTGATGTCGCGGTGGATAACGCCTTGCTCGTGCGCGTAGGCAAGCGCCTGGGCCACTTCGCGCGTGATCTGGAGCGCCTCTTCGATCGGTAGCTGTCCCTCGCGGCCGAGTCGGTTGCGGAGCGACTCCCCTTCCAGGTAGGGCATCGTGTAGTACAGGAGCCCATCGGCGTCACCGCAGTCGTGCAGTGGCAGGATGTTGGGATGCGTGAGCCGGGCGGCGATCTCGATCTCGCGCAGAAACCGCTCGGGCCCCAGGGAAGCCGCGAGCTCCGGCCGAAGCACTTTGAGTGCCACCGGCCTGCCGAGCTTCTGGTCGGTGGCGAGGTACACGATGGCCATGCCGCCGCGGCCGAGTTCGCGCTCGATGGTGTAGCGATCGACCAGCGCAACGGCGAGCTGCGCCATCTGCGTCTCGCTCGTAGCACCCGACCGCGACAATCCTCCCCCCTCCACGGGGGTCGCCACGCCGCAGCTGATGCAGAAGCGAGCATACGGCGGCAGCGGCGTGTCACAGGCAATGCACGAGCGTGGATCGGCACCCATTGCGACCTCTAGGATCGGATTGCGGCACGGTGTGAATAGGGCGGGGAGACGCAAGGAAAATACCGACCCACCATCTCCGGAACCTCACGTGGCCGCGTCGGGCCTCCGTAGGTCCCTGAGAGCGGGTCCGAGCGAAGTCAAGTGTTGCTGGATAAGGACTTACAGGACAGTACGCTCAGCGCGGTGATGGCAGGCATTGGCCCGATCAACCCCGGGGATCTGCATAACTCGTCATATGAGAGAGACTTGCGATTCCCCCAAGTGAGGGCCGGAGCGCCGCAGGAGGCACGGACTCGAGATGTGCCGTGGGGGGCGGAGAGCAAAAGACTGGCGCCGTAGTGAACTGGGTCGTCACGTTCATGAACGTGTCGACACCGACGGCGACAACTACCCGATCCGGCATCAGGAGCGCAGCCTCGACGGCCACGGCCTAGTCAGTCGAATGCTCCGCGTGCTTCGATGCCATGGGGACGTTATGTTCATTGTACACGTCTGCAACCGGAGTCCACCATGACCAGGTCTCCGCAGTCTCCGCACCGCAGCGCACTGTTCCTCGCGCTCGCCACCGCGCTGTTCACAGCCTCCCTCGCGGCATGTGCGCGGCAGGACACCGTGAGCCAGACTGAGCCTGAAGCTGCTCCACGCAGTGACTCACTCAAAGCGTCCGACCTCACGGCGAGTGAGGTCAAGAAGCGGCCGCATGAGTCCATTGCGACCGTCCTTCAGGCCCGCACGACCGGCGCGATCGTCAACGTGAGTCCTGATGGGTCGATTTCCGTCCGGATCCAAGGCGCAGCGTCGTTCTACGGCAGTTCCGAGCCGCTCTACGTGGTCGACGGGACACCCGTGACACCGGGACCGCGAGGAGCCCTGACCGGCATCAATCCGTACGACATCGAGTCGATCGAGGTGCTGAAGCCTCCCCACACGACGATCTACGGGGTACGGGGCGCCAACGGCGTCGTACTGATCAAGACGAAGCGACCGCCTCGCTGAGCACTGGGGGGCACGCGTCCTTTGGTGGTCACTCGTGTCCGCGTCCGGGACAGGCGGACCGCGCCGCACGTCGATTGAGCGCTGAGGTCAAGCATGCGCAGACTCGCCTTGCTGGCCACTGTCGTCGGGACGCCGGCCCTGTTCTCCATTCCTGGCTGTTCTTGCTCTCTGGAGGGCGACCGGACCCCGGCCGGTGCGACCGTTGCTGTCGACCCGCGGCTCGCGCACGTCCGGGAGCTCGTAGTCGAAGAGGTCACTTCGGGAGCAACGCCGTCGCTGTCCCTCGCGGTTGCGCTCGATGGAGAGGTGTTGTGGGAAGAGGCCTTCGGCCTGGCGGACAAAGCACGCGGTACACTGGCGACGCCACACACCATGTACCATCTCGGCTCGATCGCCAAGCCGATGACGGCGACGGCCGTGATGCAGTTGGCGGAAGCGGGCCTGGTCGATCTCGACGCACCGATCGAACGGTACCTGGGCGGTCTTACCCTCCACTACCGCGTTGCATCACCGGAAGAGGTGACGGTCCGTCGGGTCCTCCAGCATCGGGCTGGCCTTCCCCCGCACAATCAGCTGTTCTTCGTAGATGAGGAACCGGAGGGCAGGCCGCTACACGAGACGGTCCGACGTTACGGCCAGATCTTGTTCGATCCTGGGCAGTCGTTCATCTACTCCAACCTCGGCTACCAGCTCCTCGCCCGTCTCGTCGAGCAGGTCTCAGGAATGCCGTTCCCGCGTTACATGCGGGAGCGCGTGTTCGCGCCACTCGGCATGGCAGACGCCGAGGTCTACACCCGGGATGCGCTTCCGACCGGTGCGGCCCTCTCGTACTACGGAGTCAATGGCGAGCCGGTCCCGCAGAACACGTCCGCATACTTCGGGAACGGCGACGTGTACTGCAGTGCCCACGACCTCTTACGATTCGCGTTGTTCCATCTCGACAACCCCCTGCCGGATCAACGTGGCGTGCTGGCTGACAGTACTATCGCGTCCATGCGGCGGCAGGAACCGCCTGACAACACCGAATACGGCCTTGGCTGGTGGTTTGACGTCGATGAGCTGGGACTCCGCCTGGTCTATCATGGTGGTCAGACGACCGGAGTCAGCAACCTGCTGGTGATGACCCCATCCCAGAACCTCGCCTACGTGATCCTCGCCAATACGGACTACGACGCAGAGAGACTTCTTCGAATTCACCGCGCAATTCGTGCCGCGCTCATTCCCGGATCCGGAGAAGCTCACCTGGCTGGATCGGACTCGGCGCAGAGCGAGGCTGACGAACCGGCGCCGGACGAGTCCCCTGCTCCACAGCTTTCCGAGGGGATGGTCGGGGAGTGGCAGGGCCAGATCGTGGCGTACGACAGGGAGATCGAGTTGACGCTCGTGTTGGACAGTGAAGGGGGTGCGATAGCGAAGCTCGCTGGTCAACCAGAGCAGCCCATCGACCTCTCTTACGCCAGCGACAGCTTTCTCATGGGAACGTTTGCAGGCAGCATACCGACGCCTGATATTGCGCCGTACGACCACTCGGTGCGCTTGGCCGTGGTGCGAACAGGGACGACACTCGCCGGCCAAGCCACGGCTGTGGGCTGGAGAGAGGACCGACAGACGGAGTGCGAGCTCTCCTCATGGATCGAGCTGACGCGAAAGTAGACGCGGGCGGGAGACCGCAGCGGTGTCGCACCGTGGTACGACTGGTCCTCGTGATGCTCGCCGTGGGCTGTGAGCCCGCCGAGCCGCCCGCCCCCGTACAATGTCGGTGAAGTGGATACCGCTCGTGGTGGTGCCACTCGTCGCATGCGCGCCACCTCCCGAGCCGGACGCCCCTCGTTCGGTGTACGACCTTGCCGAAGGCCTGGGCTACACGGCCGACACGATGCGCATCGCCATGCACTACCCCCAGCTGCGTGGCATCGCGAATACGAACGAGCTTCTGGCGCAGGCGAATGAGAGCTTATCGGCAGCCGAAGCGCGGACGGCCGGCGGCGACACGATCCGCGCGCTCACCTGGCTGGTGGACACGCTGACGGTCCTTCGGAACTCCGCGCTGCACGCTCTCGATCCCGAGATGGTAGAGCTCGATCGGGCGATCGACTCTCTCTTGCGTGCCAGCGAGTACTAGGCCTTTGGCGACGTACCCAGCTGCGTAGGGGGCGATCTCCCATTCGAGGAGCGGGCCATGGTGCAGCTGCCGAGGCGCGTCCGGATCGTTATGGCTGCGCTCTGAACTGCCGAGGGCGCTCACCAGTTCAGATCCGTCACCCAGATATCGCTCTCGTACTCGGCGATCGTGAGATAGAGGTGCGTTGCGCTCACTGAGAGGAACCCAAGAAGGATGCGATCGGGATCGTCCGCCGCCACGATGTTGGTGGCCGTGCCTCCCTCGGCCGGGATCCACCACACTCCATGCGACCCATCCTGGTGGGTAGCCGTGAAGTAGACCCTCGATCCATCGGGTGAGGGCTGGGCAAGGAAGATGTCCCCGAGACCATCCGATGCGGGTTCGTAGCGCATGAGACGCGCTCCAGTCCTCGACCACACCTCCCACCCCCCAGGCGCGCTGCAGCCGACGCGTGCGCCATCGGGGAACCACACGGGAATGCCACACCCCGAGTCCGTCAGTTGTCTCGGGGTGCCCCAGGGGCGACCCACTCCTTCCCGTGATACGATCCACGTCTCCACGGGCCCATCCCCTCGCGGTCCCTGGGAACGAAACGCGAGAGCAAGACCGTCGGGTGACCACGTCGGATTGCTCTCGGCACCTGGGAAGTCGACAACTTCGGAAGGTGTCCCGCCATCCGCCGAGACCACGAGGACGGCACCGCCCTGCAGGCCACCAGAATGCAGCGCGATCTCGCTGCCGTCCGGGGACCAGACCGGATCGAAGAGGTGGCCGGAGAAGTCCGCCACGACTTGGGCTTGCCCCCCGTCCAACCGCTGCTTGTAGACGTCGAAGTCTCCACGGACGTCGCGGCTGAACACGATCCACGAGCCGTCGGGTGACAGGCTGTGGCCTTCGATGACCTGATTGCCCGTGGTCACGGGAACCGCGCTCCGAATCGAGATGGATCCGGATCGGGGGATGGGAACCGCCCAGATGTTCTGCGCCACCGTGAACTTCGAGTACGCGAGCCTCCTCCCGTCCTCAGCGAGCGCGATCGAGTGGGCATCCGAGTACGGGAGCACGCTGACCGGGCGACCTCGTGCCCCATCGCGTCCCACCTCAACCCGATAGACGCCCCTCGAGCCGTCCCGGTCGGACACGAACATGAGATGTCGGCCGTCCCGGAACCATCGCGGACTCACGTTCAGGTGTGCGTCATCCGTGATCTGGACCGTGCGCCCGCTGGTGACATCCAGCGTCCAGATGGACGAGGTCGCCACATTCGCACTGGTCCTCGAGTTCGCGTTGCCGTCGACGTAGGCGATGGACCGTCCATCAGGTGACCAGTCGAGCGAGTGGAGATCGCGCTTCCCCACCGGCTGCACTCCCAAGAGCTCGGTATCCCCGCGGTCCGGCGCATAGGCAAAGATGCTGTCGGCGACCGCGAAGGCCACGCGCCTTCCGTCCCTGGACCACGCGTAGCGATCTGAAAGACGTGGCATACTGACCGTGCGCACCGCCCCGCCGAGCTTGCCGACCTCCTTCCACTCACAGGCTTCGGCGCGGCCGAGTCCGAGCGTGCGGCGTCCGCACAACGCGAAGCGGACCGACGCACCGTCCGCCGTCCAGATCGGCAGCCAGGGCCGGCGGCGGCCCCCCTCTATCAGACGCGACTCACTTCCACTGCCAACGTCGCGGGTACTCCGCACCACGATGCGCTGGACTCCCTCGTGTACTGCGACGTACGCCACGTCGTTGCCGTCGGGCGAGAGCGCGGGCTCGAACTCGACCCCTGGCTCGCTCGTCACCCGGTCGAGGTTGGAGGTGGTCACGGTGAAGGGTCGAATTGGCAGGATGCTCAGCAACAGCACGACGGACACGATGACGGCTACGGCACCGAGCACCGCCGGGACGAGCCAGCGCCTCCCGCGCAGGCTGGCGTGCCGCGCCATGGGCCCAGCAGCGGACAGGGCCTCCACGAACTGCGCCGCCGTGGCGAACCGATCGACCGCGTTGCGCGACAGTACGCGATCCAACGTGGTCTCCACCGCGGGCGGTATCTTGTCGCGCACCACCGATGCCCGCGGAGTCGGTTCGCTCAGCTTCTTCGCGAGAATCGCTTGTGGTGTGTTTCCGAGGTACGGCGTCTCCCCCGTCAGCATCTCGTACAGCACACAGCCAAGGCTGTACAGATCGCTCCGGCCGTCCAGCTCTCCGCTTCCCGCCCCCTGTTCGGGGCTCATGTACGCCGGGGTACCCACCGCGATCCCCGTCGCCGTCAGCGCGTCCGCTCCCGCCACGCTCACCGCGCGGGCGATCCCGAAGTCGCTTACGACCGCGTGCCCTCCGGCGAACAAGATGTTCTCGGGCTTGATGTCGCGGTGCACGACCCCCTGATCGTGGGCGTAGCCGAGCGCGTCGGCTACCTCGCGCGTGACCTGTATCGCCTCGTCGATCGGGAGCTGTTGTTCGCGATTCAGCCGGTCCCGAAGCGATCGTCCTGCCAGACAGGGCATGGTGTAGTAGAGGAACCCGCTCGACGCCTTGAAGCCGTCGTACATGCCGGCCTCACCGCTGTCGAACAGCGGTAGGATGTTGGGATGCGCGAGCTGCGCTGCAATCCGTATCTCGCGGAGAAAGCGCTCGGCGCCGATCGAGGCGGCCAGCTCGGGTCGCAGCACCTTGAGCGCCACCTTGCGCCGGTGCTTCAGATCGACGGCGAGGTAGACGATCGACATGCCACCGCGACCGAGCTCGTGCTCGATCCGGTAGCGGCCGGACAGGGCTTGCTGCAGACGCTCAAGGAAACCGGACACCCCACCGTCCTCAGCTGATCTTCGGCTACGATAGGGAAAGGAACGGCGGGAAGCCAGAGGCACGTCCTCGCGCTCGGTGGTGCGAGCACGCCAGTGCTCCCCATTTGGCAGGCGACGTCACGCACTCACGCGTGGTGCCCCCAGCGACCGCGGCGTAGGTTCCGAGAGCCCGTCAAACGTGGTGGTGCGCGGTGGTAGGTTTGGCGTTTGCGATAGCCCTCGGGATTCTGGTTGCCGTAGCCGTGCTTGCCTGGTGGCCGGAAATCGTCGAAGCGCTCGGCGGTTGTCTCGTCGTGATCCTCGGCGTCGCCCTGCTGTCGCTGATGATCTGGGCGATCGCGCCCCTGTTCGAGGGGGTAATCAATCTCATCGGCGCTTTGGGCATCATCGGGCCTCGCGTCCTCTTCGTCATCCTGGCGGTCGTGTGGTCCTGGATGTTCGGCCGGGCGCTGCTCACGATGGCACGGTTCATCCGGCACCCATCCGGTGATCTTCCCTTTGCGACGTCCGGGTGCTTGCTGACGATCGTGGGGTTCATGTTCGTCTTCCCGCTCGGTCTCGCGGAGGGCGCGCAGGACCCCATCCTCACCCTGCTGGGCAAGCCCTTCACGGTGCGCATCCTCCTCCTCTCGCCGCTCCTCATCGGCCTGGCGGTCTTCCTGGTGGGAGTGATCATCGAGGTCGTCGTGCGGGTGGTGGAGCTCGGACGGGCGTCACGGACTCGCTGACAACCGGCGTCACCGCGAAAGCCCCGGGTGCCGGATCACACTCGGGCTGCACACTGCACGTGATGGCGGTGGCTGCGTCCTACCCCTTCGGCCGCATCAGCTCCCTGAACGGTGGGTAGTCGCGGACGGAATCGAAGTCGCTGTCGCTGTGCACGATCGCGTGAAGAGCCCACAACGGTGTCCGGTCGATCGCCTGCCCCAGCAGGCGCACTGCCTCGTCGCGGTTCCCGAGCAACGCCGCGATCCTGGCAGGAGCCAGCGTTCGCCGGCCCCGCAGCTCGACCGCTCGGAGCCGGTCGCTGACCGCGATCGCCGTCGCCGTATCACCGCGTCGTGCGGCCACCCTCCCAAGCTGGGCGAGATAGTACGTGTTCTCCGGACGCTCCTCCGACAGCGCTTGGTACATGCTCCGGGCATCGTCCCACCGCCCTGCCTCGTACAGCCAGTGTGCCAGCGTCGCCAGGACCGCTTCGCTGTCCTGTGGCAGCGACCGGAACCACGCGATGGCCTCGTCGAATGCCGCCCGCGCCTGGGCGCGATGCCCGTGCGACCGTAGGAACACCCCGACCGCACCGAGGTAGAAGCCCAGCGGTTCCCGCGCGCTGAGGCCGCGCCTCGCTTCCATGTGCGCTGCCAGGTCGTCCAGGCGATCGAGTGCCGCCAGGGCGCGAGCCTCGAGGCGGAGGTACTTCGCGGTCTCCGGAAACCGCTGCCGTCCCTGCCGTACGGCCTCCAGCTCGTCTTCGTAGTTACCGAGCGCGTGGTGGTATCCAGCAAGCCAGGCCCAGTAATCGCTCCATTGCCGCATGAGTCCACGGTCGGGATCCAGTTGTCGAAAGAGCGCGATGGCTTCCGCGGGGCGATTGAGCCGGAAGGTCAGCACCGCCACCTCCCGCCTGGCATCGTCCGAGCCGGGCGCCGCCTGCGCCATACACCGCGCGGCATCGTAGCTCCCCGGCAGGCTCGGTCGAATACCGATCGCCACCACGTAATCGAGCCGGCAGCGCTCGTAGCGACTGAGTTGTGCGCGGGACGCGATGACCGGCGCGAGGAGGGACTCCGCCCTTGCATGGCGGGGCGGATCCAGTATCACATGGCTCTGTGCGGCCCACAGCGCCGCGCGGGCGAACGTGGGGTCCGCGGCCGCGGCGCGCTCGAAGTGTCGTGCCGCCTCGGCGTGGCCCTCTTCCCAGAGATAGGCCTCGAGCCCCTCACTGTACGCCTCGTACGCCTCGTACGTGGCCGGTTGCACCGTCGGCTCCCACGAGCCGAGGTCTTGGTCCAGAACGGAGGCGAGCGTCCCCACGACCTGCCTCCCGAGCCGTGCCACGAGCTCGCTGGGCGCATTGACGGAGCCGCTGACCGGCCCGACCGTTTGCAGCACGCTGCCGTCGTTGGCGTCGGTGATTCTGACCTGTACGTGCACGGAGTCGCCCGCGGCGTAGTAGCTACCGGTGACGACAGTACCCGCCTGGGCGTCGTTCGCCAGCGCGGTGACGTCGTCAGTTCCCCCTCCCGAACCCGCCGCGGCCACGTTGCGCGCGACGGCGACCGATGTGATCGGATCCACCACGCTGGCGAACCCCGCGTCGGTGAGGGTCTGGATGATGTAGTCCTGCGCCATGCGGCCAAGCGCCTGAGACTCGGCGAGCCCACTCTCATCCGCGAAGGCCACCACCAGGACGCGGGCGGGGTCGAGCGATCCCCCGCGTGCACGCGGGAACACCAGCACGCTCGCGATCACGGCCAGCGCCGCCGCAGCAAGCACGACGGCTCCCCCGACCATCGCCCGGCGACGCGGAGCCTTGCGGTCTGCCGTCACCATTCCGGACGCAGCGGTCACACGGCTCGGCGCGATCGCCTCCCCGAACTGCACCGCCGACTCGAACCGGTCGGCCGGCACCTTGGCCATCGCCCGCACGATGCTCTGGGTGACGTGCTCCGGCACCGCCGTCCGGAGCAGGGTCACCCTGGGTGGTTCGGCTGCCAGATGCTGCCGGGTCACGCTCTCGATCGTCGGGCCCGTGAACGGCGGCTGCCCCGCCAGCATCTCGTACAGCACGCAGCCAAGGCTGTAGAGATCGGAACGCCCGTCGAGCTGCTTCTCGCCCGCGGCCTGCTCCGGGCTCATGTACGCCGGGGTCCCCAGCGCCATGCCGGTCTCGGTGAGCCGGTCACCCCCCGCCGCATCGATCGCCCGGGCAATCCCGAAATCCGTCACCACCGCGTGCCCGCTCTCCAGCAGAATGTTCTCCGGCTTGATGTCCCGGTGGATCACCCCGTGGCTGTGCGCGTAGC
>Ga0209536_100004513_pt1 | contig 21973 bp, 23 predicted proteins | sample DeeMarSeWOR28_12_FD_187461 | JGI IMG/M metagenome (GOLD analysis project Ga0209536, IMG submission 187461) | Marine sediment microbial communities from White Oak River estuary, North Carolina - WOR-2-8_12 (SPAdes) (version 2) | ecosystem: Environmental > Aquatic > Marine > Intertidal zone >... | reverse complement strand
AACAAAAAGATGCTTTATATTTTTCGCAGTCTTCTCAATTTATAATGAAAATTTCTGATATCCTTTACGAAGGCAATAAAGTCGGTACAATACGACTTGCCATGTCGCGGGAGAGCGTTAAAAAAGAGTTGATTGTGACCATTCTAGGCATCACTGCCCTGACGATTCTCATCATTGCCGCCATCGCACTGACTTCTCTGGTGATCACAAAAAGGTATATCTCTTCACCTTTGTTGAAATTACAAGAGTCAGCTTCATTGATCGCCCATGGTGATTTAGATACCTTCGTTGATAAAAGCAGTAGCGACGAGATTGGAATACTGGGGCAGAATCTGGATGCCATGCGAGGATCGATCAAGCAGTTATTTACAGAGCTTAGCGAGAGCAAATCAAAACTTGAGGAGCACAGCCGGACTCTGGAGCAGAAGGTCGAGGTGCGCACCCGCGAGCTGGCTCGGTCAGTGGAAGAACTGAAAGCCTTGGGGGAAGTCAGCCAGGTGGTCAGCTCCACCCTCAATCTGGAGAAAGTGCTGTCGAGTATTGTTCGCCACGCGGTTCAGCTTTCAAAAACCGATGCTGGCACAATTTATGAGTTCGACGAAGCAGAGCAGGTTTTCGTACCGCGCATAAACTACGGGGTGAGTGCAGAGTTCATCGAAGCGCTGCGCGATTCGGGGCTGCGTGTGGGGGATAAAACGGTAATCGGCCAGGCCGCTGTAAAGCGAACCCCTGAGCAGATCCCCGACCTTGCTGGCGTACCGGACTATCCTCTCCCCTATGTTCAAAAAGCAGGCTATCGGGCCCTGCTTGCAGTGCCGCTGCTGCGGGAAGACCGCCTCATTGGCGGACTGGTTGTCCGGCGCAAGGCAGCCGGCGAGTTTCCCGCGCCGGTCGTGGACCTGCTTCAGACCTTTGCCGCACAGTCGGTGCTTGCCATCCATAACGCGCGGCTTTTCCACGAGATCGAGGAAAAGGGGCGCGAGCTTGAAATGGCCAACAAGCACAAGTCCGAGTTCCTCGCCAACATGAGCCACGAGCTTAGAACCCCCCTGAATGCCATCCTGGGCTATACGGAGCTGATCCTTGACAGAATATACGGTGATGTACCAGAGAAGATCCAGGAGGTCCTTGAACGTCTGGAAAAAAATGGGCGCCATCTCCTCAGCCTGATTAATGATGTTCTCGATCTTTCCAAGATCGAAGCAGGCCGGCTTACCCTGTCGCTGAATGAATATTCGATGGGGGAGGTGGTTCAAACAGTCTTCACCTCGGTTGAGGCGTTAGCGGCCGAAAAAAAACTCGAATTGAAAGTTATGGTCCCCACGGATCTGACGACAGGTAAGGGAGATGAACAACGCATTGCCCAGGTGCTTTTAAATCTCCTCGGAAACGCGATCAAATTTACCGAGGAAGGGGAAGTTAGGGTGAAGGTGACCGTTTCCAGTGAAACGTTTTTGGTCTCCGTGTCTGATACGGGTCCCGGCCTTTCGGAAACCGATCAGAAGAGGATCTTCGAAGAATTCCACCAGGCCGACGGATCCAGTACCAGGGAAAAGGGCGGAACCGGTCTCGGGCTCTCCATTGCCAAAAGGATCGTCGAAATGCACGGGGGCCGCATCTGGGTGGAATCCAATCTTGGAAAAGGCTCGACTTTCCGGTTTACACTGCCGGTTCGAGTCGAAAGGCAAAGGAAGCAAAGATGAGCAAGTCGATTTTAGTCATCGAAGACCAGGAGGATAACCGGCGTATCATGCGCGACCTCCTCACAAGTGCCGGCTATAATGTGATTGAGACGGTAACCGGGAAAGAGGGGATGGCCGCAGCCGAGACCCATTTCCCTGACCTGATCCTGATGGACATTCAACTACCCGATCTCGACGGATACGAGGCTACGCGGCGGATCAAGGCCAACCCCGCACTTCGCTCGATCCCAATCATTGCGGTTACTTCCTACGCACTGAGCGGCGACGATGTAAAGGCTTTTGAGGCGGGCTGCGATGCATATGTATCGAAACCGTTTAGCCCGCGTGAGCTCTTGGCGAAAATCCGTGAATTTCTATCTTAGTTGATTTTATCAAGGGGGAATCATGAGAACGCCGCCACTGATTCTGATTGTAGAGGACAACCCTGCAAGTCTGGACATTTTGCAGACTCGCCTCACAGCCCACAACTATGAGATCATCACAGCGACTGACGGCGAGGCCGGGCTGGCAATGGCCAGGGACAAGCAGCCGGATCTGATCCTGCTTGATATCATGATGCCCAAGATGGACGGCATTGAGGTCTGCCGGCACCTCAAAGCGGACCCCTCCCTCCCATTTATGCCGATCATCATGGTTACTGCTAAAGCGGATTCAAAAGACGTCGTCGCCGGTCTTGAGGCAGGTGGTGACGAATACTTAACAAAGCCCGTGGATCATGCCGCTCTGGTTGCCAGGGTCAAGTCAATGCTAAGAATCAAAGCCCTGCATGACACAGTACTTGAGCAGTCTGCTCAGCTTAAAATTCAACTTGAAGCAGCAACAAAGGTTCAACGTCTCTTTTGGCCCGAAATTCCGAAAATGGGAGCTGGCAGCCACGTTTGGGCGATATCAATTCCTGCAGCATACGTTGGCGGTGATTTATATGACGTCATCAAACTGCAGGACGGCAGTTGGTTGGTATATGTTGCCGATGTGGCCGGCAAAGGCGTTCCTGCTGCCCTGATCATGGCAGCTCTGTCTACCAAAATTCGAAGTGAAGTCATATTACAAAATAAGATCGACCATCTTATTGAAACCGTAAATAATGTCATGCACAACCTCATGACCGAAGAAGGTTTTTTTGCCACGATTATTCTCGGTAGATATTGGCCGTCAAACGGAAAAATGCGACTCGTACTTTGCGGCCATCTTCAGCCATTGTGGATCGTTAAAAAAGGTCTCAAAGAGTTACCCCTGCAAAAAGGTATATCATTAGGTGTTGAGCCGGATGCCCAGTATGAGAAAATAGAAATTTCAATATCGCCTGGACAATCGCTTTTATTTTTTAGCGACGGAGTTGTTGAAGCAGAGAATGAACAGAAAGAGCTATTTGGAAATGAACGGTTGACGAGTTATATAATAAATGCAAACGGCCCGCCATGGGGAGAAGGAGTTTTGAATGAAATCAGGAATTGGCGTGGGAGTGCCAAGGCAAACGATGATTTAACAATGCTTGAGATTTGGCGCGATCCAAACTAATTTTGAATAAAATATAAATTGATATGCGAGGCACTAAATATTGTAGAAGGCTTTTTCTGATATCTAAACTATTAAATCAATCGCCTGCGAAAGATCTTCAATGATATCATCCGGATCTTCAATGCCGACACTCAGCCGGTATATACCTTCGCCCATCAGATTGGTATACTTTTGCTTCTGCCGGTCATCAAGCACCACCATTTCTTCGAAGAAAAACCCTGTGGGAAGGTAATAGATCAGACTCTGATCGTGTCCCAAAGATACGGCGTGTTTAATTAGATTCAGATGACTTAGAAAATCAAAATTCTTCAGCAATTCCAAACCCAGGTTGAATACGATCATGCCGGAATAACCGTTCATCTGCTTTTTTGCAATCTCGTGCTGCGGATGACTCTGAAGGCCCGGGTATCGTACGAAAGCAACTTTATCGTGGGATTCCAGAAACTGTGCCACCTTCATGCCGCTTTTTGAGTGTTTCCGCATTCTCAGGGGCAAAGTAACCAGGCCTCTCATAATCAGCCAGGCGTTGAAAGGACTGATGCAGGCGCCCAAATGAACGATTCCCCGCTCGCGAATCGAGTTGATAAACTCCTTTTTACCCATAACAGCTCCCCCCAGGGCATCTCCATGGCCGTTTAAATACTTGGTGGCGCTGTGAATCACCACATCGGCCCCCAGCTCCAAAGGTCGCTGGGTAACCAGGCCGGACCAGGTGCTGTCGACAACCAATATAGCGTCGTGATTATGCGCCAGATCCGCAATTCTTTCGATATCACTGATTAAAACCAGGGGGTTGCCCGGGGTCTCGATATAGACGACTTTGGTCTCTTTGGTGATGACGGCTTCTACTTCGCCGGCGTCGGTTGTATCAACCAGACTGACCTTGACCCCAAAACGGGGCAGGTGTTTGGAGAACATCTCCTGAGAGGCGGTATAGCAGACTTCGGGGGCAACGACATGGTCGCCGGCGTTCAGATGCGAAAAAAGCGTGGCTGAAACGGCTCCCATGCCGCTGGCCGCGACCACGCATTCCTCGCTGCCTTCCAACGCAGCCAGCCGTTCTTCAAGATACCTAGGCGTCGCACTGTGTTCCCGGGTATATTCGAATTTATCCGGATAGTCCCATGAAAACACCTTCAGCAGTTCTTCCACATCTGTGGGCAGTTCATATGAATTCGCCATATGAATCGGACGCCTGATGGCTTTGGTACCGGTATCGGTCGCTTCACCGCAGTGGACACATCGGGTGTCAAACCGCCATGATTTGGTTGTCTTTACATTCATTTTATTTATTCCTATTAGGGTTTTTCAACCCAGAACTTTGAACGCTGAACTGCTCAACCCAGGTAAGATTTATTTTATTTAAGTATTTGATACATGATGTGAGCATCCACCAACCCTTTTTTTCTGTGATTAAAAGCCTTAGGAAGTGTACCAATAATTTCAAAGCCCATATCTTTCCATAACTCGATGGCATTCACATTGGTGCATACAACCAAATTATATTGCATTGCCTTAAAACCAAGCTTCACCGCCTCTTTTAGGGAGTGTGCGCACAGCGCCCTCCCAATGCCTTTACCGCGAGCTTTTGCGGCTACGATGTAACCGGCATTGCACACGTGTGAGCCCAGCCCGGGCTGATTCGGCTTAATGTAATAGGTTCCTTTTATGTCGCCATCTTTGGTGGCGACATAGGTTGCTGCTGGTGAAGCCATCCAGACTTTGTACCCTTCCTCTTTTGTCGTTTCCGGAGCATAGGGGTAAGTGTCGCCGCTATCAAATGTTTCTTGAACAATCGGCCAGATTGCCTTCCAATTAGCTTCGACTGCCTTTTTGATTTTTACCATTTGTCTCCTGCTCCATGACGCCTCACGCTCGCTTTAAGCGACTGTCAATGAGCGCCAGGGACTTTGCCTGTTCAACTTCGGCTTCAATCGCATTTTGGAAATCAATTGTTTTAAATTTTAACCCTCGCCCTTTCTGCTGCGTGCAGCTCAATTTCTACCGAGAAACCTTTACCCCCACTCGGTCACAGTAACGGTGGATTTTACATTGACTGCAAAACGGTGAGATAGGCTTGCACAGGTTTTGGCCGTAGGTCACCAAAAGATCATTGATGATGATCCAGTAACGTTTTGGAAGTTTGCGTCGCAAAGCCATCTCAGTTTTTTCCGGCGTTTTGGTTTGAACATACCCCCAGCGGTTTGTGATGCGGTGCACGTGGGTATCGACGCAAATGCCCGGTTTGTTGTAACCCAGGGTAATAACCAGATTGGCTGTTTTTCTGCCTACGCCAGGCAATTTCATCAATTCATCAATATCATCGGGTACCCGGCCGCTATTTTGAGACAAAAGTAGACTGCAAATCTTTTTGATGTTCTCCGCTTTCGTCTTATAAAAACCCACCGGATAAATTGACTTTTCGATGGTGGGTGTCGGTAGCCTTACCATTGCCTGAGGCGTCTGAGCCAATCCAAACAGCCTCTCACTGGCTGCAGCCGTGGTCTTATCCTGCGTTCGTAGCGACAGCACGCAAGAAATAAGGACAGTAAAGGGTGTTTCCGTGTAATGTCCAACCGCAGGCACGCGCCATTTCTGAACTTCATCCTTTAGGATTCGAATCACCGCATGAATCTCTCGACTGTGCATGTTTATGTTTATAAAAAAATGTTTATCAAATCGCAAGTCATCTATAAAAAATAAGCCCATAATCGAATTCAAAAATGTGACTAAAAGATTCGACAGCCGGACGATTCTCGATCGGGTCAGTCTGAGAATTTATGAGGGGCAGATCACGACTCTTATCGGCAAAAGCGGAGCAGGTAAAAGCGTGCTGCTCAAGCATATCATTGGATTACTTAAACCGGATGAAGGCACCATTCTTTTCAAGGGTAAGCCGCTTGACCAAATGAGTAATGACGAAAAAACCGAGATTATGAATCAAATCAGCTATATGTTTCAAAACAACGCTCTTTTTGATTCGAAGACGGTATTTGAGAATATCGCCATGCCGCTGCGGGAAACCACAAATATGAGCAAGAAAAAGTTACAGCCCGCATTGAACAATTCGAACTGACCGAGGTGGCTCACATCTACCCATCAGAGATTTCAGGTGGCATGCAGAAGCGCACAGCACTGGCCCGGGCCCTGGCAACCGACCCCAAAATTGTTCTATTTGATGAGCCCACCACCGGCCAGGACCCTGTTCGCAAAAATGCTATTCTGAAAATGATCGCAGAGTATCAGCGCAAATTTGGATTTACTGCGATTTTAGTCTTTTTGAAGTTTTTCTGCGGTTCCCTCTACAAATAACATGGGATTGACATCACCGACTCTGAATCAAAAACTGATACTATTATCTGGGTACCTGATATATACGGGGATTGTAAAGAAAGCTATTTATAAATTCCATAGGATTCCTTCCGGACCGGCATTGATAACGGTTGTTTCACCGAGATGATCGGTTTGACCTGAACTTGCGTGGATGTGCCCGCAGACAACCAAATTCGGTTCCTTTGCTTTTATCGCTTCTCTTACCGCTTGACTCCCTAAACTTCTGCCATCGGAGGATAAATCTAAAACTCCTTTGGGTGGAGAATGGCTGACCAATACGCAACCGGATGGGCAATCTTGCAGCAGTTTTTGGGCTTCACCCTCTGTGAAATCATAACTCCAGGATCCAAAGGGGGTGATTGGTATTCCGCCGCCTATTCCAAAAAAGATAATCCCATTAATGGTTACCTGTCTCCCATGAAGGACATTTGCGCTCTTCCACAAACGGCATGCATCTTTTAACTCTTGGTCAGATTCACTATTTCCGGGCACCAATACGGTTGGTTTTTGTATCGTTGATAAAGCCTGAATTATTTTCTGCAACCCTCTGCGAACATTGCAAAAATCGCCGGCTCCGACAACAATATCCACGTTACTTGATAATTCGACCAGCTTGGAGGCAGTACGAAAATCACTATGTAAATCACTAAATAACAATAACTTCATTTTTCAACTCCTGCGACTTAATGGAATTGAACGCGATCAATTATCAAAATTTCAACCTAGCTTTTAGAAACGTATCAGCAGCCAAAGTTACAGTTATCGTATCAGAATGTCTACTTAACAGCTGACCGTTTTTTCCATGATGGATCAAGCGCGTAGTATTCCTTGGGGAATTTGGGCTCTGATAGTACAGCGAGATTGGGAACAGGATATCTGAAGGCTCCTTTCTTTCGGATAAACTTCAGTCCGTCGATGACGTTTTCAAACTTCTGATAGGGTATCACAAAGGACACCTCATAATCTTGCGTACCCGCAAAAACGCGTTCCCCAGGGCCGGGTATCAAGTAGGTGCACTCACCGGATTGAACCACTCCGGCGATCCATGCTGAACAGCCTCCTCGACCCGTGGTTGACGAAGAAACGCCAGATCCTTTCCCGAAATTTGCCGCATGAATGAGGGTGAGTATCTGTGCGGAATTGCCGTAAACAATTGCCGCATCCGGCTCAAACTCACATATTTGTAATGGAGATAGCCATATTTCCCGGGAGGTATCTACAGACCAGCGCGGAAAGGAGTTTTCCATCATTTTTGCACATTCTTCGTCGTCCTGGTAAAAACCGGCGACTTTTCCTTCCAGAAATATGTCTGGCTTTATGTGACCCAGAAATACAGCCGAAAGCGGGCAGGCATTATCTTCCTTCTTGAATGCCATGGTCCATCCAATGGTTCTGGTAATCGTCAATGCCTGGCACAGCGCGATCCGGTTGCCGATATCGCGGGATGGGTATTTTGCTTTCTTAGGTGCCTTATCATTTTCTTTGGCTATCTTCACACCAACTGGAAGCGTCGGAAATTGACCATACGTTTTGAGGGCTTCATGAAGCGTGCCGGATAATTCAGACATAACAACATCCTCTCTCTGCTATTTAGACTTAGCGGTAGGCTATTACTGGGAGAATTTGGCAGAATCAAAAGGCCGCAAGTTGAACTAATGGCTCAATAAATTAATCTGCATCCATGTCGTCTGCCGTATACGTTCCCCATTTGCCGACGGTAACAACACCATCTTCCTGTAAACCTTCCGCGATGGATTCAAAAACGGCATCGATCGTTTTGTCCGCATCTTTTTGTGAAATACCTCCCAGCTTTTCAGATACTCGTTTGACCAGCTCTTTTTTATTCATCTATTGGTGTCTCCTTTAATTTTGGATTTAGCGGGTGAAAGGATTCATATCTCTTTCCTGGTGCACGCTAGATGAAGGCAGTTGACCGTAATCGTGGCCGGGCCAAACAATGGTGTCGCCCGGCAATGTATAGATCTTGTTGCGAATGGACGTCAGCAATTGTTTCATGGATCCGCCGGGCAGATCCGTTCTTCCCACCGCCCCGACGAAAAGCGTATCACCCGTAAAAATGTTACCATCCGCATACAGACAAATACAACCCGGCGTATGACCCGGTGTATGCAGCACTTTTAAATTAATTTTTCCGATTTCAACAATGTCATTATCTTTCAATAGCACATCCGGCCCGGGAGATCCTTTACCACCAAGTATTCTGGAAAACGTTTTGTTTAAAAATGCCTCTAGCCGCTTGGCATCCAGTTCATGAATGAGAATCCGGGCGCCGGTGGCCGCCTTAATAGCTTCATTGCCAGCGGTGTGATCGGAGTGTCCGTGGGTATTGATGACATGGGTAACCCGGTACCCGCGTTCATTCGCCGTTTCTAAAATGCGATCAGTTTCAAACGCCGGGTCAATCAGGGCGCAGGTTTTTGTATGCTCATCACCGAGCAGGTAACAGAAAGTTGCCATTTTCGCTAATCGAAGTTGTTTTATTTCCATTCTTATGTCGCTCAAATCTTAGTTTGGTTATGTGAATAGAACAGCGAAATTGGTTAGTAAAGATAAATTTTTATATTTTTTCATCATATTAGTCATATCATAGACAGTTCTTTATGTTTTTGTTCGCTATTTAATTAAAAGTTTTACATCAATCTGCGTCTGCTCTAATAAGCGCTCTTATTGTGACCATCTGTGGCCAAAAACTAAATTGGATTTGTTGACAATAGTCTTGATGCAACTTATTTTTACAGCTATTATAAATATTTGCGAGAAATCTGCCCTGTACTTTTATTGGAAAATGGAGATAAATAATGTTTGAAACCAGAGAGCAAGTACTTGAAAAAATTATGGCACAGCCTAAACCTAAATGCCCACACTGCGGTCAGGAAATGAGTATATGGGAAGTGCCGCCTTTCAACTTCAGCGATGGACTCGGCTGGGGAGTTCCTTTTTTATTTTTATGTTTTAATGATGATTGTCCTTTATACAGACAGGGCTGGGGCCATATAGAGGAGACTTATGCGCATAAGGCGTCCTATCGATGCATGAATTATCCGGGCACCGAGCAATTTGAACTGATGCCGGTGTTCAGTGACATGGGTGGCAAGGGGCAGATTATTGATGATCAGGTGGTGGCCGAACAGAAAGCAATAAAAGAAGCCATCAAAGTAGGCTTTAATGTGCTTGCCGAATGTTATGTGAATAAAGACGGCCCTGAAGTGCTCAGAATCCTGACGGATTCCACCCAGCCGGCCCGGGTAAGGTTAAAGGCAGCCGAAATGATCGGCGACGTTGGAGAACTCGAGGCTATTGAGCCTATTCGGAATTTACAATTCGCCAATGAGCTGCTGCAAAAAGAGGTTGATAAAGCCGTTGTAAAGATTCATGAACGATTTTTTACCCGGGAATGCCCGTTTTGTGCGGAGATTATCAAAAAAAGAGCGAAAATTTGTAAGCACTGTCAAAAAGAAGTCGCAGGTGTCTAAAGTAAGGCTTCATCGCGCAAGAGCCACTTTGAAACAAGAACTGGATGACGGCTGCACGTTCTATCACAACGAGGAGGGCACACTTGCCTGCGATCGTAAGCCGATATTTATAGAATCAAAAATACCTGAATAATCCGGAGTTTTATTCAGTTTCGCTTTAAACCAGCCAGCTCTTCCAGAACAGCACATACCGAAGCTGTGTCTTGCTTGGCACGCCCTTTTTCCAGGGCCATGGTATAGATCTTCGCCGCCGTTGACAGGAGTGGTATCGGAACATGTAATTCTTTTGCAAATGAAGTTATGATTTCAATATCCTTTTGGAAGACATCGACTTTCATCGTAACCTCATCATATTTTTCAAAAACCATCAACGGACCGCGCACCTCAAACATTCGTGAAGATCCTGCCCCATCGCTGATGACTTGATATATTATTTCCGGGTCCAAACCTGCCTTCATCCCAAGCACAAATGCTTCGGCCGCGGAGACGTTGTGAATGGCCACCAAAAGATTGGCGACTAATTTCATTTTTATACCCGTCCCGAATTCACCAAGATAAAAATGGCTGCGGGCGAAACATTCAAAAATCGGGATACACTCATCATAGGCGAGACGGTCCCCGCTGGCATACACGACAAGATCCTTTTTAACTGCTTGAGCAGCTGTACCGCTTAGCGGACAATCCAATACAATCATGCCAACCGAATCCAGGGCTGCTTTGGCTTCCCGTTTTGCTTTAAGAGGTAATGTGCTGGTTTCAATCACAATCAGGCCATTTTTTTTGCTTTTCAGCAATCCGTGTCTGCCACCGACAACCTCCATCAAGGAGGTCTCCCCGGGAAGCGAAGTAATGACGACATCCGCAACTTCGGCAACATCTAAGCAAGTAGCAGCACCTTTACCGTTCTTCTTTTTTAGCGCTTCTATCGGTTCTGGCAAAATATCGTATCCAATTACCGAATATTTTCCCTTGAGCAAATTCTCGGAAATTGCCGAACCCATTAATCCTAAGCCGACCATACCGATTGTTTGGATCATGTAGGGCTCCTTATTTTAAAGATGTGGAAAACCTAAAATGATATTCCACAGCCAATTACTTTTCACGCTTTTTAATTAACGCAAATAGCGCCCACCGCAAACATCTACTGTAATGCCAGTAACATAACTTGATTCCTCTGAGGCCAGAAATACCACTACTGCCGCAATCTCATCGGGGGTACTGAGCCGTCCCAGCGGTATGGAAGACAGCACTTTTGCTTGTTCTTCCGGACTCTTTTGTTCCCACAGACCTTGAACCCTGTCTCCGGTTAGGGTGACGGTCGGCGCAACGGCGTTGACCCGGATACCTTTCTTACCCCAGTCATATGCCAGCTGCCGGGTCAAACCTTCCAGCCCGGCCTTGGCTGCTGTGTATTGAACGCCGGCCAGAGAAGCGCGCCAATGACCCGCCAAAGCCGAAATATTGACGATCGAACCCCAGCCCTGTTTGGCCATTTCCGGGATCACTGCCTGGCAGAAAAGAAATGCGCCTTTGAGATTCACATTCATCACTAAATCCCAATGCCTTTCTTCAATTTTTTCTAGAACATGTGGGGTGTGCAAGGCACCGCCCGCGTTGTTCACAAGAATATCAATTCCCTTCCAGTTGGTCTTAATCTCCTTGATGAATTTGCGGATCTGGCTTTTATCGGTGACATCAACGGTTCGGCCAAGGGCACGGGTGAGGTCACTATCCAATTTCCTGGCAGATTCAATCACCTTGTGTTCATCAATATCCGCAATTGCCACTCTGGCTCCTTCTTCATAAAGTGCTTTGGCAATCGCAAATCCCATTCCCTGGGCCGCGCCTGTAACAATTGCAGCTTTATCCTCTAAGCGTCTACCCATAAAGCATTCCTGCTTTAATTTTATGAACTTTGACCGACCATCATACCCAAAAAGGTTTCGGTTACCGGATCGATGAATTCCGGGTCATTGATGTGAGCATTCAATTCGGTGATGGGGATATTGGGTTTTAGATTTGTCTTCAGCGAATCGATAAAGGCCTGATTGCCCTTCGGGTCCCAATGGGGTAAATCTTCTCTGTCTGGAAAAGAGAATCCCTGCAGGGGAATGAAAACATGGGTCGGTCCTTTAGCCCGGTTTAGTTTTTGGGCGACGAGTTTGCCCACGTCGTGCAGTTCGTCCGGAGTTAAACGAACCAGTGTCAGGTAGGAATTATGGACGATTAGTTTACGGGCTCTCATCTCGGGCGAAAGGCTGTTCAAAGGTCCGAGCACTTGATAGTTGATACTTCCCGGCGCAACTATTTGAGGAATGCCGATGTCTCCGGCAGCTTCCAGGCGATCTTCTCGAATTGCGCCGTGCAACCCGCCCGCATAGCGATCCCCGATCTCGTGGAGATTCAAATCCAGTATGCCCTTAAAATCGCCATGGCGAATCATATCCTCCATGGCAATACCGCCTGTCCCATTCTGGTGAAAGGTAACCACCTCAAATCCTTTGCGTTCCAATGTTTGCTTGCAACGCAAAGCACCCGGTGTGGTGGTTCCGAGCATTGATAAAGCCACCGGAATTTCTGTCGCCGTTAGAACTTTTACGCCCATACCCTCAACCATACCGCAGATGGCACCGGCGGCATTTTCCAAGATACGCTTGGTCAAAAAATTGAGTCCTTGCATATCCGCCACCGAATGCATCATGGTGATATCTTTGGTTCCCACAAATGGACCAAAGGTCGCTCGCCCTGAAGCAACAGTGGAGACCATCAGCTTTGGAACCCCGGTGGGCAGGCTGCGCATGGCAGCACATCCAATATCGGTTCCCTGCCCTCCGCCGATGGCAACAACACCATGAAAACGCCCCTGTTCGTACAGCTCCCTGCAAAGGGTTTCGGCCCCACGGATCATATTGAAAATGCAGGTTCCTTTATCACCGGTAGCCAGGGCTTCTTCAAGGGTCATGCCGCCTCGCTTGGCAACCTCCGTTCGCTCGATGTCAACGGGAATTTTCGGCGGTCCCAATATCCCGGCATCCATAGTAAGAACCTGACATTCACGGGATTCGATTCTCTGTTTCAAAAATTTGGCTTCTTCTTCCTTCGTATCGAAGGTGGCAATTAAGAGGATGGTTTTCTCCATTTTAAGTTCTTTTCTCTTAATCTGCATTCGGTTTGACGATGACCTTGATAGCTCCTCCGATTCGTTGGGTAAAGGTTTGAAAAGCTTCTTCAATTTCCTCCAGCGGGAATGCATGCGTGGCTAATGGTTTCAATGAAATCCGACCTGATTCCAGCAGTGAGATGGCCCGTCCGACGTTGGCCCATCCTTCACCTCGGACCGTGTAAATGGATTTGTTGTCTTTGCCAAGGGTTGAAAAATTCGCATTAACCGGACCGTCGGGAAATCCAAGAAGTAAAATTTTCCCCATCCTTTTTGCCATCTCAATGGCCATTTGGGGACCCTTCACATTACCCGACGACTCGATAATGAGATCCGCCCCCAGACCGTGAGTTTCATCCATCACCGCTTCCATTGCATCTTCATTGTTCACATTAATAATCCTGCTTGCCCCCATTGCTAGGCCTGCCTGAAGCCTGGAATCCCTGGTTCCAATTAGCACGACTTTGCCCGCGCATAGTGCTTTTGCAACCGCAACAGAAATTAGCCCTAAAGGACCGGGTCCAATCACCACAACCTGGTCTCCCACGACATAACCGCCGATGGTTTCAAAACCGTAAAGTACGCAACCCAGATTGGTGATTAATGCAGCTTCTTCAAAATTTACAGAATCCGGAATCTTATAGACTGTATTGATGTGGTTAACTGCATACTGCGCGTAACCGCCGTTGGTTGTAAATCCGTTGGCACGATGCCCCTTTTCGGGCTTACCATAGTTGAGGCAGGCAGTGTAATTTCCGAGTCTGCAGTTTCTGCAGCGCAGACAACCCAGATGGGCCTCAACCGCAACGCGATTGCCCGGTTGAAACTCATCAACGGTTTCGCCGACCGCCGCAACAGTTCCTGCATATTCATGTCCGGGTATGAATGACCCATACGGCGGTTGATGGGGCCATGGATTATGCATGAGGCTTACATCACTGCTGCAAATGGCACAGGCTTTGACGTTGATTAAAACATCCTGCGGGCCTGGACACGGGGTTTGGACCTCGTTGATCTCTAACTGATCTTGGCCCATTAAAACGGCTGCCTTCATTTTTATTGGTATTTCCAATATTTTCGCTCTCGATTTACTGGGTGTTTTTGAAATCCATGTTGTCTTTGATATTTTCGTGCTTTAAAATTGTATACACTTCCTTTTCAATATCGATAAGATGATCATACATATGCTTGCGCGCCGATTCCGGTTTGCCTTTTTTGATGGCATCAAATATCTTTCGATGAAATTCAAGGGACCGTGGGGAAATCGTTGCACTTTTTCGAATGATGTGGCCCTGGGTTTTCTCGAGCATGTCTTGAATGCCTTGGATGACTTCAATTAAGATTTGGTTTTTTGCTCCCTGGGCGATATGCAAATGAAAATGATGATCATGCTTTAAAAACTTCTCCGCATCATTTTGGCCTTCTGTCATGGCTTCAACGTCTTTGTGCAGCGCGGCCACATCCGTTGCGTCAGATCTGATAGCTGCCAAGCTGGCCATGTCGGGTTCCACGATCTTGCGGAATTCGATCATTTCTAGAACATTGCGTTGTTTTTTAAAGCGCTCGACGATATCATGAGGGGATACGGTTTCCTTTATCCGATCAGAAATAACGGCTACCTTATTCTTTCTCTCAATAAATCCTAAATGAATCAGAACCTTTAAGGCTTCTCTGATGGTACTGCGTCCTACTTTCATCTGAGAAGCCATTTTGGTTTCAGATGGTAATTGATCGCCGGATCTCAGTCTTCCTTCCAAAATGAGGTTTTTTATTTGCTCAATGATCTCATCTGATACGAGAACCTTGTGCATCGGTTTTAAGGGCAATTCATTTTCTTGCACTTAATTCCCTCTTTATCTGGTAGCTTAATTTACAAAACAAATGAGACGATTGCACGAAAAGATATTGCCATAAGCTATTCTTGAAAGCCGAAGGCTTTGCCGGCAACACCAAAAAGACCCGTGGGCCTCCATAAAATAACACAAAACATCACGATGAATGGCGCCACAAATGCCAACGGAGACCAGATGGTTCCCCCGACGGATATTACCTGACCCATAATCAGAGCAGAAACCAATGTCCCCTTGATGCTCCCCAGTCCACCAAGGATTACGGTAATAAACGCAAACAGGAGCATGTCAAACCCCATGTAAGGTCCTGTCATGGTTAACGGGGCGTTCAGACTCCCTCCCAGACCGGCCAACCCGCTGGCGACCACAAACGTCACAGTAAAAATGCGGCGGATATTGATCCCCAAACCCTGAACCTGGTCCGGATTCTCGATGCCGGCTCGAATCGCCTTTCCAATGATCGTTTTGTTGAGCATGATTTGAATCAGCACATATACGACTAACGCGGTCGCAATGATGAAGAGTCTATACAGGGGCATTTGGACGCCAAGTATCGGAATCATGGTGTGGATAGGAGAAGATACGGGTTTTGGATCAAGGCCCCAAGTGTATTGGATAATTCCGATTCCGATCAGAAATACGCTGAATGTCACCACCATTGTAAACATGAGTTCTTTGCCGTATACCCGGCGCAATAGCTGGGTTTCGACGAGAAATCCGAGAAAGGCCGCAACAAGAATCCCCGCGATGATGCCCAGCAAAAAACTGCCAGTCACGGAAACCATGGTATAGGCCATATAGGCCCCAAAGGTATAGTAAACCATCTGCTCCATGTTGATGATTCGCATGAGACCAAAACCGATGGATATGCCCAATGACACCAAAAACAGAATGCCACTGACGCTCAATCCAAAGAAAATCGCAGGCAACAAAAGATCGATATTCATGATAGCTCGTCCCCCCTTATCCCAATTGATGATTAGGTGGCAGCTTTATCTGTCAGTAGTTTTTCCATAGTCCGATTCTTTTTCCTACCGATTTTTTCATTAATGATTGCTTCGGTATTGCCCCAGATTCCTTTTGAAAATCTGAATAAAACCAACAGCGTAAGGATTCCCACTGCCAGTTCCCAATGCGCGATATACCGGCTGACCAAATCTTTGATACCAAGAAATGCCAGTGTACCAAAAAAAGGGCCAAAAACGGTACCGGCACCTCCGATAAGGGTCGCAACCAGCACTTCAGCAGCCCTATGGGGTTCTGCCAGGCTTGGATTAACGAACCCGAAATTAATTGCATAAAGGGAACCCGCCAACGCAGACAGGATTGAGGCTAAACTGAAGCCGATCCATCTGATTTTGAAGGTGTCATAACCCAAAAATTTCATCTTATTTTCATTGTCCTTTATGGCACGAAATGACACTCCTAACGCCGATTTATCCATAAAATTGTAAAGGATCAAAACAATCAGAAAAATTGCCAAAGCAAAAACAAAGAATTTATCCGGCATCCGGATATCCAGGAAGGGTATCTGGCTCATACGGGAGCGATACCATAGGCCATCGTCTCCGCGTGTAATCGGTAACAACAACTTCTCAATCGTGAACATACCGATAGCGCAGGTGGCCGCATTAATTAAAGCAAAATAATCCCCTCTCAACCGGATAAAAGCAGGGCCCAAGATCAGTCCGACCACAAGGCCCATCGCCAAGCTTAAGAGCATACCGATCAACGGATTGGCACCAATATGAGCCAGATAAATGGCTGTGGCATAGGCACCAACCCCCAGATAAAAGGGTTGTCCGAAAGACACCATACCGAGATATCCATAGAGGATATTATTTCCCATCACATAGATACTGAATATGGCGAGTTCAATAATGAAGGTCATCTTATTCGGGAAGATGTATCTTGCCATCAAGAAGAAGAATACCAGTACAAGCGGACCATAACTCGCTTTAATCAATCTGGTCATATATCCTCCTTTGGTAATAAAAAAGGTTCCCGCCTATTCCCATCGTTAGAGGTGTGCCTCAAATTCAAGATTTTGAATGGCCTGTTTTTCATTGAATTCCGCTACGATTTTGCCTTCTTTCATGGCATACACTCGGTCAGCAACTTCAGCTGTCAATGGTAAATTCTGCTCGATAATTACCAGCGTGGTTTTTTCTCTAATCTTTGTAAACGCCTGGATCAAATCATTAATCACGTGGGGTGCTAAGCCCTCGGTCGGCTCATCCATTAAGACAAGGCCGGGGTTGCCCAGCAGCGACATTGCGATGAGAAGCATCTGCCGCTCCCCTCCGCTCAAGTGCCCGCCTTTTCTATCCATTATATTTTTCAACTGAGGGAAATAGTCCAGAACGCTATCCCAGTTGTAATCTTTGGTTGCATAGCTGCCGAGCTCCAGATTTTCCTGAACGCTGAGATCCGAAAAAACGTGTTTGTCCTGTTGTATATATTTTAGGCCTAGTTGCGCAACTTCATAAGCTCTTAACATACCGATATCTTGTCCTTTATAGTGGATCGATCCGCCATCCTGACCCAGAAAACCAGCTATGGTGCGAAACAGAGTCGTTTTGCCGGCTCCGTTTCTTCCAACCACCACGGCTACATCTCCCTCTTTCACGTCCATGGAAACCTGAAACAGAATCCTTAATTTCTGGTAAGACACGTCAAGATCTTTGACTGCCAGTATTTTATTATTGCTTTTTTCGAGCATCATTTCCTCTTTTGTTGCCATTTACACTTTCCAATAACATTTTCTTACGTCAGGATCGTTTAAAGTCGCTTCACAATCCCCATAACTGATAATCTCGCCTTCATTCATTACGGCAAGCCGATCCACGAATTCCGTTAGTTTTGATACTTTGTGTTCCACGATAAGTATGGTTCTGTCATGGGCATGCTGCTTTAATACAGAGACGATTTCATCAATTTCCTGATCGCTTAAACCGGCAAACGGTTCATCCAGCAAAAGTACTTTGGGTTCCGCCGCAAAGGCCATAGCCAGTTCAAGTCGCTTTTTACTGCCTAATGGTAAATTGCCAACCGTTTCATCGATGAGATGATCCAGCTCAAACATTTCGAGATTTTCGTGAACTTTCTGATCAATTAACGATTGTTTAAAGCTGCTGGAAAAAATACTGAGCGGCAACGCTTTGCCTTCTTTTTTACGATAAAAAGCCAGCGCCACATTGTTGAAAACGCTCAAATTATCGAAAACGTGGACTAATTGAAAGGTTCGAGCGATTTTAAGAGCAACGCGCTTTGCAGGAGAAAGGTTGGTAATGTCATATCCTTCGGAAAATACAGCGCCTTTATCCGGCATGTAATAGCCGGTGATAATATTTAATAACGTCGTTTTTCCGGCTCCGTTTGGCCCTATGATTCCGACGGCCTCTTTCGCTTGCATTTCGAAATCAACATTATTCACCGCTCTAAAATCACCAAAACTTTTGGTAACGCCTTTGGTCATTAAAATTTCTGAATTATTCATTGTATTCTCATCGGATACCAGCCCGGGCTAACGTTGTTCATGACCAAATTGTTAGCCGGGGCCGGCTATTTTTTTTTAAGGGTTAAGTCTCGATTAATAGCCTAAAGATTTTAGAGAAGGGAGGGCTTGATCGCCGCCAAAATAACCGACGACTTCAAATACATCCCATTTTCCTTTTTTCGCGGCAGGGGATTTGCCTTTGACCAAGAAAGCGAGATATTTGGAGACCATCTGATGATCTTCACGGAAATATACTTCGCCCTTAATGGTCTGAAATTTAGAAGTGCTCAGAATTTCGCTGATTTTACCGGTTTCGAAACTTCCGGCCTTTTCGACCGCCTGAAATAAAATATCGCTGGCCATATAGGCAATGGCGCCATAGGCATCCGGCGGCTCGTTCCACATTTTCAGGTGGTCATCTGTGAAGACCTTGGCCCGCTGCATCAAATCCGGATCTTGGAATCCTTCCATGTTATAGTAGTAATACATCAGGGCGTACAGACCATCTAAGGCTTCTCCGGGGATACCGGTGGCAACTACGTTGGTCGTCCATGTGTTAAACATTGTCGATTGTTTGTAGAGACCAAGTTCGTAAGCCTGCTTTAAGTTGCCAATCGCGTCTGAGCCGAACATGCTGGTTATAAACGCACCCGGTTTGGCGGCAAGTGCCTTGTTGATGATCGGTGTATAATCCACGGTGCCTTTCGGGGTTGACTCTACACCGACGATCTTGCCACCGAAATCATTGGCTGCCATTTTCAGGCCCTCTAGCTGGACGCTGCCCCATGAATCAGCCCTGGGAACAAAAAACAACGTATTCTTGTTCAGGGACTTGATTACAGATCCGCCGACAAGATACCCGATGCTCCACGGGGTAAACGCGACGGAAAATGTCCCCTCTGCAGGATTTCCTTTCTTGAATGAATCAAGTGCCGGCACACAGCTGGGTAAAAAAGGGATGTTGTTTAATTTACATTCTTCATTTATCGCAGCAGCCATAGGGTTGTATGTAGTACCAATAATTGCATGTATTCCTGCACCGGACAACTCCCTGAATCTTCGCACACCCACATCCAGCTTGGCTTCATCGTCTTTTATGAGGACTTCGATCTTGACTTTGCCCCAGGGCATATTCAGACCACCTTTTCTGTTAATCTGGTCGACTTTCAATAGAACACCCTTTTTTTGCGTCTCAGCTACAGCTGCAAAAACGCCGCTGAAAGACGTCATAAATCCCAGTTTAAATTCTTTTGGCTCTGCAGCCTGAGATACATTCGGGCAAAGCGCAACGACAAGCGCGAAAACAATTGCATACGTATATATTTTTTTTGGCATAGCGGACCTCCTTCGATCGTTTTCCTTGAGAATGAATTGATTAATTACCTTTGACAAAGAAACGGACGAGACCCTAAATTCTGAACGATCACCTCCTTTCGATTGTAGTTTTAAGTACTTGTCTCTCTTCTTCTAATGATTGATAAATATTCTGCGGTTGGATGGTAGAGCGCTTTATCAATGCCGGGTTTTTAAAACGCATTGAAAGAAATGTCCTTAACAATGGGCAATGAAAGAGATATAGTGAAAAAAGGTTGATTAACAGCATGATTGTCTGACAATATGACTTCGAATTTCATAGTATATGCCGATTTAAAATGTCAAGATAAAAAATCCTATAATTTCGTAAACCAGCAAAACTGAGGAGGTTCATATGCAAATCGGGTTTATCGGTTTAGGAATCATGGGAAGTCGCATGGCAGCCAATCTGCAAAAAGTCGGACATGATTTAGTAGTTTATAATCGAACGAAAGAAAAGGCTGAAGCGCTGATCAAGAAAGGAGCACAGTGGTGTGATACTCCGGCTCAATTAGCCGTAAAAGTAGACATCCTTTTTACGATGCTGGCCTCACCTGAAGCGGTAAGTCAGGTCGCTCTTGGTAATGATGGGTATTTGTCTATCAAATTGTGTATTTGTCATTGTGTAATCTGCAATAATAAAATCTACGATTACAGCATAAATTTTCAAATCAAAATAACTTATCAAACCCATTCAATATCATCCTCTAAAATCCTTGCGATATCACTTTTAAACCTGCTAATTTATTAGCACCGACTTTATGGCAAATTCCGGTGTTCAAATTGAATCAGAAAAATCAACAACAGGAGAATCCTTATGATCGAACCGAACAAAATTAGCCGAGAAAAAGCATACACAGGACCAGCAATTGATATAGCGATTCGAATCGGTGTTATAGCCCTTTTGATAGCACTGTGTTTCAAGATATTACGGCCCTTTATCTCTCCGGTGATGTGGGGAACCATCCTTGCTATTGCATTATACCCCGTCTGCAGAAGACTTAGCGGTGTATTGGGCGGCCGTGTCAAGTTGGCATCTGCCATCATTACTGCAGTTATGCTCCTTGGTATCATCCTCCCCAGCATCCAGATGGTAGGCTCGCTTGTCGGTGGGACGAAATATATCAGCGAGAGGATACAGCGCGGCGAAATAAAAGTGCCGCCTCCGCCAGATGATATCGATACGTGGCCCCTGATCGGCAAGTCATTGAAGCGCGAATGGTATGAGGCTTCGGAAAACCTAAAAGCGACGCTGACCCGGTTTCAAGCTCAGCTCAAAGCAATGAGCTTGTGGCTGCTGAAGTCGGCGATGGGCACCGCTCTGGGATTGGTGCAATTTGCGCTCTCGATTATCATTGCTGGAATCTTCATGGCCAATGCAAGGGGAAGTGGAAACATGGCAAGAGAACTGTTCGTGCGTCTGGCCGGAGAGCGTGGCGCTGACTTTGCTGATATTTCAACGAAAACCGTGCGCAATGTGGTCAAAGGGATTCTCGGTGTGGCCATTATTCAGGCCCTGTTGGCAGGTACGGGGTTTTTGGTCGCCGGGGTACCGGCAGCTGGTCTGTGGGCTTTTCTCTGTCTGTTTTTGGCCATTATTCAAATCGGGATTTTTCCGGTTGTCATTCCGGTCATCATCTACATGTTTTCCAGTGCAGACACTTTTACCGCCGGATTGTTAACGGGCTGGCTTATTCTGGTTTCTTTATTGGATAATCTTTTGAAGCCCATACTCCTGGGACGCGGTGCGCCGGTGCCCATGCTCGTCATTTTTCTGGGTGCGATCGGAGGATTTCTATCAATGGGATTTCTGGGTCTATTTGTTGGGGCCGTCATCTTATCCATAGGATTCAAGCTCTTCCGGGCCTGGCTCGATGACCTTTCGCATCCCGATACAAGCGGCGGACCTGATGACTTTTCCAGTGAAAAGTCCAAAGCTGTAAGCTGAAAAATTAATTTTTAACGCGGCATGCTTTAACGCTTTCATTGCTCTCATAAAGCTTTCAGAGGTGAGGTTCTGATCGTATTCATAAAACCGTAGTATGGCTTCATATGTGTTTAAC
>Ga0209536_100004512_pt1 | contig 21981 bp, 24 predicted proteins | sample DeeMarSeWOR28_12_FD_187461 | JGI IMG/M metagenome (GOLD analysis project Ga0209536, IMG submission 187461) | Marine sediment microbial communities from White Oak River estuary, North Carolina - WOR-2-8_12 (SPAdes) (version 2) | ecosystem: Environmental > Aquatic > Marine > Intertidal zone >... | reverse complement strand
TTCCAGCCGCGATCAACTATTTTTCATTATGCCATTGATCGCGGCTGGAAGCCGCTCCCACTATTTATTAATCTTTTAAACGATCCTTTTTACCCCGAAGTGCTTCAGCGCAGTGCAGCCGGCGTCGCCGGCAATCTCATACTCTCTCCTGTCCGAATGCCAATCGGGGTGATGGCTTTTAACTGAATCCCCAGAATGAAACTGATTCTAAAAACGAGCCTTGGTTTGGTAGCAGCTGTTTGGCTTTTAGGGGGCGGACCGCCAGCGCCTGCCCGGGCCGCCGAGGCCAAATTTGCCGGTCAATCCGACGCCATTCTGTTATCCACCCCCAGGGTTATAAACGGCAATCCGTTGCTGGTGCAAATCGATACGCGCCAATTGGACCAGCCGATCACTAGGATGGGTCTGATATTCCAGGACCGCGAATTGCCCGTTTTCCGGCACCCGACCAACCCGACGCACCTGCGCTATGGACTCATCGGAATCCCCTACCGCCGGAAGCCGGGGCCGGCTGTGCTGACCCTCACATGGACCAACGCCGACGGCGAGCACCTCAAAAACGTCCCATTTGAGATAATGGCCGGAAAATACCGCACCGACGCCCTGAAAGTGGATCCCGGACGGGTAAACCCGAGCAAAAAAAATATTCAGCGCGCCCAGAAAGAAGCCCGCCGACTCAACCAGGCCTATGCCGAGGGCACCATCCCGGCGCTGTGGGTCGATTATTTTCAGCTTCCGATGACGGCTGAAATCACCAGCCCCTACGGCAACAGACGGCTGTTTAACGGGCAGCTTAAAAGCTATCACAACGGTATTGATTTCCGGGCCGCCGTCGGAACGCCGGTTTTTGCTTCCAACTCAGGGATCGTTAAAATCGCCGATAATCTGTTTTATTCCGGCAACGTGGTGATCGTTGATCACGGCAACTTGATTTTTACGATTTACGCCCATTTAAGCAAAATCAAGGTCAAAGCCGGTCAACAGATTGAAAAGGGGCAGTTGCTCGGCCTGACCGGAGCAACCGGCAGGGTCAGCGGGCCTCACCTTCACTGGGGAATCAAAGTCAATGGCACCGCTGTCAACCCCATCGAGTTTGTCCACGTCATGGATTTTCTAATAAAATCTAGGTAACTGCTTGAGCATCAGCAAGGTAGTTGTCGGAATAGTGTGGTATCCCAGAAGTGTTTCAGTTGATACTCCTTTGTTATTCAGGAATTAGGAGTTTGTTGAGATTCTGACAAAGCCTTCTTGGAGAAGTAACACATTCGTAAAACGCTACATTGTTCATAGAAAATTCCTTCATACTATTTCAGGGACACCACACTGCTATGAAGCTTCCGTTAATGAGCGCAGCACCGGCCTGAAAGATTCCAGAATCGTTTCCTTTTCCAAATTACCGGACAATGCTTTTTTGGACAATTTATGACGGGTGGCGTCAAATTGCTTGCGCCCGGAAGGCCCCAGGCGCCGCAGGATTTCCTGGTTGTCCCCACGGTAGATCGGACCCGAACCCTCCATTTCCATAAATGTTCTTAACAGCTGATCTCGAGCCTGGTCGGAATTCATGGTGGCATGCTGCCATTTGTGCAAATAGCCCGAAAGTCCGTATTTTTTGCGGGACGCGGGTTCATAGACCGGACTCAGGGGGGGCAGCATGAAAGGGAACATCGACCAGCACAGGCTGCCCTCGTAAGGCTGGCAGTCAAAGGATTTGATAAAATCACGCGTTCTTTGGGCGCTCTGCTCCGTTTCACCCGGAAACCCGAAGATGAAATAACATGAGCAGTTGACACCGGAGCCGAGCAATTTTTTCAGAACCCGGCGGTAAAGCTCGGGGGAGGCCTTTTTATTCATATTTTTCAATATCAGCGGATCGGCCGACTCCAGCCCGAGCTGCACTTCGATACAGCCTGCCTGCCGCAACAAATCGGTATCAACCCGGTCCAGGGTGGAGGCCCGCACGAACGTCATCCATTTGAGGCTCAGGCGCTGATCTATAAAGCGGCGGCAAACCGCCTCCAGATCGCCTTTGCCGAGCCGGAAGTTGTCATCCACAAACCAGACATAACGGGCGCCGCGATCCTGTGCGGCCTGCATCTCTGCCACGATGCGCTCAAGCGGCTTAACCCAGGTCAAGCGCCGGTCTTTGGTAAAATTGCAAAAGGCGCAATGATACGGACAACCATTGGAGGCCTGCATCGGCACCACGCCGGATTGAAAAATGGCATCGGGCAGCGCCGGCCAGTCTATGGCAAAATCTTCCGTGCCATGGATATCGTCAATCCGTCTGGTAAACGTATATTCCTTGCCGACCCTGCGGGCGCAGTTGGCAATGTCATCGATGCTTTTTCCCGCCCGCATGCGGTCCAGTATAGCGCTCAGGGTCTGCTCGCCTCGCAGGCTGATGATGCAAAGGTCGATGTCAGGCTCGGAATCTTTTTCAAAAAACAAAAAATCGCCCCGGGCGGATTCGGTGTCATAATCCGCCTCGCCGGCACGCGCGCGCATTAAATAAGACATATACACCAGCGGTCCGCCGGCGATGATAAACACATCCGGCGCCAGCTCACGGATATCCGCCACCAGCCTGATAAGATTCGGTTTGCCGGGAACAAAGGTGGTGGAAATGATCACCGCGCGCGGATTGCACTCGAGAAGCTGCTTGAAACGATCCTTCTCAGCATAATAGGAGTCGATCAGCTTTACATCGAATTCTTTTTGGGTCAGGTAGTTAAACAGGTAGATGCCGTTTAATTTGGGGGCCGACGCCCAGCTCATCCGGTTGTCGCCTTCAATCGGGTCTTGAACCGCGCCGCCATGGGCCAGATAATTTTGCACCACCTGGATGTCGGCGGTCCGCCCATCCAGGTTTAATCTCAGCGGATTGGTGCTCGACATGCTGTCCGAGCCCGAATCGGCAACAATAACGGCATCGAGGGTCACAGGGGTAATCTCACTTTCAAAAAATGATCATGGGATTGCGATAGAATCCATGGCTAAACGTTTGGGATGGGCCATAATAGTTTTAGATGTTATTAACCCGCTAGTCAAGGTTTACTAGCGGGTTTCGGATCTGCTTTTGGAATGATGATGGGGTCAGCATTACGCCCCGGGCCTTGCATTTGCCATCCGTCTTGCCCCTTCGACTCGGACGAGCCCCTTGATCGTAGGCTCGGGGGCAAACGGCTCGATTCGGCTGAAATCCTCCTTCTTCATTCCACCATCCCTTATCGCTATCCTTCTGATTCACAAACCCGATGGTATTCATGCCGCAGAACCATGATAATCGCAATCCAGGCAGCGCAGATAGTGATGGTGATCCAACTGAGTTGAGATAAACCCAGTTTAATCGGCAGCCACTGGGTGAATATCAGGATCATCAGCGAGCCGGATACTTTGAATATCCGATACCCAAACATGTCAATCCAGGCTTTGGCCTGATAGATGATCACCGGATCGATGGGGATGTAAAGCAGCTCTTTGGATGCTCGATTAATCGAATAGGACAATCCGCGATCGCTGATCTTGGCGGCGGAACCAAAAAAGAGCGTGGATTGAAATAAAAAAGCCCAGGAAAACAGGCTGATCATCAGCGGCTGGACCAGCAACCCGACGATGGTGCCGAAAAACCGGTGGATGAGCGGCGTAATTACCAAATTGATACCCACCGATATGAAACCCATGACACTGAAAAACAGGGAGATAAAGGCCGTCCGCGCTTCCCTTTCAGGGTAGGAGGCCTCTACCGAGTTTAAGAATTGATAATCAATTAAGGGCGATACCAGCTGTGCCAATAACAGTACGGCTGCAATCAGCATCAGATACCGGCTTTGTCCGAGAACTCGCCAGCCGGCCTTACCGGCGGCTTCAACCCGAACCACTTGCTCGACTTCGCAATACAGACCGATACGTCCCATTACCCAGGTCAGGGCAAAGATAATGCCGATGGTCACTGCAGCCGTCAACAACAGGTCCGGCGTCTGCAGACGCGTGTGCTGAATTAACAGGGCCGATAGACCGCCTCCGGTAATACCGCCGACCAACCCGCCCGTACCGACGAAGCCATACCAGGATTTTCCCTCCCGGGTGGTATAAATCGAATTGGTCAAACTCCAGAACTGCTCAACCAGGACCACACTGAGAATGTCCACGAACACGTAAAAGCAAACGGCAACGATCGTACCCGGAAAATTGATCAAAAGCCGAAACAAAACCAGCAAACTGCTGATAACCAGGCAGGTGCCCAATACAACGTTGAACCGGCTGTATCGGGCAACCAGGCGATGATAGTAGGTAATGAACACCACCATGGTCAGGGCCGTGATGATCCACACGTACGGGAGTCGCGCCGCTCCCAGGGCCTCGATGAACAACGAGCGGCTGGCCGGTTTCAACTGATAAAGTGCTGTGATAATTAGAAAAAAATTTACAAACAGCAAAGACGCCCGCAGACCCAGCTTGCGAAGAATAATGTATTTTCCATTACAATCCGGTTCCGATGCCTGATTGGAAAAATTCACTTGATTTTACCTCTATTTTCAGTAACAATAACGATTATGAATAAGCTCATCATATGGTTGGGGTTTTCAGCCATTTTCATATTGATGCTTAGCGTTCCGACGTTGGCCGAACGGGGACCCGCTGATTTGTCCATAAGCTGTGACCCTGTGTTGCAAAAAGGTCTGGAGCGCTGTTTAACCATCCTCAAGCTCAAGCAGGCCGCCCAGCGCAAAGACCTCAGCATTGTCCTGGTGGACATCACCAAACCTTCCCGGCCGCGCATGGCTTATATTAATCCCAATGAAATGATGTATGCCGCCAGCTTGCCTAAAATTGCCATTTTACTGGGGGCTTTTGAGCGCATCGCCAGCGGGGAAATGACCCTTGATGAAGAAACCCACGCTAAACTGGCCATGATGATCCGTAATTCGTCCAACCGGGCGGCCACGGAAATCTTGAATCAGGTCGGCAAAGCCTACCTGGCCGATCTGCTGCAATCACCCCGCTACCGTCTCTATGACCCGGAAAGAAACGGGGGCCTGTGGGTGGGCAAGGAGTACAGCAAATCCGGGGCCTGGAAGCGCGACCCGCTTCACAACCTATCCCACGGCGCCACCGCCCTTCAGGTTGCCCGTTTTTATTATATGCTGCAAACCGGCCAGCTGGTATCCCCCGAGCACAGCAGGCAGATGAAGGATATTCTGGCGGATCCGGCAATCAAGCATAAATTTGTCAAAGGACTGGAGTCCAAAGATCCGGATCACCGCATCTACCGTAAATCTGGCACCTGGAGACAGTATCACTCCGACAGCGCCATCATCGAACACGGCGGCCGCCGATATATTGCCGTTGCACTGGCCAAAAGTCCCCTGGGCGGTAAATGGCTCAGCGACCTGATCGTGGTCATGGACGACCTCATCACCAAATCCGCCTCCAATTGACGATTGTCGGACCCCATTAGACCCCGCGCGTAAAATCAAAAACGGATTGTCGTCCAGACGGGATGGCGAAATTGTATTTCACGTCAATTTTTCCCCCCACGGTGTTGTGATTCTATTAGTCTATGTATCCGTGTGGCCAGGGTTTGATGGGCAACGGCTGAATTTTTGCGCAGCACGTTGGACATCACCACCACCATATAATGCAATTGCCGTTTTGCTGCCGGGCTTTCGACGATGGCCAGTGACGCCAACCGGTTGACGATATTGCCCTCATATTTGCCGCATTTGAAATTGGGCTCCGCCTTGCACTTGTATAAAGATCCGGATTTGTAATAAACCGCAGCGCTATAGAGGGCCGGCGAGGACGCATAGCGGATGCGGCCCTGGGTCATGTAAATAAGCCTTTTGATCTCCCGGCTGGAAAAGGTGTCGATCAGTTTTCCCTGTTCCAGTTTGACCATAAAGCGCATCAATTCCCTGGGGTTGGCATAACTGGTCGTTCCGGGCACCAGCTGCTTGCCCTTCCAGGTAAACAAAGATCCCTGCCGGAGCTGTTCGAGATCCAGGCCGCTGCGGGTAATCGGCTCCTGCAGGGCGCGAAACAACAGGGCTTTCAGATCATTTTTGGAAGTTTGGCTAAAAAAGTTAAGGGCCTGCTCATCAGCAGGGGGATACTGGTCTTTGAAATGAACCATCAGCATCAGCTCTTTGATCACCAGGCTGGCAGCCGCATTGGAGCTGGCTGACAGCATCCAGTCCAGATAGGTCCAAAGACTGGCCCGATCGCCGACCTGAATCGGGCGGTAGCTGATCATTTTAGCCCCCGTGTTCCATAGCGGCACGTTGTGATGATCGGTCTGGATGAAATGATCGGCGGTAACGATGGCTGTTCGCAGGAGGTTCAGGCGTCGGTCGATGTCATCGGGATAAATATCAGCCAGGGCCTGAAATACGCCCAGGGCCACCAGGAGCTTGCCCACACTGCCGACATTGGCGCGTTGGTTGCCGTTGTGTTCGGCATATTTTGGTTGATCAGGATCCGACAGGTCCAGGACCGCCACCGCATAACGCTCGGCATCATCGCCCAGGTATTTTTCCACGGCACGGGCAAAGTCCGGATCCGGCGCGGGAATTTCAAACTCCTGGCGATCTCCCAGGCGCAGATCAACCTGGTCGCTGTCCAGCCGCGCACCGGCGGGTATCTTTATGCCGCGGACCTTGCCTTCCTGGGCCAGCCGAAAGCCTTCCAGGCGCAAAATTCCGGTATAGGGATAACCATCCAGGGGATAGCTCCAGGCCGTGGCCGGCCAGCTCATCAACGCCAGTAATAATCCGGATTTTATAAATAATTTCATCAGTTCTCCTCGGCGGGAATCCCGTCCAGGTCGACGATAAGGTTTTGCTTGGCGATTAAATTTTGATCAAGGCTGTTTAAATAGAGGTTTTGGCGGGCCCGGGGGCTGTCCAGAAACGGACGGATCTGGAACAGCACCAGTTTATTGTTGTAGAACCCAAATTCAATATCGGCCGGCACGGCCTGTCCCCGGGTGTCTTTGAAACGGGGAAAGCGGTCCGGCACTGATTCGGCAAAATTTATCAAAAGATCAATATCCCCGGGATTCAAAACGGCTTCGGCCCCGCTGGCCGCAATTTTGGTCATGCCGCCCTCTGGTAATATGATCCGTTTGGACGGCTCGGCGGCATGGGCCATCAGCCGCACACGACCGCTTTTGAGGTTCACACGCAGTTCCTCGGCGGTTTGCCCGGAAACCGCACCGCCAACTCCCTCATTGACCGCAATGGTCAGCCAGCCCGGCAGTCCGGTATCGATGTCGGCGGTGACCATCACCCCGGATTTGTCTGCCGGCACACTCTTCATCAGGAGCACGGACGCATAAACATGTTCCGGTGTGGTCATATAGGCCTGCCGCCAGCGGTAGGCCCGTTCGGTAAAGGGCGAAGCCCAAACCCTGCTGATGGCTTCCAGTACCCTATCAAACCCCACGACATTGGCCACGGTCAGGTTCAAACCGGCACCGGTAAAGCCGGGCAGGTCCTCCACATTGGTATCGCTGCGCACAAAGACTCCGTAAGATCCGTCCGGACCGAAGGTGTCTTCCATGGCGGCTTTCAGACGATCGCGAAAATCCTGTCCCGGATCGGCATTCACGATCCAGTCGCGCATGCGTTGTAAAAATTGCCGGGCCATCTGATCCTGCTTGACCGGATTTTTTTCAAAAGACCTGATCAGGGCGTATTGCTTCCGCATCCAGCTAAACACGCTGGGTCCACCGGGTTCGATCTCCTGATCCAGCAGGGCCCTGAAGAGACCGAAGGGAATCACCAGACCTTCGGTAACCGCTTCGGGGAAATGGTGCTTGAGCTCACCGAGATTGGCGGCTTTGGGACCGACAACATTGCCCGAATCCGTTGCCCGCAATTGCTTGAGCGGGATAAAGCTGTGGTTATATAGGTCCAGCTTATTGAGGTCGGGGCGGATGAGGACATCGGTTTGTCTGGTATCCACCGCAAAGACCTCATCCCAGCGCGGCCCGTCTTCGACCAGCTGGACAATTCCCTGGGAGCTGACCGCCAGCACCACCCGTTGCCCCTTTTGGGAAGATATTCGGTTCAGCAGGTCTTTCTCAACGGCGACATTGGGGATCCCCAGATTGCGGGCCAGCAGTTGAACATGGGACAGGATATTGCCTTTGCCGGCGGTAATAATCCCGGCCACCGGCGGCAGATCTTCGGTGGTTGCCGGCAGGACATAAATGCCATTGCGGTCAAAATTCTGGGGGCTGCCGTCCGGTGGGGGGAATTTGAGAACACCGCGGGCAAGGCCGGCATTCAATCCGCGCATACCGGCGGCCATCTGCTGGCCGAACATTTCATTATAAATGCCCAGCTGTTGATCCGCATCTGCCAGCAGGGTTTCCAGCATGGCCGAATATGACAGCAGAAGACTGCCGCGCAGGGCATCATGGACATAGCGGCGGACCGCAGGCTCAATGGTCGCGAGATGCTTGGCCGTTTCTGAAAAATGAAACCGTATGTTCCGGTCGGCCCACTCGGGAACCTGGGCGGCGTATTCCAGATTGGTTTTATATTCGATCAGGCGGGGATTCTTTTCACTCAGCCGGCTGAACTCTTGCTGCAGTGCTTTGCGTAGACGTAAAGAAATTAAACCTAGGCCGTAGAGGCCGTCGGTGCTGGTCGAAAGCAGCGCTATTCTCTGGCGCCGGCTGGCCTGATTGAGGCTTTGCAGGACCTGGTTGCCGCTGCGAAACAGATCTCCTTCCAGCAGCAGGCTGATATCCATCAGCGCCAGCATTTGTCTTGATGGCCCCTTGCGGTAAAACGCGTCCCTGATGTCAGCCAGCATGCGGCAGGCAGCATCAAAGCGGGCCGCGGGTTTATTCTCGGCGGCCAGCAGGCCGGCGTTTTTAACTATTTTGCGACTTAAAGCGGAATTTTTGATATTTTTGGCCAGACTTTTAATTTCAGGTACAATATCCTGGGGCTGGTAAACCGTTTCAATGGTTTCCGCCAGGTGCGCATACGCGTCCCGAAGTTCCTCCCGGCCGCGTTTGGCGGCATAATCGCGCACTTGCTGCGCGTCACTGAGTTCGGGGCGCACATGGAGCTTGTTGCGGAGCGTACCAAAATTTTCGTCCTGTTCAGCTATGGTCAGGGCCAGCTGGCGCATCTCACTGATCGGTGCACCGCTGCGGCCATGGGGCAGGTAACGAACCGCCTGTCGCAGAAGAATAAACTGCTGTTGGCGCATCCGGGGATCTTTTAACAGCTCCAGCAGCAGAACGTACCCGCCGTAGGTTTCATTCTCGGCCTGCAGGGCCCCGCGATAGTATCTGGCCCGGCGCAGGATCCAGCCGTCATCTGCATCGATTAGAAACTGCTCCAGAATCATTTGCTTCAGAATGTCCAGATGCCGGGGATCTGCCACAAAGGCCTGGGGCTTGATATCGGCATATACATTGGCAATGTAATAGCCGTTGGCGCGCATCAATTTTACCTGGTCCGTCCATTCGCCATGCTGAACCCCGCCGCCATGATCCTTGCATGCATATTCTTTGGGTGGCAAAATGGTGCCGTCCGCACAAAACCAGCGCAGATGCTTGAACGGCCCCCGTGATGATGTTTTCATTTCCTGAACCCAGCTGCGCAAGGTGGCCTCATCGGGCAGTTCCGTCCGGGCATTGGTTAGCGGCGGCAAAAGAAAAAAGGCAATGAGAATACTGACGGTCAGGGTTCGGTTCATAAATCTATGTCCTTGCGACAATCAATTAAAAAGGTAACGAAATTCTTACTAAATACACCTACGATATGCATCATTTTTATTTTTTCCACTATTGGGATTAATTTTATTAAGGATCCACCAGATATGGTCGGTTATCACAAAGGCTTCCTTACGCACGCAGGGGCGGGAATGGCAGAGATGGCGGCGGCGTCACTAAAGCTTATAGAGAAATCATGTGCTTATGGGAGCGGCTTCCACAGCCTTTTCCGTCTTAACTTAGCTGGTCAGGACAATTCAAAATATTCAAAGGCTTTGTCTGGTAACCGCGTATCCGCCTTGCCGGCGTTTCTCAAACAGCAGCATTCGCGTCATACAGGCGGGTACCTCGTCGGGATAGTGGGTGACATAGATGATAGTTGTTTGGCTGTGAGCGCCGATGACATCGATGGCATCTAAAATCCGGCCCCGGTTGGTGCGGTCAAGTCCCTGGCAGGGTTCGTCCAGGATCAGGATCGGCGGCATTTTCACCAGCGATCGTGCCAGCAGCATCATGCGCTGCTCACCGTAAGACAGTTGATTGAAAATGCGGTCGGATTTATCGGCGACGCCCAGAATCTCGAGCCAATGTTCGGCGGTTTCTTTCTGGGTTCTGGTAAAATCGCGATACAGGCCCACGGAGTCGAAAAATCCGGACAGCACCACCTCAAAGGCCGTGAGCGGTTGGCGATAGCGGATCTGCAATTCCGACGACACGTAGCCGGTTTGTCTTTTAATCTCCCAGATGCTTTCGCCGGACCCGCGCCGCCGCCCGAAAAGATATATCTCGTTGGCATAGGCCTGGGGGTTGTCGGCCGTTACCAGGTTGAGCAGGGTGGTTTTGCCGCAGCCGTTGGGTCCCAGAATGACCCAGTTTTCACCGGACTTCACGGTCCAGTCGAGACCGTCCAGCACGGTGGTGTCGCCGTAGGTCACCCGGACGTTTTGCATGGATATCAGAACAGCGGTACCGGTCGGCTCAACCCGGTTCACGTCCTCGGTGCCGGCCGGCAACGAAAATGGTGGTGCCATTGAGGATGGATACAACCGTTCCATCTGCGAGGGTGTCAGGACCGCTTCCCGCCGCCCCTGAAAAAGGACCCGGCCGTCGCTGACAGCCAGCACGTGGGAGATACGGGGCAGGATTTCCCTCTGGCGGTGGGTTACCAGGATAACCGTGCGGGTATTGTCCATCAGGCCGTCGATGATGGGGGCCAGGCGGCCGCGGGCGGCCCGGTCGAGGCCGTCAAAGGGCTCATCCAGAATCAACATATCCGGTGCCTGAATCAACGCCCTGGCAATCTGGACCTTGCGCATCTCACCGGTGGACACCACGCGAATATCCCGCTCCAGCAGGTGTTCGATCTGCAGCCGGGCCGCAATGCGCTCCACATCGATGGCGCTGCGGCCGCCGACCCCGTCTAATTCAAGCAGGATTTCATAAACCGTGCTGATCTCTTCCAGGTTGCCGGAAAAAAACCGGGAAACATCACGGCGCTCCTCCCGGGCAATCAGCTGCTGATGCTGCTCAAAGGAGACATAACCGGCTTTCAGGGCCTTTGAAAAATTTACCGCCCCCTTCACTACGGGCACGTCACCGATCAAGGCCTTGACCAGGGTGGTCTTCCCGGCTCCGTTGGGCCCCAGCACGGCCCAGTGCTCGCCCTGGTTAATTTGCCAGCTGGTATCGGGCAGTATGAATTTATCCCGTATGCGCAGGGTGGCACCGGTGAGACGGATGACGGGCTTGTCTGCCGGTTCATTTTGGGCGGGCTTATTTTCGGGTGTGATGGAGTTGTTGATTTGCATGGTTTTAAAAAATTATTATTTCACAGAACGCCAGACGACCCCGTCTCCTGTCGGCCTCCGTCTCGCAGAGCCTGCGGCTAAGAGAGGGGCGGATTAAGGGAAGGGGGATATGCGACGCAATTCATTTTCCCCATCAGTTTTCGAAAGCATCCAATGGGCTCCGATCAGCCGTAAAATCCTTTTGCAGGACATGGGCATAAACTTCGATAGTCTTCACGTCGGCATGACCAATGAGCTTAAGGCGTCTGACAGGCCTGAATTTCTGCTTGCTTTCTATAGTACCGGGCAATAAAGTTAATATATGGAAAAATCAAGGATAAATTTTCGACTTTTTATAACTTAATATCACAATAAGTGGAAAATTTTCCAATCTATAAGGGCAATATAACGAAAAATTTCTACTTAAACTACTGTTCGGCGCAGGTATTTATTAAACAGAGAGACGGTTATTTTAAAATATACTATCTATATCAGCAAGCCATGGGAGGAGAAAAATGGTATTAGGAGTGGACGATGCCGCCAAAGAATTTGGTAAATCTATGGGTGGAAAAGCTGCTGTAGCTTTATGCGAATGGTTTCAGCGCTTATGGGATGCGGAGGGTGTAGCTAAAAAGAAGCAGCTTGAGAATATCGTGGAACCAGCATTTAAGAAGTTCCAAGAGATCTATGATGAATACGAACAATCATTTAAAGCGTACCGTGCGAAGCTTATCGACGCTGATTCCAAGCAACATATTCAAAGAGTGGTAGATCAGATCGAAGGTGATCTGCGATTTACAGCAAAAAATCGAGTTGACCTTCTTGGCCAGCTCAAACATCCTAGCAACAGTATTTTCTCAGGTTTCGTCACGTCCATTGTCCAGTTTCTTGTCAGCAACGAGGAATCTCTTTCTGGCAGCCCTGAGGATTCCCTGGCACCTCCAGAAATAGCGAGGCAAGTGATGCGTAGAGGTCTGATTGCCGACTTACGTGCGGTAATGGCACCATGGGCGGCAGCACTCGATCCCGGGGCTTCAGCTCCGCCACTCTTGGGTGATGAGCTTGAGTCCACACTTGATGATCTGGCGCTACGATATGGCATAGCAGAGAATGATCCAAAGAGGGAAGGAAAACTTCGAGCTAGATTAGCAGTTGATCGCCTTGATTCCCGGGTAGATTCTATGATTGCTGCATATAAGATAGTGCGTGAAGAATACGAGAAACTTAAAAGTTCTCTTTCAACGTCATAATAAGGGATAAAGATTGCACAATGGCCTAACAAGGCGCTCCAGTGGAATACCTGGCCTCCGGCCCGTTTTCCACTGAGCGTTGTCGTCAGAAAACATTCGGAATAAACAAATTATAGGTTCAAACAGCCAATGACGAGCCTTCAGATTAAGATTCTGATCTCACTAGCCGGCGTTTCAGCTGTTTATGCTTTTGTATGCCAAATCCAGCTGTCCAGAAAAGCCAGCAAGCTTGGAAACTGGCTCCAGAAAGAGCGTCCTGACCTCTGGGCGGAATTGAATTCCTTTGCAAGAAACTACCATGGTGGCCATCCTGGGTTAAAGATACTCTATCGTAAAAATGTGGTCGGTCTTCCAAGGTTTAATCAGCAATATGAGCCATTACGATCCTTGGAACGGAAGCTTATTGGGGGTATCGGCATAGCTTCGTTGTGCATTGGTCTGGTTATTATTGGTTCCAAATATTGGGGTTGGCATTGGTAGTATAAACGCATGCCCCTGGCAACTTGTTGGTGTTTTCTAACAACCCAGTGGAGCTGACCCGTCTTCGCCCTGGCGAGCTACACCGCGGCAGGCCGGCGGGCAGTGGGGCAGTTCTTCGTAAAGGGCCGTTCCGGCGCGACACCCATCAGGGCCGCGGCTCACTTTAACGTTGGGCTTCTTAATAATCAAATTTCGGCTTGCTATAGCATGATATCCGTGTTATTGTGTCTTCATGATAATGTCGTTTAAGAACCAAGCTACCGAGGATATATTCAATGGGAAGGCAACCAAACCCGCTTTGAGGTTATGCTCAAAAAACATTTGGAAAATCGCGTTCCGAAAGCTCGATCAGCTTGATTCTGCTTCTTCCGTCGATGAGCTCCGTATACCACCTGGTAATCGGCTGGAGGCTTTATCAAGCGATCGCAAAGGGCAACACAGTATACGGATAAATGATCAATATCGAATTTGCTTCAAGTGGACCCAAACGGGTCCAATCGATGTTGAAATAACGGATTACCACTAAATTAAGATAATTGGGAGACTATTATGATTCGCATACCAACCCACAGGGCGCCTACTCATCCAGGGGAAATGCTCCTTGAGGAATTTCTTAAGCCCATGGGACTTACTCAAAGGGATTTGGCAGATTCGATTCACGTGCCCTACCAGAGAATTAACGAAATCATCAACGGGCGTCGGGGCGTCACCCCAAGTACGGCATTGAGGTTGTCAAAATTTTTCGGGGTTTCTCCAGATTTCTGGATGAATCTGCAGCTCCGATGGGACCTGTATTTTGCCCAACAATCCGAAGCAGATAAATTAAAAATCATAAAACCTGTATCACCACAACAGGCGTCTGTTTAATAACTTGGGGGGCCCAACAACCCAGTGGAGCTGACCCGTCTTCGCTCTAAAGAGCTGCGCCGCGGCAGGCCGGTGTGTAGTGGGGCGGGTTATCGTAAAAGGCCGTGCAGGCCCGTCACCCATCAGGGCCGCAGCTCACTTCTACGCTGGCAACAGAATCACTCTCAGGAGAGATACCTTTGGGATCTACGGAAACAAAACTGAAATCCCTGGCTTTGAGCATGGGTGCTGATTTGATTGGTGTAACCTCAAAAGATATTCTTGCTGACGGGCCGCCATCCGCCGATCCGCGTTACCTTTTGCCATCTGCAAAGTCGGTTATTTCCTTTGCGGTCTCGCTTGATAAGGATATTGCAAAGGATTTCATCAACAAAAAGAAGTGGCTACCTCATTGCCATAACCGAAAAGCCATTGCACAGACGCTTTATACGATAGGCGATGCGCTCGTCGAACAACTACGCTCGGAAGGATACAAAGCCGTCAACGTAGACCTCAACAACAACTATCGACCTGAGGAGGGCGCTGCCGACGTAACAGAGATGACCAAGTTTCATCCAGACTTTTCACACCGCTATGCGGCACTTGCAGCAGGGATCGGGCGTTTGGGATGGAGTGGCAATTTGTTAACCAGGGAATATGGTGCGCTGGTTGAGCTGGGGAGCGTTTTGACTTCGGCTGCTCTGACGCCCGACACGCCCATTTCGGACAAAGAACATCCCTGCGACAAATGCAAAATGTGCAGCCTGGTGTGTCCTGTAGGAATGATTCGCCCCAGGGCATCGACCCAAGTTACAGTCGCTGGCGTTACAGAAACCATATCAAACAAGCGCCCCAACACCTGTTGCTGGATCGGCTGCACCGGATATGAGGGGTTGGCCACTTCTCGAACCTGGTCCAACTGGAGTCCCTACCGTCTTGGTCGACCGCTGCCCGAAGATAGGCAGGATTTTGATGCGCTGTGTATCAGTCTGCAGAAGGCTGACCCCCAGATGCAGGCCGCCGATAACTACTTTTCCAACTATCGACAGGCAGTCTTCGATCCTGACTGGTTTTACTACACCGTATGCGGTTTCTGTCGCAGTGTCTGTGCACCCCAAAGGGAAGAACGGCTTGCTAACCGAAAGCTTATCATCGATTCAGGCACTGCTGCCCTAAAGCTCGATGGCTCCCATGAGGTGGCTGACGAAAATGCCTGCGAGGTGCAGACACCCTATGGCCTGCGCGTGGTCGTGGCCCACGAGGAACTTTCAAAAGGACCGGCAAAGACCCGGAAATGGCCTGGTCAATTCCCGCTGGACCGCGAGGTGATAAAATACCTATGCCAACAATTAAATTCAGCAGACGCAAGGGACTGCGCCGCTGATTAACGCGTTATGAACAGGGGAATAATAAATTGAAATTAGACAATATTACATCGATTGGCCTGTGGGTTGGTTTGGCTTTGATAGCACTCGCTTGGATTAAAGTTATACCTTTATTATACGGTTGGATCGGCTTTGCCATTGCAGTTCCTTCCTTTGTTGTGGAGGCAATTAAGAAAAAAAACATGCCTCCTTCTAAGAGTGATGACAATTCAGGGTAAACTTCTTAACCCTATAAACATAAAAACAAAAGGTTCATAACAAATCGCTCAACCCTGACAGCAAGAAATCGGCGGTTCGGGTTCTTTTTTATAGGACGCATTTATCTTTTACCTTGATCTGCCATTATCTATCGCATCTTGCGGCAGGTTAGCTTAACGTTAGGCAAACAAAAAACATGGAAACATTGTATTCAATTTTTCCGGCTCGTCGGAAATGGCCGCCAGCTGTTGACGACGTTAGGAAGGCTCCGCTGGACACAACCACTATCAGATTGATTTCCGGGGCGCTGAATCTCGAAGAGCTATCTTCTCATAATAAGCTAAAGGCCCTATGGTGCTTTGATATCAACGAAAACAAACTAAGAAAAATCTGTAGCTGTGCATCGCTCGAATCACTCTATATTGAAAATATCAAGGCTGAAGACTTTGGCTGCCTAAAAGACCTGACTAATTTGAGAATACTGAGTCTTGAAACCTGTTCCAAAGCTAAGTCCTTGGCAGCGTTTAGTGGACTCGAGACATTATCAGGACTTGCTATAACCCATTTCAAAAACGTTCACGATCTGGGTCCTTTGGCAAAACTTAAGTCGCTGAAGGCACTTGCAGTCTCGGGAAGTATGTGGACAAGAATGAAGGTAGATTCATTTAAACCGATAGAAGAGTTGAAAAATCTCGAATTGCTGCACCTCACGAATATTAAGGCAGAGGACGAATCCCTGAGACCACTCGGCGAACTGCAGTTGATGTATTTAAATTGACCGAACCAGGATAATCTTCGAAGCGTCCCTATGAAGGCAATCGTATACGACAGCTATGGATCACCGGATGTTCTTAGATTGGAAGAGGTCCGGAAGCCGATACCGGGTGACGATGAAGTCCTGGTACAAGTTCATGCGGTATCGATTAATTCGTGGGACTGGGACATGTTAACCGGAAAACCATTTGAATATCGTTTTTTCAGTGGTTTGTTTAAACCCAAAAATAATAAAATACACGGTTGCGACATCGCTGGACAAATCGAAGCGGTCGGAAAAAAGGTCACACAATTCAAGGTTGGAGACAACGTCTTCGGCGACTTATCAGAGGGCGGTTGGGGCGCATTTGCTGAGTATACCTGCGCTTCTGAAAACAGCTTGATTCTTAAACCGTCCACCATGACATTTGAGGAGGCGGCATGCATTGCTCATGGCGGCAACCTTGCCGTTCAGGGTCTTATCGATTTTGGACAGATAAAAACTGGACAAAAGGTTTTGATTAATGGCGGCGGCGGCAGTACGGGGACATTGGCTATCCAGATAGCCAAATTGTTCGACGTTGAAATCACCGGCGTGGACCGCACGGAGAAATTGGAGTTGATGCGTACCCTTGGCGCAGACCATGTAATTGATTACGCCAAGGAAGATTTTACTAAAAATGGGCGACCGTACGATGTAATTTTTGACGTTAAAACCACCCGTTCCCCTTTTGACTACAAGCGTGCATTATCTCCAACCGGTATTTATGTAACCGTCGGCGGCAAAACGTCACGAATCCTTCAACTTTTACTTTTTGGGAAGCTAAGTCGAGAGCGCAAGATGTGTGTGGTAGGCTATCAAGCAAACAAGGATTTGAGTTATTTAGTCGAGCTTTTTGAAGCCGGCAAGCTAAAGCCTGTTATCGATAAATGCTTTCCCCTGGAAGAAACGGCCGAAGCATTTCGATATTTTGGAGACGGGTGTTTCAAAGGCAAAATAGTCATAAAGCTGGGTAAAAATAAAATGACCTAACAAAGCGCTGCACCCGAATGGACGGCACTCTGGCGCTGCCAGCCAAACACCCCAACGTTTCACATAAAAAAAATAATTCCTATGAAAACCGAAATTAACTTTGATTGTAAACATATTAAGTGGAAAACGATTTCTGAAACTCTGAAATCAGTCGGAATGGCTTATTACAGTCCAGAGAAACATAAAAAAGCATGGAAATAAAAAAATACGATGGTTCAGACTGGAGCCAGGTGTGGCCAATTATTGAACAGGTATTTCGCGCCGGCGAAACCTATGCGTATTCGCCCGAAATTACAGAACAGGAGGCCCACAAGATCTGGATAGAAATGCCGCAGGAAACATATGTAGCAACCGCCGGGGATGGCGAAATACTGGGCACATATTATATAAAACCCAATCAACCCGGTCTGGGTGCTCACGTCTGTAATTGCGGCTATATCGTTTCAGAAAGCGCCAGGGGAAAAGGCGTGGCGTCGAGAATGTGTGAGCATTCTCAGCAGGTGGCCGTGGGATTGGGCTTTCGAGCCATGCAATACAATTTGGTGGTCTCCACAAACGAAGGCGCAATTCGCTTATGGAAAAAACTGGGGTTTGAGGTCATCGGCATATTGCCGGAAGCGTTTAAAAGCAGGAGCGCCGGTTACGTCGATGCGCTTGTGATGTACAAAGTACTCAACACATAAAATTTAGATCGACCAGGAGGATGCTCATGTCACGCCTGTTGCCCCAAATATTAGTCGCCAAACTCCGGATGAGATGAAAATGTGGCAGAACAAGCCGTTTGTTATTTTCTTCAGTGTGGTTGCTGCTGTTTCATTGCTCTTTCTGTTTTTTGCAGGGCGAACCGTGGCCCTTTATGACCATCTTTTTCATAACGGTATTCAAACACACGCAAGCGTTGTCGATCATTACGTTCGAACCGGAAGCAAGGGTTACGGTCAAAATCATTATTATGTTTATCGTTTTCTGGACTCACGGAACCAGGCTCATGAAAGCCGGGTCATTCGAAACGAACCTGACAGCCGCATTAAGGTTGGGCATAACATCGAGATCATTTACGATCCGCTTGATCCCGGCAAGAATATCCCTGCTATTATGATGCCTGCGGATATATATCAACCCATCTATTCTTCTCTGAAATTTATGGCAGCTGCACTAGGGGTGACGTTTGCATTTGGTAGCTTGGTGTTCAGTAAATTTGCTCAAACCAGGTTGCGCTGGACATCAATAAGGCGCCTTTTTGATAAAACTGATCGTTGACCGACGGCTATAATCGTCGTTCACCTGACCGCTTGCTCCTCACGACTTGTAACTTTGGCTGCAGCCGCAATGATTAAAGAAGTAAAATGACAATACACATCGTAAGGTTAGGCAGTCCAAGGAAGAGCAACGAGGGGTTGAGGATTGGAACGGTCCGACGCCCCCCGCGGGGCGTAAGGAAAGGGGACTACGCGTCGAAAAATATCTTTGATGTGTGGTTTCCAAACCTTGCGCCAAGTGAATCCTTATTGAAGGAGGCCTCTTCCCTGAAAGACGAAAATTCCTGGAAAGTGTTCAAACGAAAGTTCATCGCCGAAATGAAATTGCCCGGCCCGAAAAGAGATTTGGACGTATTTGCCGCCCTCTCTCATCAGACTGATTTCGCAATTGGTTGCTATTGCAGGGATGAATCGCGCTGTCACCGATCGATATTGAGAGCGCTTCTTGAACAAAGAGGCGCAAAAATTGGATGAATTTGGTTAAATTTACCAGAAGCTATCTCAAATCCGCCTGAGGCGGATTGGTTCAACGTCTCGGCGGGGTCGAGTTTCCCAACCCATCGGCTATTTATAGCCAACGGTGGACCTTTTGAGATGGCTTCTGGCAAATAGCCATTGCAGCGCCTGGATGCAGCGGATTAATACAGGAATAGGAGATTACGATGAAGAAAATCATCATTATTTTGATCATCATGTTCATCACCTCCATTGCTTCAGCAGATGATGGTAATGAAATAAAAATGGCCGATGTCCAAAAGGTGGGAAATGTGGTTGTAAAACCCGGCAAAGAATATTACGTCGATTTAAGTGGATATGATATACCCAGAGAAGCAAAACTGATCATTTTCCATGTGTTGGATTCACCCACATCCCATTACTATTATCAAGCCATCAAACCTGGAAAATCCGTCTACAAAATGTCCTCAACTGAACTCAGAGCGAGCACGGGCTCTCCGCCTTTCAGGGGACTTAAACATAATGACAGTGCATTTTTAATAATCGGCAGTGAAACACAACCCGGCTCCATCAATATGGGCATTTTGTACAGCAACGAATCAATATCGGTAATTGTCAGAGATTAGAAAGACGCATCGATGAAACTGGAACACAGATCACCCAAGATTTCCGAGTACAAGACACTCAGAGAGGCTGTCGGCTGGTGGGATGTTGCCGAAGCGGCCGCTGAAGCCGCTCTCGGAAACGCTTTATTTTCGGTTGTCGCCATTGAAAAAGGCAAGCTTGTCGGATTGGGCCGCGTGGTTGGAGATGGCGGTCTTTATTTTTATATTCAGGATTTGATTATTCATCCGGAATTTCAGGAGAAAGGATTTGGGAAACAGGTAATGGGTGCGTTGATGGCCTTCATCAGGACCAAAGCGAAATCCGGGGCGTTTATTGGGCTGATGGCGGCAAAGGGGCTCGAGGGGTATTATGAACCATTTGGATTCAAGGCACGTGATGAGGATGCCCCGGGGATGTATCAAATAATCGAATGATCAGATAATAACCACCGCAAATCGCACCGGCACTTGCGCTGAGCCCCATTAATGGCCGGGAATTTTGAGCGGAATTCACAGGACAGCATGATGAACATACGCAAATATCAGCATCAAGATAAAAGCGCTTTGGTCGAACTATGGAGAAGCGTATTTCCCAACGCTCCACCTCACAACGAGCCTTCAGGGGTAATTGATGAAAAATTAGCGGTTGATGACCTGATTTTTGTTGCCGAGGACAATGGCAGCATAATAGGCGCCTGTATGGCCGGATATGACGGCCATCGGGGTTGGTTGTATGCCGTTGGTGTCTTACCTGAATACCGACGCAAGCATATCGGGACGCAATTGGTCGCTTTTGCCATGCAGGTGCTTCAATCACTTGGCTGTAAAAAAGTGAATTTGCAGATTCGCTCCACCAACACCCAAGTGGCATCATTTTATCAGTCACTGGGATTCGCTCCTGAAGATCGATTGAGCATGGGGGCATTTATCAAATAGGCGGCCGCCTTAGGGAAGCTTTAAAGGAGTTAAACCGTGAGTACTATTGAATATCTCAGAATATATGCTGATGAAAACGGATGCTCTCATTTCGAATCCAAATGCATCAATTTGGAGGCGAATGATTATGCCCCGCCGGCACCGGCCCTGAATACCTCCACACTGGCAGCGGCTGACAATTATACTTTTCTTGAGCTGCCGGTCGGATGGTACGGCGACTGGCATCCGACACCCGTACGGCAATGGCTGATCTTTATGACCGGAAAGTGCGAGTTCGAAGCCGGAGATGGTGAACGTGCCATCAGTAAAGCCGGTGATGTCGTCATGCTTGACGATACCAGCGGGAAAGGTCATCAGACCAAAGTTTTAGGGGATGAGCCGGTGTGGATAGCCGCCATCCATTTTTCATGATGCCAAATACCCCACATCACACGAGCAGGGTGTAAAAATTGAAAATAAAAGAATCGATACCATCCGATTTAAGTAAAGTCCTTCAGGTCGAAAGGCAAGCGTTTAGTGATGATCAGGGTCCTGAGATTGTGGATCTTGTCAAGGGTCTATTAAGCGATCCAAGTGCAAGGCCGCTGCTATCCCTTCTGGCGGAGGATAATGGGCGCGCGCTTGGTCACATTCTTTTCACCAGGGCGCAGATCACCAATTTCATCGATTCAGTATCTGCTGTCATCCTGGCCCCGCTGGCCGTTATACCCGAACGTCAATCACGAGGCATCGGTGGTCGGCTCATTAAAGAGGGCCTGAGGCGTTTGTCGGCATCAGGGGTTGAGCTGGTATTTGTCCTCGGGCATCCGGAATACTATCCACGTCACGGATTCAAACCTGCCGGTGAACTTGGATTTGAAGCCACCTACCCCATCCCGGATGAACACGCCGATGCTTGGATGGTTCAGGCGCTTCAGCCCGGGGTGATTGGCAAAGTGAGCGGAAGGGTTATTTGTGCCGATGCGCTAAATCATCCCGAGCATTGGCGCGAATAAGAAAATTATGGCCGGGCTCGATCTTCCCGGCCCCATGCCGTCCGATATCTCCGGCGGTGACACCGGCATATTTATAAACGGCCGCGAAATCCACCCGATGGATCAGCTGGGCTTGCAGCAATTGTTTGACATCACCTACCGGGGCAGATACTGGTTGGATGACCGCGGCAACCTGGGTGTGGAAGGCGGGCCGGCACTCGTCAATATTGTAGCCGCAATACAGGCCGCTCAAAGCCGTCAATCAGGCGGGTCCACAACT
>Ga0209536_100004511_pt1 | contig 21982 bp, 15 predicted proteins | sample DeeMarSeWOR28_12_FD_187461 | JGI IMG/M metagenome (GOLD analysis project Ga0209536, IMG submission 187461) | Marine sediment microbial communities from White Oak River estuary, North Carolina - WOR-2-8_12 (SPAdes) (version 2) | ecosystem: Environmental > Aquatic > Marine > Intertidal zone >... | reverse complement strand
CGATGAGATGCAGGTGCAGGTGAAATATCACCTGCCCGCCGCCTTTTTCGACATTGAACAGCAGCTTATATCCGGACTTTGAAACACCGTGTTCTTTGGCCATATCGCGGGCCACCATGATCAGTTCGGCAAGAATCTCCTGATCGTCGCCGGTCAGGTCATTAATGCTGCGAATATGCTTTTTGGGCACAAACAGCAGATGCACCGGCGCATGGGGATTAATGTCTTTAAAAACCACCAGGGTGGCGGTTTCGTGCAAAATTGTCGTATCGGTTTGACCGTGGGCGATCTTACAGAAAATGCAATCCTTCTCCATGCTGACACTGTCTCCTTTTTGGGCGTTCACCGATTGGGGTCATGAGCACTTGGGCGTGTTGACTCGAAACATTTTTATGACAAGCGGTATAAATGTAATATTCCGCTTCTGTCAAGGAATTCCCTGCACATACATGAAATTAGGTCTCAGGAACCAAACATGGGTCTACTGAATCAGGGATTGAACCGGAGTTGAGGAGGGAAAAGACCAGCGGCCCTTCAGGGTGGGTTCTTTTAGCGCGGTCGCCAGTTCATCCAGAAATCGTGCGCGCGGAATTTCATGAGCGCCAAGGCTCAGCAAATGAGGGGTGCTGACCTGACAGTCGATTAAATCGAAATCTAAGTCTTGCAAATACCTGACCAGGCCCACCAGGGCAACCTTGGATGCATTGCTGATCCGGGTAAACATCGATTCACCGAAAAAACAGCGGCCGATGGAAACCCCGTACAAGCCGCCGGCCAGTTGGCCGTCCATCCAGGTTTCTACCGAGTGGGCCAGACCGGATTCATGCAGCTTACAGTAGGCTGCGATGATTTCATCAACGATCCAGGTGCCTTCATTGGTTCCGGTGCGGCTCTTGGCACAGGCCCTTATCACGGCTTTAAAGTTCTGATCCATGGTCAATTCAAAGTCGCCCTTATTGATCACTTTTTTCAATGATTTTGAAATTTTGAGCCGGTCCGGGTACAGTATCAAGCGTGGATCCGGGGACCACCACATAATCGGCTCATTCTCAGAATACCAGGGAAATATGCCCATGCGATAGGCCAACAGCAGCCGCTCCTGGCTTAAATCGCCGCCGACAGCCAGAAGACCCTCCTGAGCAGCGAGCTTGGGGGAAGGAAATATCAGTTCATCTGATAAAAGGTATACAGGCATTCATTCAAGTCAATTGTCAAATAGTTGATGCGTCAAATAATAATTGCGAATCCAATGGATCACATGCCGTTTACGAATTGACTATTTAACCATTTAACGAATTAACTGTAGTTGAAGGTTAGCCGGTCGTCTGACAGATCAAGAGATACCAGACCGCCATTTTGAAGCTCGCCGAACAGGATTGCTTCGGAAAGCTTATCTTTGATTTCGATCTGAATAACCCGGCTAAGGGGTCTGGCACCATAGGTCGGATCATGCCCTTTTTCGGCCAGCCAGGTACGCACCGCCGGTGAAATTGTCAGTGCGACTTTTTTGATGGCCAGTTGCTGATTCAATTCGGCGATGAATTTGTCGACGATCATTTCCATGATCTCCAAATTCAGGGCATTGAAGGTGATCGTTTCATCCAACCGGTTTCTGAACTCAGGGCTGAATAGCTTTTCAATGGCTTTTTTACCCTTGGATTGGGCATCTTTGTGCGTCTGGCCAAAACCGATATTGGCCGCACTCATCTCTCTTGAGCCGGCATTGGAGGTCATCATCAGGATCACATTTCGAAAATCCGCCTTGCGACCGTTATTGTCGGTCAAGGTGGCGTGGTCCATGACCTGAAGCAAAATATTGAACAGGTCCGGGTGGGCTTTTTCAATTTCATCCAGCAGCAGGACGCTATGGGGATGTTTGCGGATGCCGTCGGTCAACAAGCCGCCCTGATCAAAGCCGATGTAGCCCGGTGGCGCGCCAATCAGACGGGCCACTGCGTGCTTTTCCATATATTCGCTCATGTCAAAACGCATAAATTCCACGCCCAGAATACGGGCCACCTGCAGGGATACTTCCGTTTTCCCAACCCCGGTGGGGCCGGTAAACAAAAAGCAGCCGACCGGGCGCTCGGGAGATCCGAGACCGGCCCGCGACCGTTTAATGGACGTCACCAGCGCACGGATGGCATCATCCTGGCCAAATACGACCTTTTTCAAACCATTCTCCAGATTTTCAAGTTTGGAACGATCCGAGGTGGTTACACTCTGAGTGGGCACGCGAGCCATTTTGGCAACAATTTTTTCAATATCGGCCGGATTAATCCGCTTGCGATTTGAGGAGCCAGAGAGCCTGATAAAAGCGCCGGCTTCATCAATGACGTCAATGGCCTTATCCGGCAAAAACCGATCTCTGAGATATTTTACGGACAGCTCTGCCGCTGTCTTCAGAGCCGCATCGGTATAAGCGATTCCATGGTGTTCTTCATAGCGGGCCCGCAGACCCTTGAGGATTTGAACCGTTTCAGAGACCGGTGGTTCCATGATTTCAATTTTCTCGAATCGTCTTGAAAGCGCGCGATCTTTTTCAAAATGATTCTTGAACTCTTCAAAGGTTGAAGAACCAATGCAACGGATCTCCCCGCTGGCCAGGACCGGTTTCAAAATATTGGAAGCATCCATGGAACCACTGCTGGTAGCACCGGCACCGACAATGGTATGGATTTCATCGATAAATAAAATGGCTTTGGATTTCTTTTGCAGCTCGGAAATAACACCTTTGAGGCGCTGCTCGAAATCGCCCCGGAATTTTGTGCCGGCTAAGAGTCCCCCGAGATCCAGGGAGAATATTTCCATATCCTTGAGCAGATCCGGGACGTCTCCTTTCTGAATCTTCTGGGCCAGCCCTTCCGCCATAGCCGTTTTACCCACGCCGGGATCACCGACAAAGACCGGATTGTTTTTGCGCCTGCGGCATAATACCTGCATGGTACGCTCCAGTTCGGTCGACCGTCCGATCAGAGGGTCTAATTTGCCTGCAGCTGCCATATCTATTAAATTGAGGGTAAACTGCTCCAGCGGATTGGGCTGCCGCCGGTGTTCCCGTTCCTCTTTGCCGGTCCGTACCAGCCTGTCGGGACTGTCACCGAATGATTCTTTGGAGATGTTATGGGAAATATAATTGAGCACATCCAGGCGCGTAATGCCCTCGGAGCTTAAAAAATATTCAGCGTGCGAGTCTTTTTCAAGAAAAATAGAGGCCAGAACATCCGCAACGGCAACTTCCTGTTTCTCGGCTGAACGCGCGTGATTAACCGCCCGCTGGATGACCCGTTGAAATCCGATGGTCTGTTGCAGGACATAATCATTTCCCTTCGGAATGCGCTCAATTTTTTCATCAAAAAAATTCTCAAGCGCATCCAGGAGATTGTCCACATCGCCGCCGCAGTTTTCGATAATTTCAATGCCATTCGGATCGTTGAGTATGGCAAACAGAATATGCTCTATGCTGACGTACTCGTGGCGTCTCTTTTTGGCTTCCTTAACGGCAAATCCAAGTGTTGCACTGAGTTCCTTGCTGATCATGATTTACTCTCTTTCAATGGTGCATTTTAACGGAAAGCCTCTTTCGCGAGCGAGCGCTTCGACCGTATTGACTTTGGTTTCCGCCACTTCAAAAGGATAAACACCACACAAACCGAAACCGTTGCGGTGCACGTTTAACATAATTTGAGTCGCGTCTATTACCGATTTATGGAACACAAAGCGCAGGACTTCAACGACAAAATCCATGGTCGTGTAGTCATCGTTCAAAAGCAAAACCTTATACATTGAAGGTTCCTTAACCTTCTTTTTTGTCTCTGAACGAACATCTTGTTCCAATTCGGTATTGAAATCACCCATGGATACACTCCGACCTTAAATGATCGTTTCAAATTGAAGCGTTTCCACAGTATGTTCCGATTCGGTTAATGAAACTATAATAATCATCTGAATCATTGCTTGTAAAGGGTTGCAAGACAATTTTGTTTTAATCAATTTAGCGACCGCAGCATTTTTTGTATTTCTTGCCGCTGCCGCACGGACAGGGCGCATTTCGACCGACTTTTTTTGCATTGCGCCGGGCCGGTTTGGGTTTATCGGGCCCCTCGCCCCCTGAAAAGGACAATTTCTGTTCTTTGGGGGCCCGGAGGTCATCGATCTTTTTGGGCTCTTCGATCTGGATGCGAAATAAAATCCCGAGGGTCTCCTCTTTAACCCGGGCAATCATTTCATTGAACATCTCAAAGCCCTCTTTCTTGTAAACGAGCAGCGGATTTTGCTGGGCATAACCCCTTAAGCCAATGCCCTCTTTAAGATGATCCATTGATAGCAAATGATCTTTCCAGAGGTTGTCCACCGTTTGCAGCATAATCACGCGCTCCAATTGCCTGAAGTCCTCAGGGCCGATGGCCGCTTCGCGTTGATCGTAAAGTGCCTGGGCAGCCTCAAAAATCAAATCCGCCAGCGACGTTTGATCGAGATCTTCCAGCGCCTCCTCACTGTCGATATCCAAATGAAAATTAAACTGCTTGAAGACAGCGTCACGAATGCTCTTTAGATCCCCTTGCTCGGATAGGGCATTTTCACCAAGGGCGCCAGCGGCGATTTCTTCAGCTTTTTCGCGAATCATTTCAAGAATAGCGGGCTTCAAGCTTTTGCCGTCTAAAGTTTCGCGACGTTGTCGATAAATAACTTCGCGCTGCTGATTCATAACATCATCATATTCCAGCAGCTGTTTGCGAATTTCAAAATTATGGCTTTCCACCCGGGCCTGAGCGTTTTCAATCGCGCGACTGATCATATTGTGCTCGATGGGCTCCCCGTCGGGCATGCCCAGTTTTTCCATAATGCCGGTTATGCGTTCGCCACCAAATATCCGCAACAAATCGTCTTCTAAAGCCAGGTAAAAGCGCGAGGATCCGGGGTCGCCCTGTCTTCCGGAACGGCCCCGCAACTGGTTGTCAATCCGGCGGCTTTCGTGCCTTTCGGTGCCGATGATATGCAAACCGCCCAGGTCGGTAACACCCCCACCCAGCACAATGTCCGTGCCGCGACCGGCCATATTGGTTGAGATCGTTACGGCGCCCGCCTGCCCGGCCATAGCAATAATTTCAGCTTCCTTTTCATGATTTTTGGCATTCAGCACGGAATGTTTGATGCCTCTTTTTTTCAGCTTCTTACTGAGGTTTTCCGAGACATCGATTGAAATCGTGCCGACCAAAACCGGCTGCCCCTTTGCGTTTAATTCCTCAATTTCGTCTAAAACCGCATCAAACTTATCTTTGCGGGTTTTATAAATCGCATCCGGAAAGTCATCCCGAATCATCGGTTTGTTGGTGGGAATCACCATGACGTCCAGATCATAAATCTTTTTAAATTCGGCCGCCTCGGTATCGGCGGTACCCGTCATGCCGGCCAGTTTGTCATACATGCGAAAATAATTCTGAAAAGTGATGGTGGCCAGCGTCTGGTTTTCATTTTCTATTTTAACATTTTCTTTGGCTTCCAGGGCCTGGTGCAATCCTTCACTGTAGCGGCGACCGGGCATCAGGCGGCCGGTAAATTCATCAACGATGATGACCTCTCCATCTTTGACAATGTAGTCAACATCGCGCTTGAAGAGGGTATGTGCCTTCAACGCCTGGTTGATATGATGCAGCAGCTCGATATAGCGCGGGTCGTATAGATTATCCACTTTCAGCAGCTGTTCACAACGGGCAACACCATCTTCGGTCAGGGCTGCGGAGCGCGCTTTTTCATCGATGCTGTAATGTTGATCGGCGGAAAGCCTCGGAATCAAGCCGTTTATCTGGTAATAAAGATCCGTCGATTTTTCAGCCGGGCCTGAAATGATCAACGGTGTGCGGGCTTCGTCGACCAGAATGCTATCGACCTCATCGACGATGGCAAAATTTAGCAGGGGCTGGACCAGCGATCGGCGGTCAAATTTCATATTGTCTCTGAGGTAGTCAAAACCAAACTCATTATTGGTTCCATATGTAATGTCGGCCGCGTAGGCTGCCTGGCGTTCGGTATCGTCCAACCCATGAACAATCGTACCCATTGTCAGACCCAGGAAGTGATAGATATGCCCCATCCATTCGGTATCCCGTCGCGCCAGATAGTCGTTGACGGTCACAATATGGACTCCTTTTCCGGTCAATGCGTTCAAATACGCCGGCAAAGTCGCCACCAGAGTTTTGCCCTCACCTGTTTTCATTTCTGCGATTTTGCCCTCATGCAGCACGATGCCGCCAATCAACTGAACATCAAAGTGGCGCATTTTCAATGTTCGCAGTGACGCTTCTCTGACAGCCGCAAAGGCTTCCGGCAACAGATCGTCAAGGGGTTCTCCCCGATCAATGCGCTCTTTAAATTTGGCTGTCTGCGCTTTGAGTTCATCATCACTCATGGCCTGAACGGCAGGTTCCAGGGCATTGATGCGTTCAACCTGGGGCTGAATCCGTTTTAATTCTCTTTCATTTTTGCTGCCGAAAACTTTCGTCAATGCATTGAGTATCATTTCGCAAGGAACCTTCTATTTCCATTTAAATTGAGAATCTGATCTCTTGAGGTGAATTATACCAAATTTGAGGTTTGTCTCAATAACAAAATTGAGCGTGTTTGCTTCAATCATTTATTTGAATGGTTCAAATATAACTGCAGTAAGCACCGGATGCAAGGTCAACGAGGTGGATTAAAGGATGTCATCGAAACCACTCCATGGCCATCCGCTCGGCGGACGCACGCGTGTGAGTCATTGGGACCGGCTTTGGAAAAATCGGATAAGGACTTGTTGCGCGAGTATTAATTTAGGATGTACTTTGTCGGATTTACGGGTATTCCGTTCAAGCGAACTTCGTAATGTACGTGCGGGCCGGTGCTACGGCCGGTATTTCCAACCAGGCCGACAGGTTCCCAGCGTTTGACTTTTTCCCCGCGTTTTTTCAGAAATTTCTGACAGTGTCCGTAACGGGTCACCATTCCGTGGCCGTGATCGATAATAATGGTTTTACCCAGCAGACCTTTATTGCCTACGAAAATGACGACACCATCGGCAGTCGCCATAATGGGCGTGCCTTCACGACAAGAGATATCATACCCCTGGTGAAATTCTCTTTGTCCGGTGAATGGCGATCGCCGGAATCCGAACCTTGAGGTTACCCAGGATTTTTCCGCTCCGGAAATGGGGCGGATGGCCGGTGTGGAGGCCAGGAGGTTTTGTTGGTCTTCCAGGGATTTAAGAAGGGATTCGAATTCATACTGCTGATGGATGGAAGCCCGATTGAGCTCATCGATCTGCTCGTGCATGTCGCGCATCAGGCTGTTGTGTTTTTCCATCAGTGGCATCCGGGCATCCAGGTCTTCGGGGACAGAACCGCCGACACCGAATATATTGTTTGAGTCATCAGTTTTTTCAATATTGGCAATAATGCGGATCTTGGTTTCAAAATTATTGAGCGCCACCAGTTTGTTTTTTAAAGAGTTAATCTCGCTGGCGAATTCTTGAATCTGTTTGCGCTGTATTTGAATCTCACTCAGCTCGCTGGTGAGATAAACTTCACGGGATTGTAAGTGCTGAGTCGTATTTTTAAGCTGAAAATAATCATAGATGACATAACCAAAAACCGTGAAGCAGGCCAGAAGCAATACAGCAACCATCCGGATTGTGATCTTGGAGGCGCAGAATTGTTTTGCCGGTGCCCCGCTGTTGCTGAGTACAACAAAAGAAATTTTCTTTCGCATGGCAGTATACCTTGAAACAGATTTTGGATTTGCCCGGATTATCAATATCCCCAAGTCGGTCCGTGCTTAAAGCCTGAACCAATAGGGTCCTACGGGTATGGGAAAGACGGATGGGCGACAGGCATTTTTTGGAATGTTTGGTATCATATCCGCGGTGCGCCTGTCAAGGGTGTCAACACCTTTTATAATTTGGTTCCGCCTACCTAAATTTTTACCATACCCTTGGAGCGCAAACGAAAAAAGAACGCCTCTAGGTCTCATCACCCAAAAGCGTTCTCTTTCAACGTTATCGGCAACCTGGCAGTCTTGACCGTTAAGGCGTTAGACCCATGGTTTTGCGTCGCCATCTTTCGGTGACTTTGCCCTTCCAACTATCAAAATAGTCCTAAAAACAATATATTAGGGTGCAATTTAATTGTCAATATATAAATATTCGCATCTATGCGTTATATCGGCCTGCATTACGCGAACTTTAGCTTTTTTTAATGGTTGGCGCGATACAATTATTCCAGGCCCAGTTTAAATTTTAACGATTTCAGTGTATTTTTCATCAACATCGTAACCGTCATGGGTCCCACCCCGCCGGGAACCGGAGTGATCCAACCCGCAATTTCCTTGGCCTCATCAAAATCCACATCGCCTTTTAAGATAGCAATCTTCTTTCCTGTTTTTTCACTGATTTTTTCACCGACCCGGTTGACACCGACATCAATCACGCACGCCCCCGGTTTAATCCATTCGGGTTTGACCAGACCCGGAACGCCGGCAGCTACGATTAAAATGTCGGCCCGCTTGCAATGGGCGGCCAGATCTTTTGTTCGGGTGTGCACCACGGTTACGGTTGAATTGGCGCCATCACCTTTTTGTAGCATCATATTGGCAATTGGTTTGCCCACAATGTTTGAGCGGCCCACAACGACCACCTCGGCTCCGCTGGTCTCCACACCGGCGCGCACGATCATTTCTTGAATCCCGGCAGGTGTGCAGGGCGGAAATTTCACCTCCTTGCCCCCGATCATCAGGCGGCCGACGTTTACCGGATGGAATCCGTCCACATCCTTGTCGGGATCAATCGCATTTAATACCTTTTTTTCATCCAGATGCTTGGGAAGCGGGAGCTGGACCAGAATGCCGTGAATCGAATCATCTTTATTGTACTTGTCGATCAGGCCCAGCAGATCTTTCTCGGACATGTCTTCGGGTTGGCTATCTTGAATCTCCTTAAAACCCAGCTGATTGGCGGTTTTTATTTTAAGGGTGACATAAGAAATGGAGGCTGGATTTTCCCCGACCAATATGGTTACCAGGCCGGGAACAGCACCGTGTTTCTCTTTGATTTCTTTTACTTCATCTGCAATTTCTTTTAAAATCTCCTCGCGGATCTCCGTGCCTTTAATCAGCTTTGCTGTCATCTTTGTCCTCCTTTAAGATATAGTTATTTGTTATTCGTTATTCGCTAGTGGCTGTTTTGGGTTTGGTGTTTTGTAGTTACATACAATGCATTCCAGGCAAAAAGTCAATAACTAATAACAAATAACAAATAACTGAAATTCAGAGTGGGTACGGTATGGGATTCAAGCCGGTGGTTTCATCACAGCCCAGCATGATATTCATATTTTGAACAGCCTGCCCGGCAGCGCCTTTGACCAGGTTATCGATGGCCGATATCAGTATCAGGCGGTTAGTGTTGCAATCCAGCCGGAATCCGATATCACAGAAATTAGTACCCTTGACGTGCAATGTGTCGGGTACTCGCCCATCAGGGCTTAAACGGACAAACGCATGTTTTGCGTAGGCATATTGCAAGCTACGGCGAACATCCGCCTCCTGCAAATTGCTGCTTGGATTCGCATAGATCGTGGTTAACATTCCGCGGCTCATCGGAACCAGATGCGGAACAAAGGTCAGTTTGACCGGCCGGCCGGCTTCGCGACTTAGAACGGCGTTCATTTCCGGATTGTGACGATGGTTGGCAACCTTATAGGCCTTAAACGATTCGTTGACTTCGCAATAGTGACTCGTTATCGCCAGCGACCTTCCAGCTCCACTGACCCCGGATTTTGAATCGACAATTAATGAATCTAGATCCAAAAGGTTTTCCCGTATCAGCGGAATGAGCGGCAACAGTGCACTGGTGGGATAGCAACCCGGATTACCGATCAGGTCAGCAGTGCGGATGGCCTCAGCATAAATTTCGCTTAAACCATAAACAGCCTGATCGAGTAAATCTTTGGCCGTATGCGGCTGGTAGGCGGCTTCGTAAACAGCGGCATCATTAAAACGGAAATCGGCGGACAGATCAACGACGCGAACGTTGCGCTCAAGAAATTGCGGCACAAGAGCCATGGGCAATTGGTGTGGCAATGCCAGAAATACAAAATCGGCTTGATCACACACTTTGGCGACGTCCAGTTCTTCACAGGTCAACTGCACGCTGCCGGCCAGAGCCGGGTAAACCTGCTCAAATTTAACTCCGGCAAATTGGCGTGACGTCAAAATGCTCAACTCAACCTGGGGATGCCCGCTAAGGATTCTGACCAGTTCCGCCCCTGCATAACCGGTCGCACCCACAATGCCCACCCGCACCATAAAAACCCCCTTGGTCCGATATGTTGTCGGTAACCCGTATCGACCCAAATAAATTTCGGTATAAATACGATTTTTTAGCAGATAAAGGCGTTTGCTTCAAGGAGATTCATTTCAAAGAATCGATCGGAAATGAAGAACCCCGTGGTGCCGAGCAGTCGCCATAGGATAATGGATGAGAAAACAGCAGCGCTTCGGCGCGGCGTCAAACACAGGTGGTGTCTTCCAGGACAATCACCCATCCGCTACTTCCGACCGGTTGCGATATCGTGGATACGCTCGCGCGAATCGACCGATTGTTAAAGTCTGCAAGCAAACTCATTTTCGTCCGACCCGGCAGTTGTCTGACCTGTTTGAGGGCGCCGCCCAGTTTGGCCTTTGCTTCCGGCGGGAAAATCTCCAGCACCGGATGATTGAGGACTTCTGTCGCAGATTTGCCGAGGATCTCAAAGGCGGCAGGGTTTACGTTGACAATTCGGGCGTCGATGTCGACCACCATGACACCGACACATAGGCTATCAATGACCGACTGGTGGAACTTCAAAGCATTCAGCAGTCCAACGGCGTCACGTCTGGGATAAACGCCGCTGGTCGGCATTATTTTTACGCGATCGGTTGGCGGTTGCGGACGGGTCTCAATTTCCGCCATAAGCCCGTTCAACTGGACGGTCAGCCTGTCAATCGGGCCCTTGGCAATATAATAGTCAGCACCGATTTCGTTAAGACTGCCGAGGTGCTCGACCATTACCCCCGATAGAGCCACAATGGGAAAATGATTGGGCCCGTATTTAAGACGGACAAAATCAATAAACTGGCTGCAATCGACTTTGGGCATCACCAGATCCACGAACATGATATCTTGGGGAATATCCTGTAATTTGGATATCGCATCCTTACCGTCGTAGGCTTTGGTGACCTCATAGCCCCGCTTTGCGAGCAATTCGCTGACAAATTCGACAAAAAAGTAATCCGCATCCACCACCAATGCTTTTTTTGACATCTTCTTCACCTTTGAGGCTTACTCGATACAGACCCGGCGGACTTCACGCATATCCGAGATGCCTTCAAAAACCTTATGAACACCGTCCTGCTTCAACGTCGTCATCCCATCTTTGATCGCCTGTTTGGCCAGATCCTGTGAGGTTGCCTGCTTTTTGATCAGCATTTTGATTTCCGGTGTGCCTTCAATTAATTCATGGATGCCCATCCGGCCCTTATAACCGGATCCATTGCATTTCTCGCAGCCAGCGGAACGATGCAGTTCAAAGCTGGGATCATACTCGACACCCAATGCCTGGAACGGTTTCTCCCCATAGTCCTTGACGATGTAGTCGAACTCTTCTTGATCGGGGTGGTATGTTTCAATGCATTCGGCACACAATTTTCGAACCAGACGCTGCGCCACCACTGCCAGGAAAGAATCGGCGATGTTGAGTGGATTCATCCCCATATCCAGCAATCGCGTCAGGGTCTCGGGGGCATTGTTGGTATGCAGCGTAGACAACACCAGATGGCCGGTCAGGGAAGCCTCGATAGCGGTGGCGGCTGTTTCACGGTCCCGCATTTCCCCGATCATGATGATATCCGGATCGAGACGCAAAAAACCGCGCATGATTCTTGCAAAATCAAGTCCGATTTTCGGTTTCACCTGTACCTGTCTTAACCCGGCCTGGGTAATCTCTACGGGATCCTCAGCTGTCCAAATTTTGACATCGGGTTCGTTGATGCTGGCCAGCGCCGAATGCAGGGTGGTCGTTTTTCCCGAACCGGTCGGGCCCACGCATAAAATGAGACCGTAGGGACGCTTAATGGTCCGTTTCAGAACCGCTAAGTTGCGCTCACTGAATCCGAGTTCGTCCAGTTTAAGGGCGCCCGATTTGGTCAAGATACGCAAAACCGCATCTTCAAATCTGCCGGCGGTAGGCATGGTCGATACCCGCAGTTCAAATTCAGGGATACCCTTGCGTTTGAACCGTATTTTCCCGTCCTGGGGCAGGCGTCGCTCGGCGATATCCAGATCGGCCATAATCTTTAATCGTGATACGATTGCCGGTGCCATGGCATTCGGCACCTGGATGTACTCGTGGCAGACCCCGTCGGTGCGAAACCGAATGGTGGTCTTGCGGTTGATGGCCGATGGTTCAACATGGATATCGGAGGCTTTGTTGCGAAAGGCGGTAACCAGAACCTGGTCGACAAATTTGACCACCTGGCTGGAGGACTCATCCAGGCCTTTTGAGTCTTCCTCTATCTCCTCTTCTTCTTCAAAGGAAATATCCGGAATGATATCGTCCAGATTTTCATATGCATTTTCAGTTAGCTTTTCGACTTTCGGGTCAAAGAAATGATTGATAAATCTTTCAATGTCCTCTTTGAACCCAACCGCGAAATTGATCTTCTGATTGGGCATCAGGGCTTTGATGTGATCGGTTTTGCGCAGATCCTTCGGGTCGTCTACCAATATTTCAACGCCGTTTTTGCTCCATTTCAACGGCACCCAGACATAATAGAGCAAAAACGATTTTTTCAAATTGTTGGTCAGCTCGACCGGGACGCTGACTTCCGGATCGAAACTGCGAAAGGGCACACCATAAAACAACGACAGAGATTTGCCCACTTCTTCCTTCTTAACCTTAAAGCGATCCGTTAAGACAAATTCGACGCTTTTTGCCGCCTTTTTGGAAATTGCCAGGGCATCCTGAAGTTGATTGGTTGTCACCAGATTATTTCGCAGCAGATAATCGTATCTCGAGCTGGTTGACATACTCGATTTTAAAGAATTGATTTTACTGGAAATATCCTTATTTCGAGGATCAATTTTGGCTGCGGTTTCAAATATCTCAAGGGCTTGATCACGCTGCTCGCGTTTTTCCATCTCACAGCCCAGCCAGAATTGGATCTGAGCGGCTTCGTTGTCTTGCAAATTGTGCTGATTAATTACGATATGCGCTTTCTTGATAACTTCCTGGGCTTGGTGCGTTTGGAGCAGACAGGTTAAGTAATCCACCACGATCTGGGCCGGGGAATAATCCAATTGGGAGTAATCGGATTTTCCGAAATCAAACTTCAGGAGCTTTTCATATTCGAGAATGGCCTCTTCGATCAGCCCGAGTTCTTTCAAAGCCCGGGCTCCGTCCAAAATCGTCGGGACATCATCGGCCAGGGACAAATTTTTCCTAAAAAGAGAGATATCCTCTGCAGACAGGCCCTGGTTTTCAGCCATCTCCTGCAGCTCGAGCTCTTTTTTTAAGCTATTAATTTTATTATTAATATTTCCATTTATAGCATCTTCTTCAGCAGGTGATAAGGAGAGCACCTCTTCGTAGAGGGTCAACGCCTCCTGTAGCATCCCCATGGAATGACAGGTATCAGCCTCTTTGATCTTCAGTTTGATATCCGGCTGTTCAATCGGCTGTGCCTTATTCATAATTTTTTCCCGACCATCTCAAGCACACATTCGCTTATAGGGAACTTGCCTGCAGGCGGTTAACGTTAGTTTTATACCGCTTGTCATAAATAGTTTCCGATAAAAGGATGGCGGCATAAGCGCTTGTCGCAGAAAAACCATCCGCAAACGCAACGATTTTTTGACAATCGCTATAAAATATGTCTGCATGGCCAAATTCGTTGGGGACGGATCAATGTAAAGACAACTCACCCAAACCCATTACCGCTATCGGCTGCTTTTAAAAAAAACTTTAGGGGGTTAAGCTCATTCGGGTTATTCATCATCGAAGCGCAAAGCAGAGACGATCTGCTTGACAGAATTTTACACCGCTTGTCATCATAATGTCCCGAGTCAACGACCACCCGCACAGCGGGTGGCTTGGATTTTGCCGCCAAAGGTGGTAAAAGACAGGGGCACGCAGTGCCCCGATCGTTGCGGGTGAAACCGGGTGCAAAGCACCCGGTTTGGAAAACCCAATAAAAGGATGGCGGCATCTGCGTTGGTGCAAAAAAACATTCCGCAATCGGGACGTTTTTTTGACAAGCTCTAAAATACCATTTATAATTTTATCAGCAGATTTGTCCGTCTGGTATCCAGCAGGGCAGCATCTGTGTAAAAATGTGACCCGGCTTAAAAGGGCGATTATCAACGGGGAAAAAATGCCAATATATGAGTATGAACACGTTCAGCGGGCGTGTAAATTGGGGAAGGTGTTTGATTGCAAACAAACACTGGAGGATGACCAACTGACTCAGTGCCCCGAATGCGGCGGCCCGGTGCAAAAAATCATTTCGCGAATCAATATCAGCTGTCCGAAAACCAACAGCGAACTGCGTGATCTGGGCTTTACCAAGCTGGTTAAGCGGGACGATGGCGTCTATGAAAATGTTACCGCCCGCGGCAATGATAGCCGGTACATGCAGCGGGGCAAGCCGGAAACCATACCGGATCTGAGTAAGACCATCAGTGACTAAAATTCAAAAGCAACACTTTTGAATTTTACTTAACCAGCTTCGCCACTAAAAATCCGGCGCTTTTCCGACGAATAAACAGATTAACCGCTTCACCGGACTTAATTTCGCGCAAAAGCGATTTGTATTCTTCACTGTTTTTAACGGGTTGGCGGTTAATTTCCTTGATGATATCTCCGACACGCACATCAGCGCTATCGCCTTTGCTGCCGCTTTCCACCCGGGTAACGATGACGCCCACACTTTCATCGATATTGAACTGCTGGGCAATTTCAGGTGTCAGATCCGACACGCGAATACCAAATTCTTCTGTCCGCTCAGGGGAGCGCTTCAGTCCGGCCAGCCTTTCTTCGGGACGTTTGGCAATTTTGACGTTAACTGTTTTTTCTTTGCCGTTGCGCAGAATCCTTATTTTCGCACTCTCATTTACCGGAATTTTCGCGATGAGGCCCGTCAATTGACGGCTGGTTTCAATCTTTTCTCCATTTATGTCAAGAATAATATCTCTGGGTTGAATTCCAGCTTGATCTGCCGGATCGCCTTCAAAAACGTCGGCCACAAATACACCTTTCTTGCTCTCGATGTTGTAGTATTCGGCCATTTCAGCGCTCAAATCTTGGATGGCAACCCCCAGCCATCCCCGGGTCACTTCACCTTCATCTTTAAGCGCCACGATAATTTCCCTGGCCAGATTGATCGGTATGGCAAAACCGATTCCCTGACCGCTGGCTACAATCGCGGTATTGATTCCCACCACTTCACCCTGCATATTCAGCAAAGGCCCGCCGCTGTTGCCGGGATTGATGGAGGCATCGGTCTGGATGAAGTCATCATACGGACCTGAACCGATGACCCGACCTTTAGCACTGACAATTCCGGCTGTTACTGTTTGCTCGAGCCCGAAAGGGCTGCCGATGGCCACCACCCATTGTCCGACCTGAAGTGCATCGGAGTCGCCCAGCTTCACCGTCGCAAAGCTTTCGTCTGATTCGATTTTCAGCAAAGCGATATCCGTATTGGGGTCCCGTCCGACAACTGCGGCATCGAACTCACGTTCGTCCTTGAGCTTGACTTTTATCTGGTCCGCATCTTCGATGACATGGTTATTGGTCACGACATAGCCGGTCTTGTCAAAGATAAAGCCCGATCCAAGGCTGGGCTGTTTGAATTCTTTCTGCATTTCGTCGCCGAAAAAGCGTTCAAAAAATTCTTTAAAGGGGCCTTCTTTACCCCAGGGATCACGTTGAAATTGTCGAAAAACCGGCCCGCCGCCCTTAATCGTTTTTACGGTCCGGATGTTGACCACCGCCGGGCTCACCAGGACTGCCAGTCGATTGAAACTGGCAGGTGCATTGATATAAGGCGTTTCTTCAGCACAGGCACTGTTGCCCGGGGTATCGTAAACGATGTTGTAAAAAGCGACTGTCAAGGCAAGCATGATCAAAAAAGAGGCTAACTTAAAGAATTTTCCAAAACCATGATGTGAGGTGCTCATCGACCTGACTCCTTTCAGGACACTCATTTGGCAACCGTTGTGTGCCAATTCGTGTCGTGACACGGTAAAACCTGCGACGACAAATTTTAAATTTGATCGGGTTTTCCAAACCGGGTGCTTCGCACCCGGATTTACCCGCAACGACTGGGGTATTCGCGCCCCTGTCTTTTCCCGCCCAGAAGGAAAAATCAACGCCACCCGCTATGCAAAGGGTCGTTGACTCGACTGACGCGCTTATTTGGGGGTCACGCAACTTGCAAAATCAAAATTCATGTATTAAGATTTTAACTCAGAAAGCAAGCAGGTTGCGGGCATTATTAACCCTAGGATAAATCTGTTTCTCATCTTTTCCATGTTTTAGCAAATAAAATTTCCAGGTTTTTGGTTGGGTACAATGGAACAAATCTTGGTTCACCTGCCTGTTCCGCCACCCCTTTTACAAAGCGGCATTCATGCGGTTGGATGAAATGCATAGCAGGCCTTGACATCAGCCGAGCATTTTTTTATAGCCACTGGCTTTAGAAGATAGTGCAAATCGATTCGAAAGGGAGCTGTCCGATGATCCAGGTTGAAAATCTTACCAAATATTATCACACGCTTTGCGCGGTGGATCAGATCAATTTCAATATCGAAAAGGGTGAAATCTTGGGGCTGTTGGGTCCCAATGGAGCCGGCAAAACCACCACCCTGCGGATGCTCACCGGGTACCTGCAGCCCAGTTCGGGAAATATCCGTGTTAAAGGATTAAGCATCGATAAGCATACATTGGAAATTAAGAAAATTTTAGGCTATCTGCCGGAATCCGCTCCGCTGTATCATGATATGCTGGTCTTTGATTACCTGAATTACGTGGCCGCTATTCGCAAGATCAACGGAAATCAAAAGATGGCACGCATTCGTCATCTGGCGGATCTGTGCGGCATCAATGAAGTCATGCACCAGCCGATCGGTGAGCTTTCGAAAGGATACAAACAGCGTGTCGGCTTGGCGCATGCCATGATGAACGATCCGGAGGTTTTGATTCTGGATGAGCCGACGTCGGGCCTGGACCCCAATCAGATTGTTGAGATTCGTAAAATCATCAAAGAAATCGGCCAACAAAAAACCATCATCCTTTCGACGCACATCCTGAGCGAAGCCGAGGCCACCTGCGACCGAATCGTCATTATCAGTCAGGGCAAAATCGTGGCGGATGGCAGTGCCGAAAACCTGAAACAATCCACCGGTGGTAAAAACCTCATGAAGCTGAGTGTTCAAAACACAGATTTCAAAACCGTACAGGAAGCGCTGTCAGATATCCCGGGCCTGGATGATATCACACGTGTTTCTGAAACCGACGGCCTCCTGAACGTCAACCTGAACTATTCTTCAACAGCGGACCTGCGACCGGAAGTTTATCGCCGAATCAAGGAAACCGATTGGGTTCTGCTGGAGTTCCACCAGGAGACCCAATCTTTGGAAAACATTTTTCGCGAGCTCACCAAGGAGAATTAAGATGCGCCAGGTGACCCATATTTTTCGCAAGGAGTTCAATGCTTATTTTGTTTCTCCGATTGCTTACATTGTCATTTCAATATTTCTTCTGGTAACCGGCTGGTTCTTTTTTGCGACCTTTTTCCTGTTTAACCAGGCGAGTTTGCGGACATTTTACGCTTTGCTGCCGGTGGTTTTTGCTTTCGTCATCCCGGCCATCACCATGCGGTTGATATCCGAAGAATTAAACGTGGGATCCGATGAAATTTTACTGACAATGCCGGTGACCGCTCTCGATGTCATCCTCGGCAAATTTTTGGCCAGCCTGGCAATGGTCGTTGCGATGTTGATCCCAACATTTGCCTATCCGCTGACGGTTTCATTGATGGGACAAATGGACTGGGGACCGGTGCTCGGCGGATATGTCGGCGCTATCCTGTTGGGCGCCGCTTTCTCTGCTATCGGGCTATTTTCTTCAGCGCTGACGCGCAATCAGATCATTGCGTTTATCATTGGGCTGGCGATTTGCTTCGCGCTGACCCTGATCGACAAATTGCTGTATTTCCTACCCCGTTCCTTGCTGGGCGTTTTTGCCTATCTGGGGGCGGATTTCCATTTTCAGAATATCGCCAAAGGCATCATCGATAGTCGTGATATTCTCTATTTTGTCAGTGTGTGCTTTATCGGTCTATATGCGGCCCATCTGGCGCTGCGGGCAAAACAGTAAGGAGATCACATATGCAGGTAAAAAAAGGATCGGAGAAGTACATTAAATTTTTGATCTATTTGATCATCGTCGTTTTGGTCAACGTTGCGGGCATTACCCTGTTCTTCAGATTGGACCTGAGTGCCAATAAGATGTATTCCATCTCCGATGCCAGCAAAAAAGTCGTGTCAACGCTGAGCGAACCCTTAACGATAAAAGTCTTTTTTACCAAGGACCTGCCTGCTCCGCACAACAGCACCGAGCGCTATTTACATGATTTGCTCGAAGAATATGCCATCCATGCCAATCGCTATTTTAACTATAGTTTTTACGACGTTAGTGCTGAAGAAGGCGAATTGTCCGAAGAGAAACAGGAAAATCAAAGGCTCGCCAATAATTATGGAATTCATCCCGTCCAAATTCAGGCCATCGAAAAGGATGAAGTCAAATTTCAACGCGCTTACATGGGACTGGTTGTGATCCACGGCGATCTAATCGAACGGTTTCCGACCATAACCACCACCGAGGGGCTCGAATATAAACTGACCACGGCCATCCAGAAGCTAAACAATAAGATCAGTGCCCTGCTGGGGTTGCAGGATAAAATTCAGATCAAACTGTTCCAATCATCATCGCTCAATCAGATAGCGCCATATATCGGTCTACAACAACTGGCGCAGTTTCCCGACACACTGGAAAAAACGGTGGCGCGGCTGAATCAGAAAAATTACGACAAACTCGCATTTGAATTCTTGGACCCTACAGCTGATGAATCTTTGCTGGCGGATGTCAAAAAATATAAAATCATGACCGTCAAATGGCCGGCTCTGGACAAAGGCACCATACCGCCCGGCAACGGCGCCATCGGGATGGTCATGACATTCGGTGAACGTTCCATTGTGGTTTCTTTGCTGCAGGTCATCAAAATCCCGATCATCGGTACGCAGTATAAGTTGATGGAGATCGCAGAAATAGAAGAACAGATTAACCGCAACCTGGAAGCCCTGATCGATATCAATCAGGAGCTGGGTTTTATCGAGGGCCATGGAACACTGGATATTGGCGGTACATCGCCGCCGGGCCAAAATCTGCAGCAGAATCCGGATGCGGTCCTAAACTTTCGAACGCTCGTCTCGCAAAATTACGCCTTGAAGCCGGTCGATGTGGACGAAGGGGCGATACCGGATAATCTTAACGCCGTCGTCATAGCCCGACCGACAGAGCCCTTTTCCGACTATGCACTGTTGCAAATTGATCAGTTTTTAATGAAAGGAAAGAACCTGATCCTGTTTCTGGACCGTTTGCGGGAAGTACAACCCGCCAATCAACAGGGCAGAAGTCTGGGCGGCCAGCAAACGGTTTTCGTTCCATTAGATACCGGGTTGGAGAAACTTCTAAATCACTACGGAATTCGCATTAAACAATCGTACGTCATGGACGAAAATTGCTTTCAGCAGGAATTACCGGCTCAGCTGGGCGGCGGGCAGCGACCGATCTATTATGCGCCGATTATAAAAAACCGGCATATCAACAAAGAACTGAATTTTATGAAAAACATTAAGGGCATGATTGCGCTGAAAATTTCTCCACTGGAGCTTGAGGCTGAGCGCCTGAAGACCAATGGTCTTAAATCCATCCGATTGATATCCTCCTCGGAAAAATCGTGGGAGATGAGCGGACGAATTACATTGAATCCGATGCTTATCCAGCCACCCCAATCAAAAGATGAAATGCAAAGCAAAGCGCTGGCCTACTTTTTGGCCGGTGAATTTCCGAGTTATTTTGCCGACAAATCCGTACCGGTAAAGCCGGTGGATGAAACTGCGGCCAAAGAGACCGACAGCCAGGAAGATCAGCAGCCAGAACAAAACCAGCCATCCGGTCAACAACCCTCTGTCGATCTTTCCAAGATTACGGCCAGCGGTCAATTTCTGCCAAAGGGCAACCCCGGAAAAATCTTTCTGATGGCCTCAAGCGATATGCTCAGAGACAATTTGCTGGACGCCGGCGGCAGGGGACCGAATGCGACCTACATCCTGAATGTCATCGATTATCTGAACGGCCGCGAAGACATCGCCATCATGCGCGCAAAACAGCAAAGCTTCAACCCTTTGGACGATGCGGCGGCCTCAACCCGAACATTTGTAAAAACAATGAATATTGTTGGTCTGCCGGCGCTGGTGGTGCTTTTCGGCATCGCCGTCTGGTTTCGCCGACACAACCGCAAAAAGAATATTCAAATGATGTTTCAAAAATAGCAATGTAGATTGTGTTTGGTGTTTAGTTTTAGTGTTTGGTATCTCCTGTCTTGTCTGCTTTCTAAACACAAAATACCAAACACAAAACACTTTCGTTAATGACAGAAATCTTATTCGAAAAGATTAACTGACTAAAAAGCACAGATTCACCAAATTAGGAACGAAGAATGACGATAAAGAAAGAATACATCATCCTTATTCTGATTATTATCGGTTTGTCCGTGTATCTGTTCATGCGCAGCCCAGATCGCACCCATTACCGGCTGCCGGAGTTGACCGGCCTGGATCGCGGCAAGATTACGAAAATTGAAATTTCACAAGACGGGGATTCGATTATATTAAAGAAAAGAGACAATCAATGGTACCTTGAACCCAAAGGAGTTCTGGCCGACATCAGCAAGATCGACGCTATGCTCGCCGTCTTCGAAAACCTTTCCCTGGCCGCTCTGGTTTCCGAGTCAAAAGATTACCAGCGCTATGATTTGCATCCGGCCAAGCGCATCACGGCCAAAGCCTGGCAAGAAGATACACTCAGGCGAAGTCTGGATATTGGCAAGGCCGCGCCGTCATTTCGGCACACCTTTGTCAAATTGGCCGATGACGACCGCGTATATCACGCCAACGACAATTTTCGTAACAAATTTGAGCAAACCCGGGACAGCCTGCGCGACCGCTCTGTTTTATCCTTTAAAGCCGACGATGTTCAGGCCGTTCACATTACAAAAGACCAGGCATCTGTAGAACTGGTCCGCAACGAGGTCTCGATCGAGCCGGCCGCGCCGCAGGCCGAAAAGTCGGAAACGGCGCCGCCGGCTGCCGCAAAATTTGAATGGCGGGACCGCAACGGAACAAAAGTCAATGATCAGAATCTCAATCGCCTGCTGAATACGCTGGGCAGTCTCAAATGCAACGGTTATATCGATGACCGCAACAAGGATTCATTTACAGAGCCGATCTACACGGTGAGATTGAATGGTATCCAGGAACATCAGCTGGACATCTTTGCCAAGCTCGAAAAAGATGCTGAAGATTATCCGGCGATCTCAACCGGCAGCAACTACCCGTTTTTGCTATCCGCCGGCCAGGCGCAGCAGATTATGAAAGACCCTGCAGAATTCCTGCAAAAAGAAAGCAGTGAAAAGGAAAATACCGACAAGAAGTCGTCCAATTGAGATCGAACTTACGCGAGAATGCGGGATTTCGCATCTTGATCAAATACATTAAGGTGTTCAAAAGGCGCGAAGATCACAAAAAGCTCGGATATAATAAAGAATAATGGCTTTCCTTTCAGGGGTGGAGGTT
>Ga0209536_100004510_pt1 | contig 21990 bp, 12 predicted proteins | sample DeeMarSeWOR28_12_FD_187461 | JGI IMG/M metagenome (GOLD analysis project Ga0209536, IMG submission 187461) | Marine sediment microbial communities from White Oak River estuary, North Carolina - WOR-2-8_12 (SPAdes) (version 2) | ecosystem: Environmental > Aquatic > Marine > Intertidal zone >... | reverse complement strand
ACCAGTTCATTCAAAACTTCTACTTGCTTCACCTGTCATAAGCCTTAATGTAACTTTTAATCTGTTTTGTTCATTATACAAACTATCTGAAATATCAGTCAATTCTTGTTTCCCAGAAATCTTTCGGGTCTCTAACCAACTGGCAGCCGAATGTTTTCAGGAAGTATCGTAATTTTTTGTTTGAATTTTCAAGTTACAAAGTGTATAAGTGTTTTATGGATAATCAAAAAGATCAAAATCGGAAAGTTTTGATCATTGAAGATGACTCAGGCCATCTATACCTTCTAAAGGAATGTTATTTTCCCAAGCATATCTAACAATGCTGTTTAGATATTTCTCTTCTTTTCTAAATTGTTCAAGGTTAGCTCCTGTGAATATTCGCATGATTAACGTTTTAACAACGGTATCAATAAGATCAAGAATTGTTTCAGGTTCAATTTCTAATAGAGCTTTGACGTTGGATGGTGGGCTTGGAAGAGATGAAATTGCAAGAGGTATCCCTGTATTTGAGCGGGGGGTTAATACAACAAGCTTTGTTTTTTTATTGAACTCTTCTAATCTTTCTTTCGGAATATTAAAGTCGAATAACTTCTTTTTGTAAATTTCAGATAATTTTAATGTTAAAAACCAATATGAGAATTGGATATTTAATCACCCCCTACGAAGCCTGGAACAAACCAGAAAATGCTGAAGAGTGGCGATCAAGACTGCCGAAAACAAAATCTGTGATAGAGTGACATTGAAATACTAAAATGGCCCAATTTTCACTCGCAAAATCTGTCGAGTAGATGTATTATAGCTCTTATGCTTAGGCATACTTTGTATTCCCCGTTGCTCCCCTCTTTCGATTGAGGAGTGTCACAATATTCTGCCATACAAAGAGCATCAACACCTCTCACAGAACCGGACGTGCCTACCCGCACTACGATCCTAGCATCCAGAAAGAATCCCCCCTGCACCTTGCCGCCTATTTCGGCCAGAGAGACATTGTCCAATCGCTTCTGGACAAGGGGGCCGATTATAGAGCGATCAATCGCGATGGCCGCACTGCCATGGGACTGGCCCAAGAGAAGGGGCACACAGACATCGTTGGTCTTTTCCGTAAATATGCACGTCAATCGGGAGATTCGAGCGATATCATGACATTTTTCGACTATGCCGCCGTAAAAGATACGGAACGAATTAAATCCAACATATCCCAGGGAATTGACATCAATGCAAGGACTCACTTTGGAATGACACCATAGCACCTCGCGATCAGTAAAGGATACAAAAGCATTGCCCAGTTGCTGATTGAAAAAGGCGCTAACTGTCAGGCGGAGCAGAAGAATGGGATGACTCCTCTACATATCAGATCAGCCCGGGGCCACATAGACATTATAAAACTGCTTACAGAAAAGGGTGTTGATGTGAATGCAAAAGACAAGTGGCTGTGGACTCCGCTTCACTACGCCTGTTGGAAGAATCATCGAGAAACAGTCGGACTCCTTCTGGCCAAAGGAGCCGATCTTGATGCACGTGAAGAAGGAGACAAAACTCCTCTGGCAGTAGCAGAAGAAGAAGGCCATACCGAAATCGTCGAACTGCTCCGCAAGCACGGAGCAAAAGAGTAAGCCTGGGAAGGCCAAAGAATGGCGTACAAAACTTTCCCAAACATGAGCTGTAAACGAGTGAAATTAGGCCCTCAAAACAGGCCAATTTCAACTCGCAAAATCCTTACAACCCTGCTACAACCCGAAAGCCTCTTATCTACCAATTTCCAAAAAATCTTAACCCCGTAAGCCATTGTTTATAAAGAGCTTATGTGGTGGCTAAAAATTTGCAATCGTATTCAATGACCGTAGACAACTAGTAAGTGACATTCTCTAATACCTCGTCACATGGATTCCTCAGAAAAAATGTGGCAACAAGAATTATAGTAAATGACGTTGAACACTTCATCAATGAACATTGTTGGTTTATGACTGTCTGTCAGAATCCGGCTTATTTGTTTATCAATGGAATCGGTCGTCCAGAGGTCCACGGCAAGTCGGCCATTTCTAATTTCTCCTGTAGCTTTACAAAGTCAATTTCAACCAGTTCCTTCACCTGACCGAACACAGCTTCAAATTCTTGCTTTGCAGTCTGATAATCTTGCTGATGTGTTCTTGTTGGGCCATAGGTTGTTCCCATACCATTCATGGACCAGTTTATCCGATTTAAGATTGAAAGTTGGTCAGGCTCACGATATTGCGACTTGATTGTGCCGCCAACAAGCAGTTCACGGATATCCTTTAACTTCAATTCCAATTGTCGGGTTTCATTGAACAGTTTTGTTGAGCCTTTGTCCGATTGCTTCAATGCCTGTTTAATTTCCGTTAATTGGCCCAGGATTTCATTCACTTTTTCGTTTGTGCCCCGAATAGTCCGCTGTAATTCCCCAGCGGTCATATAGAACTCGAGTATCTCTTGAGGAACCTGAGCCGTCAGGGGTGATGTCAGAATAGGCACGACTTCAAAAGACTGTGGATTGCCCAGAGGTGTGACTTCGTCACGTACTCGTTTCTCGGCCGTGACTGTATATTTCCCGGGAGTGACGAAAGGTCCATTGCCCTCAGCAGATGATGGGGATGAATAGCGCAGGTTCCAGTCTACACGATGGAAGCCGGATGATGTTGGTCCAGTGACGTGGTTTACTACATTACCCTCATTATCTTTGATAATAAAAGTAATGACCGGACTTTCTTCGCGTTTTTCGGTCTTTAACACATCCCATCCCGGATACACATTATCACTGCCTTCCTTCTTAACTTTCTTCTCTTTTTCTTTTCGCGATTCCTTGAGTGTTTCCAATGAGTCCTTAAGATAGTAAGTGAAGACAGCACCGAATGGAGGATTGGGTGCGGTGAAAAAACCATCGCCCTGACTTCCCTTTTCGCCGCCTAAAACTCGTGCTGGCACATACAGCAGGGCTTTGCGAACACCGAACAGAATGAAATCCTTTTCATTCAGAATTTCTTCGTCGAGCTGACGCAGGAAAGAATAGTCGTCCAGCACGAAGAAACTGCGGCCGAAAGATGCGCCCACCAGATCATTTTCCCGGCGCTGAATCTCGATATCCCGAAAGGAAATAGTGGGAACATTTCCTTTGAGTTGGATCCATTTGTTTCCTCCATCAAGGCTGAAGAATAGACCGAACTCAGCTCCAAGGAAATAAAGGTAGGGCTTCACATGATCCTGGGCAAACCGCCAGAGGATTTGTCGTTCCGGCAAATCACCGGTAATGGAATGCCAGGTCTTGCCACGGTGATTACTCTTCACCAAATAAGGTTGGAAGTCTCCCGTTTTATGATGATCAAATACAGCGTATACAGTATTGACATCATGGAGATCCGCTTTGATGTCATTGACAAAGGCTTCTTCAGGAATCCCGTAAATTCGCTCCACTCTGCGCCAGTTCTGCCCTCCGTCCTCGGTCACCTGTATTAAACCATCATCAGTTCCGACATAGATGAGTCCTTCCTGCAAAGGAGACTCGGAGATAGAGGTTATATTGCCATATTGCGACATGGCGCCAACATCATAAACAGAATCGATGCTCCATACCCTGTCCATGTGTTTCAATTTATAGCGATCCCGATTACGGGAAAGGTCCGGGCTGATGGTCGTCCAGGAATCGCCCCGGTCGTCGCTGCGGTGAAGTTTCTTGGAGCCGTAATAAAGACGAGTGTGGGAATGAGGGCTAATAAGAATCGGTGAATCCCAGTTGAAGCGCAGGTCCTCCTCGCCTTTTTCCGGACGCGGGCGTATATCGACTGTTTCGCCGGTTCGCCGATCAAAACGCCTTAGGTAACCCTGCTGGGATTCGCCATAGATGATATTGGGATCCTCGGGATCAATAGCGCAATCATGCCCATCGCCACCGATGATCGTTCGCCAGTCACTGTTACGGATGCCGGAATTGTTACCTGTGCGACTCGGGCCATACTGGGTGTTATTATCTTGGGTGCCGCCCACCAGATGGTAGAAGGGCTCATCATAGTCAACATCTACTTTGTAGAACTGGGTCAGAGGAAGATTGGGAAAATAGTCAAACGTTTCACCACGGTCGAAAGACTGATACAGCCCACCATCACAACCAACCAGCAGAAAATCGGGATCGTTTGGATGGAAGGTCACGACATGATTGTCCACATGTTTCCAGCGGCTCTCGACGGTTTGCCAGGTCTTGCCTCCATCTTCGGTACGTCCTAACCGAACATTTGCCTGATAGATCACGTCGAAGCGGTGTGGATCGCAATATATTTCCTGGTAATAGTGTGGACCAGTACCGCCGCTGATATAATCACTCATCTTGCTCCAGCTTTGACCGCCATTCTCCGAACGCCAGAATCCACCTTTACGCCCCGCCAGTTCAATGGAGGCATAAACCACATCCGGTTTGATCGGTGAAATACCAAGAGCAATCTTGCCTTTGTCCTCATCAGGTATACCGCTTTTCAGTTCGTCCCAGGTTTCCCCTCCATCAATAGATTTGAAGATTCCTGTTTCAGGGCCACCATTGACCAATGCCCAGACGGTTCGATGACGTTGATGTGTCGCAGCATAAATGATATCCGGATCACGAGGATCAAACACGACATCTGTCACACCTGTATAGGGTCCTTTAGAAAGAATCTGTTCCCAATTTTTACCTCCATCTGTGGTCTTGTAGAGCCCGCGTTCTCCCCCGGCGGACCAGAGCGGACCCTGGGATGCCACATAGACGGTGTTGCTGTTACGTGGATGAACGAGAATCTTAGCAATGTGCTCACTGTCCTTGAGACCCACGTTTTTGAAACTCTGACCTCCATCCATGCTTTTATAGACACCATCGCCATAACCGACGTGACGTCCTCCAACATTTTCGCCAGTACCCACCCAAATGATATGATGGTTTGAAGGATCGATCGTCACGCAGCCGATTGAATAGGAGTTGTACTTGTCAAAGATGGGAGTCCAGGTCGTGCCGGCATTAACAGTCTTCCAGACATTGCCAGAGCCTACTGCCACATACCAAGTATTAGGTTGTATCGGATCAATAGCGACATCGGCTATCCTTCCTGACATCAGTGCCGGACCTATATTTCGTAATTTGATACCACTGAAAGTTTCTGCGCTGAATTTTGCTTTTTCTTTCTCCTCGGTCTCTTCATCTGCGTTCATTAAAGGAGCAAGAAGGAAAACCAGGAGCAATCCGAACAGAAAGTTTCGCGTCATTTTGGATCTCCATAAATTATTTGTGCATCGTGTAATACTCTGGGCTAAAGAGAAACTGCATAAACTGGAACCTTACACATTGGTCACAGCAGATAGCAGTTTGACCAAAACCACAAGAACTTTTGTTGCAAGAGATTTTCAGAGACAAGTATATTTGATTTGGTACAGATAGCAATAGGACACTAGCACGTAAAATATACAAAATTAAAGAAGAAAGATACGTAACCTTCAGAGTAGACACTGCTGCTTTTGTTTCTCGAACTTTATCGGACAATGACTACGAACCAACCAGGGCACGACAAGCCATGTATGGACGCCCTCATGTCGGAAAGCTGTTCAGATGAGTAACGAAACGTGGTTGATAGGCTGTAAGGTGAATGCCTCAAAGAAAATGTTATTGTGGTCACAGGTATTACAGGATTTGACTTTTGGCTCTTCATAGGCGGCCTTCGTCGGTTGTTATTATCTATGTCTCGTTCATTCTGTTTCTTTTTTGCGTTGGTACACAACTTTACCGCCTACGATTGTATAATCCACCTTTGTAGACATGATTTGGTCATGTGGAATGGTCATTAGATCGCTATTGAATATCACGACGTCACCCAGGTAACCTTCCTTGATCATGCCTTTGCGGTCTTCCATGAATTCGGCGTATGCTGAACCAAGAGTGTACAATTCGATTGCTTCTTCCATGCTCAGTTTTTGATCCGGGAACCATCCGTCGCCCGACTCACCGGCCCTGTCCTTTCGAGTGACAGCAGCGTATAAACCTTCCAGCGGACTGATTGGCTCGACTGGATAATCTGTTCCGAAGGCAATCGCAGCCCCAGCATCAAGCAGCCGTTGCCATGCATAAGCTCCTTTACAACGATCCCGGCCTATACGCTTCTCGGCGAAACGCTTATCGGTTATGCAGTGGGTAGGCTGCATCGATGCGATTACTCCAAGCGCAACAAAGCGAGAAATGTCATCGTCACAAAGCACCTGGGCGTGCTCGATGCGATGGCGGCTGTCACGCTTGCCGTTCAATTCCTGTGCCTTCTCGTAGGCATTGAGGGTCCAATGATTGGCTTTGTCTCCTATGGCATGAATGCCGATTTGAAATCCTGCTTTATCCAGGACCACCACTATCTTTTCAAATTCTTCATACGATATCTGAGGCAAGCCGGTCTTATCAGGAGCATCAACGTAAGGTTCAAAGAACAATGCTGTGCTTGAACCGAGTGTTCCATCAATAAATCCCTTGATATATCCGAATCTTATCCAGTTACCTTCTTTGGGATATTTCTTTTGCTGTTCGGCATAATCTTTTAGCTTTTGCTTGTTGGTAGTCAATGACCCACCGACATATACTCGCATCGTGAGCTTGTCCATGTCTTTGAACTTCTGGTATATGTCAAAGTCGCCGCCGGGCGGCAATTGTATCGAAGTGACTCCATTTCGCGCGGCCAAATCAAACGCAGCCTGCCATCCAAGCATAAGTTGCTCTTGCTGCTCTTCGGCAGAGTGATTAATGGGCTTTTGGCCATATTTCAATAACCTCTTTGCTCTCTCTTTGAAAATACCGGTGGGCTCTCCTGTAGTCGGATTTCTCTGTATTTCACCGCCATAAGGATCAGGAGTGTCCTTGGTAATTCCCGAATTATGGATTACATAGCTGTTAACCAGAACCGAGTGTCCATCGGCGCGTGACAGCACTACCGGGTTGTCCGGCGCCACCGGATCAATCAGCTCTTTAGTGGGCCATTGTTTGTCGACAAACATTTCGTGCTCCCAACGACCGCCGCGTATTAATTCTCCAGGTTCGGCTCTGGAAACAGCTTCTTTGACTCTTGCTGTGATAATGCTTGAATCCGTGATATAGCGAAGATCAACGTAGTCGGGATCAATGAAGTTGAAATGGATATGTGCATCGTTGAAACCCGGGACGACAAGTCTGCCTTTGGCATCGATTATTTTCGAAACGCCATCTTTGATATATTCCTCGATGCGCTCATCTGAGGTTACAGCGACAATAGTCTCACCCTTAAAAGCTATTGACTGGGCGCGGGGATTGTCCTCGTCAATAGTAACTACTTTGGCGTTTTTAATTACCAAGTCCGCAACAGGGACATGGTTTCCATTCGAAGCTCTACAGCAGGAAAAAGCAACAAGCAAATAAACTACTGCTATTCTGTAGGCTGATAAACTCGGCATTCCTACAAGCTCTCCATATTAGAACTACTTACGGTTCAGGCTTTCATAGTTGATTTTAATGTTTTCGGTTAATACTTACAAGTAAATGGCAACATTTTCCCAAGATTGTTGTTATTGCCTGTATAGTGTATATACTATTGAAGTATTGTGAATGATAAGGAGAGATGTATGGAACGTAAGATGACACGACGCAATCTCTTGCGGGCGACGGTTGCCGGAACGACTGCGGCTGCTTTGAGCCCACCGGTAGGCGTATCGGCTGGAGCATTCCAGTCAGTGAGGATCGAGGAACCTTTTCATGGCGCGGTTCTGAACCGATGGCACGGCCTGCAGAATGAGGATGGCTTGATAATTCAAGTGTCTGGCCAGGCGCCTCCACGCGACCTGGTGACGGTAAATGGGTCACCCGTACAGCGTGAAGGGACAAAGTTCACAGCAGAAATCCTGCTCCGTCAAAAGGAAACGGAAATTACCGCTACCTCAGGCGGTAAATTCGGCCGACACGAGCATCGTGTGCGAGTACTATGGGATAGACATTCCCAGCCGCGATATCGATTTTCTATTGACGACAACAGTTTCTTTTTGCGTGACATTGCGAAAGAGAAGTATACCTCTCTTTTTGACTGCTTCTACCTGAAAGGATTCCGTGAATTACATTCAAAGTACGGGACACGCTTTGTACTCAATATCTATTACACCACGGAAGACGGCTTTGAGCTGCCTCAGTTTCCCGACCATTATAAACAGGAATGGCAAGACAATTCAGACTGGCTCAAACTTGCCTTTCATGCTTATGCCAACGAACCTGCTCGTCCATACCAGTATGCTCCGGCATCAAAGTTGATCGCTGATCTGAACAAGGTAGCTGAGCAGATTGTTCGCTTTGCCGGTGAGAAGACTTACTCGCCGCCTACTGTTATACACTGGGGGATGGTGCAATCCGCAGCTTTGAAGCCACTTTTTGAAAATGGCGTGCGTGTACTCAGTGGTTATTTTCAGCAACTTGGTGGTGTCTGGGACGTTAATTACTTACTGGATGATGTTCGCTCTGAGTATTTATCCCGTCACGATGCCCTCATGGATTTTGACAGCGGCATAGTTTTCTCCAAGGTCGATATTGTCTGCAACAGCACTCCGATAGAGCGAATTGTGCCTACACTCGAACCGCTCACTAAGGATCCTAACCAGGCCGAGATAATGGACATCTTCACTCACGAACAGTACTTTTGGCCGTTTTATTCCAACTACATTCCCGACCATTTCCAAAGGCTCGATGAAGCTATCCGTTTTGTCACGGAGCGTGGATATAAACCGGTTTTCTTTCATGAAGGATTTCTGGGCGGCCCTGAATAGAATATATAATATGAACAACACATCAGCTACCGCTGTATCCGATAAGAGTCACTCAGGCGAATTACCTCGCTGCACATTGGATTGGCTGAAGCTCTTCGGCCCAGGAGCAATTATTGCATCTTTGACGATAGGAACCGGTGAGTTGATTTTTTCGAGCCGGGGCGGCGCAATCTTTGGATATCGCATCCTATTTTTATTCGTCGTTATATCGCTGCTGAAATGGGGATTAGTGATAGCATTGTCACGCCACATGGTTTTGACCGGTGTCCACCCCTATCAGCGGATGCTCGACCTGCCTGGACCACGTGGTTGGTTGACACTGGCATTATTCCTAATCGCGGCTGTTTGTTTGCCGATCTGGATCAGTTTCCACAGCGGTGTGTTAGGTAACCTCACCGCCTGGATGACCGGGACAAGTGAAGTGTTGGGAGGCGGTATTGATTATCTCTGGGGTGCAGCGATCCTGGCTATTGTAGTAACGATCACTGCCCTACGCGGTTACTCTACGCTGGAACGTATCCAACTAATCATCGTAGCTGCAATGCTTTTCTGTGCCGGCGTTACTCTTGTGCTCTATAATCCGGATTGGCTGGAGTTATTGAGGGGAGCTGTTATACCGCAGCCTTATATGTACCCACAATGGCTTAGTACCGCGTATCCGGATATTGCTGCCGAACCCGTATGGGTAGAGACGACGCGTTATGTCGGCGTTATCGGGGGCGCCAGTTTCGACTATTTGGCATACACTTCTTTTATGCGCAACAAAGCGTGGGGACAGGCCGGCGCTGGGCAGGTCTCCGCCTGGCAGCTTGCCGAGATTGCTGCTAATCCAGCACATCCGGTTCGCCGCTGGGGCCGCGCTCCACTCGTAGATTGTTCAATCAGCTTTCTCGTGATTATCGTTTTTAGTGCCGTCTTTGTAGCTTCCGGAGCTTTGATCCTCGGCCCGAATCATAAAATTCCTGAGGAGAAGAATCTGCTCAATCTCCAGTCGGCTTTCGTCACGGGCATACATCCCTGGTTACTTCCGCTCTATGTGGCGGGAGCATTCCTGACCATGGTTGGAACACTCTACGGCACTTTGGAAGTCGCTTGCAGCATCGCCGGTGAAATGGCACACACAGTAAGTCGTGAGTTTGCTGTCAGCAATTCCCGACGCATTAGACGTATAACAATCATCTGGTGTGCCATAGGTGCATGCGCAATTCTGTTATGGTTGTTTGCTTATCTATCCACCGGTGTCGAGGGTAAGCCGCGTCTGCTGCTGGCGATCCTTACTCCTGCCAATCTGTTCACCGGCGTATTGGGTTGTGGATTGTTTTGCCTGATGAACCTGTGGATGGATCGAAGATTTCTTCCCAAAGCGCTACGGCTGCCCATATGGCTATGGTTGTTGAATCTGATTTCCGGCTTTGTTTTTCTTGGCTTGGGATTAAAAGGTTACTGGGATCACAAGAGCCGCTGGTACGCGATAGGCAGTCTTTGTGCTATACTTTTGCTTGCGGCAATCGGAGCGTATCTTATCAGCAGATGGATTGCAACTTCGGATAAGAAAGATGCTTGATCGTTAGTAGATACTAATTCGATTTGGAGGAGTGCTTTGGTTAGAGTTCAAGAGTCAGCTTTAGGGAGTCTTTGGCGCATTCGGCATACATTTCAAAAGCTTCCGGGGCCTTATCCCACGGCAATCGCGGCCTGACAAGCTCGGTTAGAACTGAAGCTCGGTCATCGTGGACCATGTCCACTGCTGTTTGGAAGAATTCACCGCACTGAGGGCCGACAGATGTGTTGATTTGAATCTCCTCGCGAAAAACGTGATACCAGGGAAATTCCTGCAATTCATAATTTGGCACACCGAAAACCAATAACCTACCACCGTGCCTTGGCAGATATGCGGCCGTCTTCAGCGAATCTACAAAGCCCACCACTTCGACTACGAAGTCAACCATCTTTCCGTCAGTCAGCTTCTTGACGACCGCGACAACATCTTCTGTTGAAGCATTGATTATATAATCGGCTCCGTAGCGTTTTGACCATTCCAAGCGCCAGTCGAGTAAGTCGGTTGCAATCACCGTGCTCGCTCCCATTAGCCGCAAGATATGTGTGAATATTAGTCCCATCGGTCCCTGACCCACCACGGCACAACTTTTGTTTTCCACACTACCTGCTCGTTTCATCGCTCTAAGAACTGTTGCCAAAGGCTGAGCAATTATAAACGCTGACGGATCAACTGTGTCCTGTGGCAGACGAGCAATAGCCGGAGGGCGCGAGACGATGTATTCAGCAAAGCCATAAGGGCCTTCGGGAAGTGCCAGAACCAACGCCCCTTCTTCCCAGTCATCGCAGCAAGATTCCACTATTGTGCCGATATTCTCGTGTCCAGACCAACCCACCGGATTGGGAAAGTCACCATCACCCCACAAACCTGTTGCTGTATACTGGCTTATATTGCTTCCACAAAGTCCCACATATCTACACTGTACTAACACCTCGCCTTCGCTTGGCTTAGGCTTTGGAGCGTTGTCCAGCATCGCAATCTTCCTTGGTCCTACTATCTGGATTGCTCTCATTATTTACCTCACAGTTTATTGCCAAATTGGTAAATACGATGTCCCGATCAATATATCAAAATGACTTTCAGCCAGATCTCTATATAGTAATTCTAAAATAAGTTACTGCAATTCCATCGGCAATTGTTGCTAATAAAAAATTGAAGTCAAAGAAGTATTGTAATCGGAGAATAGGGTAGAAAAATACCTTTCTTGCCCGGTTTATCTAAAGATGCAATAATTTGCCTTAGCTTATTAATATCGTCTATAAGTTTTATTTGCTTAGGGTAATAAGAATATAATTCGTCTTCAGACAAATGTGTACTATATATAATTTCTGTCATAGATGAGTGATAATCAACATTTTGTTTATTTCTTATTTCCGACATTTTCTCGTCTAATAACCAGCGATGATTTCCTAAACCCTTGCGGCAGGACGTCAACGTCACATATGTCCCATCCTCTTTTATGACGGTTCGCGTCATTTCTAAACCTTTTAATGCTTGAATAAAATTCAAATCGAAAGGGGAACAGCCTGAGATACAAAAGTCTGCCTTATAGGGCAGTTTAACTGCGGAGGCTTTAAATGATAAATCAATTCCTCCCCTATGTGCTTTTATCCAGTCTCCACAATACAAGCCGATGATTTCTCGTTTATAGTTCAGTACTGCATTAACAAGAAAATCGATACCAACTTTACCGGCCGATTCTTCGGTATCATTCCTCCATTGATTATCAACCACACCAAATTCACCTCTTTTCAGGCTATGGTTGTTATTTATCCATTCTAATCCTGCACAACCAGGAAACAATATTTTAGCCCCTCCTGAAAAACCACCGCCGTAGTGGGCTTCGATTGTCCCAATAGCTATTTTCAAATCGGCTTCAAGGACCAACGGATTTATTAAAATCGGACTTCCCAGTTTTGTTTTGCCCAGGTTTGTCAACTCACCTTCGCAATCATGATTGATTATTTTGAAATTCTTGAATTGCTTTCCCAGTTTGATCTTAAAATTATGCTCTTCCATATCCTTATGGGCTCCATTAGCAAAGAGAAAGGTGATATTTTCATCCGGAACACATGCTTGCCTTAATTCTTTAACGATAAGTAATGCAATAAAGGATGTGTCTAAAGGGCGTGTGGCGTTTTCTAATATTATTAACACATTGTTTTTGCCTTTGGCGATTTCAGAAAGAGGCTCCTTTCCAATAGGATTTTTTAGGGAATGAATAATTTGCTGATAATGTAGTGGTTCTATATATGGAGGTATCAGTTCAGCAATTTCTGCATTACTGCAAAGTGGTAATTCTATGAATGAGTCTTCGTAGGGTATTTTGAATACTTGTTGATTTATTGGCTCTTCTTTTGCCTTAATATGGTTATTATTCAAAAGCGATCCTATTCAAATAGTTATTGCTATATTGTCAGAGTTTTTATGTATTGAATTTGGCGTAATTATGCTACCCTTTTGGATAAACTGCAAGTATTTGCTTCGGCTTCGGATGCAGGAAAAAGTCCAGAGAGTGGCGAACGAAACTGCCGCAAACAGAAACTAAGACAGAGTGACACAAAAACACCAAAATGCCCCAATTTCGACTCGCTAAATCCATACAACCCGAATACAACTATACAACCTCTTATCTCACCATTTATGAAAAACACACATCTCATAAGTGTTTTAATTACAGTTGCTTATGGGGGGGGGGCAAAAATTTGCCGACGTATTCAATGCACGGAGTCAATTAGTAAGTGACATTAACTAATACTTAGTAACATGAGTGCCTCAAAGAAAATTTTTTTGAGGAATAGGGATTTTAGTGTTTGACTTTGAGCTTTTCAGAAATGAACTTGTTCAAACAAATATAAGAGCTGACAACTCTCTCAATCTACCAGTCTTTTTAGACTTTACCTATGATTTTATTGAGTTGATCTATAAAAAGAATACTGTTCAAAAACAGTGGATTTTATTATGATTCAATCTAGTAAAGCCGGGATTGAGCCGGTCTGATTTGATGTCAAATATGATTTATTGTTATAAGAGGAATTATCCAATGAAAAGACAAAATACGATGTGTAGCTCCAAGTTATTGTCGGGGTTTGTTCATCCCCTGGCTGGTTTTTCGGCTTTCTATATCTTGCTCGTGTTTTGCAGAATTGGTGTCGCTGAGGAATGGTCGACTTACCGCTCTGATATTACCCGAAGCGGGATCACATCTGAAACTGTTGGCCCGGAACTTTTTCTACAATGGAAGTATATCCCTGCTCACAAACCCAGACCGGCCTGGCCAATGCCATCCGAAGAACTGCCGAGAATGCACAATGATAACGCTTATCATGTTGTTATAGCAGACGGCAGCGCTTATTTCGGTTCGTCCACAACCAATAAAATGTATTCGATCGACGTAGCCGATGGTGATATACGCTGGACGTTCTTTGCCGAGGGGCCCGTTCGTTTTGCTCCCACTGTTTGTGGCGGCAGGATTTATTTCGGTTCCGACGATGGTTATGTATATTGTCTCGGCAGCAAAGACGGCTCACTCATATGGAAATACCGCGCCGGGCACAATGACGAGAAAATCATTGGCAATGGCAGAATGATATCGCTCTGGCCGGTCAGGACGGGTGTGTTGGTGGACGATGGAGTTGTATATTTTGCTGCCGGTATTTTTCCATATGAAGGATTGTATATTTGTGCTCTAAAGGCTTCAGACGGCTCTATAGCGTGGAAGAATGATACGATTGGTGATCGAGCACATGAACTGGAGTACGGCGGTATTTCACCTCATGGTTACCCGATTGCGTCCGAGGATGTGCTCTACATTCCTTCAGGCCGTTCAATGCCCGCCGGTTTCAATCGACATACTGGTAAGTTTCTTTTCTACGCTTCACCCGGTGCCAAAAGGGGTGGTACCTGGGCCCTCTTGGATGATGATAAGCTCATCTCGGGTGTTGACTACTCAGGTACACCGAACAAGGTGACGTACGATGCAAAAACTGGCAGACGCCGGGGCGATGCTTTCGCATGGTTCCCGGGAATTGACATGACTGTGACGCCTGAATTTTCATACATCGTTACCAAAAATGGCCTGTATGTAATTAACCGGGAAGTTTACGCTGCAGCCGTCAGTAAAGCAGGAAGATTAGCACGAGATCGTCAAGTATGGGAGAGTCAATTAAAAGAGTTCAAGACGAATCTTGGCTCGGCGGATGAGAGTAATCGCGAAAAGCTTAACGAACGAATCGTTGCATTATCTAAGAGAATAACCGATGCCGCCCAGGAAGAGAAAGACTTGAAAGGTTCCAGCTTCCAGTGGTGCTACCCAGCAAAAGGGCTTCGGTCGGTTGTGCTTGCCGGTGACATTGTGTTCGCGGGTGGGGATGGCGTCATTATCGGCATCGATGCAAAAACGGGCAGGCAAGTTTGGAAAAACGATATCGATGGTACCGCTGTCGGCCTTGCTGCTTGCGATGGCTCATTACTTGTGAGCAGCGATGATGGCCCGATTTACTGTTTCAGTGGAACTAAGGTCACGGTGGCAAAACATATCATGCCAAGAGTAAAAGCAGATCCTTATCCTGATGATTCGCTTAGCGAAACGTACAAGTCCGCTGCCGAGTATATCATTGCCGAAAGCGGCATAAGAAAAGGATATGCCCTGGTTCTCGATTGCGGACAGGGGCGTCTGGCTTATGAATTGGCAAAAAGAACGGAATTGAAGATTATTGGTTTGGAAAAAGATGCTGAAAAATTAACTACTGCTCGAAAGAATCTCGAAGCCACCGGTTTGTTAGGAAGCAGGATTGTAGTCGAGCCTTGGGATATGGAATCTCTGCCTGACTATTTCGCTAATCTGATTGTTTCTGATGGTATGATTCTGTCGGGTGAAACTGCAGGAACAAGGGAAGAGGACCTGCGTATTCTGCGCCCCTGGGGAGGGACTGCTTGCCTGAGTTTTCATCGCGATGGTCAGGTGACATGGAGAAAATACGTCCGAGGTCCGTTGGAAGGAGCGGGGGCATGGACACAGCAGTATTGCGACCCTCAAAACACCGCCTGTTCAGGTGATGAGCTTGTTTACGGCCCATTGGGTGTACTCTGGTTTGGAGAGCCCGGTCCTATAGGAATGACGGAACGTCATGCCCGTGCTCAAAGTCCCGTTGCGATGGATGGTAGGCTGTTTATGGAGGGTGAAGACCTGATAATGGCTGTGGACGCCTATAACGGAACCCAGCTTTGGAAAAGGGAAATTCCAGGAGCTGTGCGCGTGAAAATCAAGGCCGACGCAGGAAATATGGCCGTAACGAAGTCTGGCCTTTATATTGCAGCCCATGACAAATGCTACCACCTGGATCCGGAGACGGGAGAAACAATATGTCAGTACAAGATCCCCGACTCGCCGGATGGAAGTCCTCGTAGATGGGGATACATATCGGTTGTCGGTGATATTCTTTACGGCTCTGCGGCCAAGCCTATGGATGAAGACTACGGGGCCATTTTGAAGCAATTCTTGAAAGATGGGAATTGGAAAAATATCGAGGATATCCCCGATAAGTTCACGGATAGGTATGAGTATTTCAAAAAGCTATATCCCGATCCGAAGGATTTGCAAATGGCCGCCCAGCGCAGCGGGTTTATGTATCGGTACATGACATCTTTCGCCCGGGGCGGCGAATTCCTTCAAAAGAACGCTGTGACCGACAGCCTGATGACCTGTGACACAATATTTGCGATTGATACGACTACAGACAAGTTGCTTTGGAAACGTGGGGGTGAAAGAATCGCCAACATCACGATTGTGCTGGGAGGCGGAAAACTGTTTTACGCCGACAGCGCGGTATCTGAAAAGATAAGAAGCCAGGCCCTTAAGAAAAGGAAAAGACTCACAAGGAAAGGTTTGTATAGAGAACGGGAAGGAGTTCTTGAAGAGTTGAGGGAAAAGAAAGAGTTCCTAGCGCGGAAATTGAAGGACAATCCAGCGTACGGACAAAAACAGACGGTCGAATATCTAATCAGCTCTCTTGAAGCTGAACTGTTCAAAGAGGAGCATCCCGAAGGGAGTTTGACATACGACGATGCCGATGTGAGGACAGTTTTTGCGGTTGATGCTAAGACCGGCGAGGAGATATGGAAGCAGCATACAGATTTGACCGGATGCTGCGGTGACAAAATGGGGGCCGCATATAGTGACGGATTGCTGTTATTCTTTGGCAACCACGGCAACCACGATGCGTGGAGATTCAGGGAGGGTGGCATGAAATGGCGGCGCATCACAGCTCTGTCCGCCGAGGACGGTGAGATGGTTTGGTCACGAGCGTTAAATTACCGCACTCGCCCTGTCATAGTCGACGACAAAATAATCTTGGAACCGCAGGCCTGTTATCTGCGAACGGGTGAGATTGTGATGAGAGACCATCCAATCACCGGCAAGAAAGTCCCTTGGGAATTCTTGAGACCCGGTCACACTTGTGGTACCACCGCCGCCTCAGCCAAAAGTCTTTTCTATCGCTCGGCTTGTACAGCCTTCTATGACCTCGAGCAGGACAACGGAGTCACCATCTTCGGTGCCTATCGTCCGGGCTGTGCCATCAGTGTAATACCGGCAGGTGGAATTTTGCTCAGCCAGGAGGCGGCGGCAGGATGCACTTGCTCATACCCAATCCGCTGCTCGTTGGCGATGATACGTAAACCGGACAGATCTCAGCCCTGGACAGTCTATGTCACGCCTGGCGAGTTGACACCTGTAAAGCGTTTCACAATAAACTTTGGCGCGCCGGCAGACAGGAAGGACAATGAAGGCACTGTGTGGTTCAGCTATCCCAACCCGAATACCCGCTCTTATACCCACTTTCCAAATTATGGCGTAAAGTTCGATCTGCATGTCAAGACATTGCCGGGGATGGGATATTTCTGTCACGACTTCAAGGGTGTTGACATAGCCGGCACAGACAAGCCCTGGTTGTTTACATCCGGATGCCGGGGACTGATGCGCTGCGAAGTTCCGTTGAGTGAGGAATCTAACACAGAAAAAACTGCTTTGTATACTGTCCGTCTAGGTTTTAATGCCCTGCCGGAAGACCGCAAAGGCCAGCGAGTATTTGACATAAAACTCCAGGATGAAATTGTGCTGGAGAGCTTTGATATTTTAACAACAGTAGGGCAGTCCAATACAGCGGTGGTAAAAGAATTCAAAGGCATCAGGGCCGGAAATGCTATCGTTCTTGAACTGCTTGCGAAACCTGCTGATCCAAATGTGGACCAAGCCCCGATTATAAACTTCATTGATGTCATTAGGGAAAGTTAAATCAAATCTTTTAAGCTCTCAGAGTAACAAACAGAATTATCGTAAACAGAAGCTGAGCAGAAGTGAAAAGCAATCATATTAATGAGCAAAATAATGCCATCGAGACCAAGGGACATCTTGTCACCAAAATGACACCACGGGCATTTTTTTCCGGTATGACTATGTATGGACATCAATTTATTACCAAAAAGCAACATTTTTATAGGAATTTAATATCGGAATCGGATTCAATGGCCACTGTCAATAATTGAGTGACATTAACCTCCTGTGCTAAGACCACAATTTACGCTGGCTCAAAACCTAGTCATAGATGCAAACACTTGCATTAAAATTTTCCAAGATAAAATACAACCCAAAAAACTATTGATGATAAAGCCCCATTATTACAATATAATTGATCTGTTAATTTCCGATGGAATATTTTGTTTGTTGTGTTACTTTAGTATTTCTAGAAATATGGAATATTATATTGATTCACATGTACATTGTGGAAGATTATCCGGGCCGTCATTTCAAGACTATCTGACACAAATAGAACAAACTCACATCAAAACCGCTGTTGTTTTCTCATCTGTTGCTGAAATATATGATCGCAATGATCCCAATTTCAAGGATAATACCGATTGGCAACTTAGAAGAACAAAAGCTAATGAGCACATACTTTCTCTTAATACAAGTGAGGAGTTCAAGGTCTATTCATTCTTCTTTGTTTGGAACGATTTTTCTATTGAGCAACTTAAACCTTTTGTAGGCATAAAGTGGCACAGGCATCATGACGAACCAAAATATGATTATAAATCTCCTAGATGTAGAGAATTCATTGCAGAGATACAGAGAAGAAATCTACCTGTAGTTCTTGGGGAAGAATTTGAGAATACTTTGTTATTCATCTCTGAGCTTGCCCCTCAGGCAATTGTAATTATTCCTCACTGTGGGCTTTTGAACGGGGGATATGATGAGCTTTGTAAATCAGGTATATGGAAGAAAGCCAATGTCCATGCAGATACTGCCTTGGCTGGGCCTGAGATTATTGCTGATTTCATTGGTCGTTATGGCCATGAGAAGATTCTATTCGGTTCAGATTTTCCCTTTGGCGATCCCGTATTTGAACTCACAAATATTCTGGATCTAAGATTGTCAGGGGAAGTAAAAGAATCAATTCTCTGCTCCAACATTGTCAGACTCACAAGTCAAGTTGAAAGGCGAGATTGCTTGTGATCTCAAGAAAATAATAGAAAATTGTAAATTATAAATCTAGTAAAAGGTTATAAATCATGAGTTCAATTATCAAGAATAAATCAAATCGAGGATGGCGTAAGATCTTGTTTGAAATAATTTTTGAAGCTGATACTCCGGCAGGCAAATGGTTCGACATAGTTTTGATAATAAGCATTTTGTTGAGCGTTATGACTGTTATGCTTGATAGTGTGAGTTCCATTAGAATGAAATATGGTGAATTCCTATACGCTGCTGAATGGTTTTTCACGATTCTTTTTACAGTGGAGTATATTTTTCGGTTGCTTTGTATTGGGAGACCAATTCGATACGCAGTTAGTTTCTTCGGCATAGTTGACTTATTGGCGATCCTCCCTACGTATATGAGCTTGTTATTTTTTGGTAGTCGCTACCTGCTTGTGGTTAGAGTTCTGAGAGTATTACGAATTTTTAGAGTTCTCAAACTCGGTCACCATACGAAGGAAGCTGCTGTGCTCAGAAAAGCTCTGTATGCAAGCCGCCAGAAAATTATTGTATTTCTTTTTGTGGTTTTAACTTTGGTCGTGATCATAGGCTCATTAATGTATGTGATTGAAGAGGAGGAAAACGGTTTCACAAGTATCCCGCGAAGCGTATATTGGGCCATTGTAACTCTTACAACTGTTGGTTATGGAGACATATCGCCAAAGAGTGGGATGGGACAATTTTTAGCAGCTATAGTTATGATTTTAGGGTATTCGATAATTGCTGTTCCAACAGGGATTGTAACTGTGGAATTGTCGCGAGCACAGAAAGCAACAACAAGTTCCCAAGCATGTCCCAATTGCAGTGCTGAAGGTCATGACAAGGATGCCCAATACTGCAAATTATGTGGAACAAAACTATAGTGACATTAAGCCTCAAAAATGACTCAATTTTCGTCCATCAGTGACTACAACCGCAGTACAACTCGAAGGGCCAATATCTACCTATTCCCAAAAAACCTTAACTCTATAAGTTCTTAATTTACAAAGGGGATATGTCGTGGCCAAAAATTTGGCAACGTCTTCAATGAACCTTGCTAAAAAACGAAGGGCTGGCAACTCTCTCAAGCTGCCAGCTTTCTAACAATATTGGGCGTTTTTTTCTTTCTGAAATTGTATCTGGACTCACGACTCGGTTGTAGATGCGAACATCATCAATCAAGCCCGAGAATAAACTACCGGACTCTCTATACTTTCCACAGCCGATATAAAGTCCATTGTACGAGCCCGCTAATCCACTCTGTTCGTCTTCAGCTACCACGTCACCATCGACATAAAGCTTTCTATGCGACCAGGCTGGATTAACCAGCTTGCCCACATCAGCTTTCGTGGCGCACGTACAACCTCTTGTCAGACCAAATGTTACCTTATTAGCCAGCTGCTGAAGAATTTTTGATCTTAACGAATTGGAAGAATTCAAGAGGATCTGTTATATTATTTGCTTGGTTTCTCTGAAGCAATGTTTTCAGTTAACTTTTCGATAACGTGAAAATAATTGAGTTAACTAATGAATTGTATTTCCTTTGGTTAGAAATAGTTGGTTTGAAAGGATAAAAAGAAGAAATAAGTATTTACTGTTGGAGATCATAAATAATGTCTTCCCTTCATCAATTAAATTGCCAGCGTCGAACTGCCATGAAAATAATTGCTTCAAATGTGGCCACATTGACATTACCTATTACCTTAACAAGCTGCAGATTTCCCCCCCAAAAAAGTATAAAGCATATTATTACGTTGAGCTTTGACGATGGTTTTAAGCAGTCAAGTATTCGGACTGCTGAAATTTTTGAGAAATATCATTTATCTGCGTGCATGAACGTAATTGCATCAGCCCATTATGATACATTCAAATTTCCGAATGAATACCATAAATGGCCTGTAGGGGATTTTGGATTATGGAACGAATTAAAAGCAAGAGGCCATGAAATAATGCCACATGGATATGATCATTCAAACCTGAGCCAATTGGAATTGTCCAAAGCAAAAGATAAGATTATGCGCTGTTTTGATGTCTTTTCAAAGGAATTGAATGGTTTTGATTCAAAAGAATCTGTTTTTAATTTTCCATATAACGCTTCGACACCTGAACTGGAAGGTTGGTTGGTTGAGCAGGTCAAGGCCTTTCGAACAGGGGGTAATCCTATTAATCCATTACCCTATAACAATCAAAAGAAATTAACATGCACAAGCTATGGTCCGGAAAATATTGATAATCATTTAAAACAACAAATTGGAAAACTATTTTCACAACCTTCCGGATGGTTAATCTATAATACTCATGGTCTGGATGATGAAGGGTGGGGGCCCTTGACTTCCAAATGTTTAGATGAAATATTGGAGAGACTTACAAAAATCAAAACAGTTGCGATATTACCTGTAGGAAAAGCATTGTCTACCATAGGATGATGTATTACAAAACTGCCACAAACTAAAAAGTAGAGGAGTGACAGAATACACTCAAAGCTACTTTTTAATGAGCAAAAAAACATCACTATCAACATAGTGACATTATGATACCATTTTGTCTCCACACACATTGATCTTTCTCAATCCGAGTACTGACCCAAGTCTATTTCTGGCTAAATAGCAAAATTTTTATGGGAATTTTATAACAGAACCGGATTCAATGACCTATGCCAAAAAGTAGATGTCACTTTAAAATTATCAGGGCCCATACTGAATCGAACAGTGCAGGCCCTGAATTGATGCTAAGAATTTACATGCGATCTTATATTCTATGGCTGAGGTTCCTGGATTGGCTGATACAAGCGGATGTCATCAATATATATTTTGCCTTTGCCGCCGGGGATCGTCATGTTACCCTTAGTACCGAGGCCAATTGCAATCTTGTCGACATCGGTCAGAACGATACCCTGATCGGCAAAGGCCTGAAGTGGGATTACCCACTCGGTCCAGGTATCGATTTGTGCCGCAGTGGGATCATCGTGAAATACCACATCAGATGTACCTGTGCTGTTGGATACTGCCACATACAACGGCTCGGCATCATTACTGGCTATACCAATATCCTGGTTCGCCCACTGCCCGGTAACATTGCCAGTGGTCGTAACGTTTCTGAATACTGCCTGACATGCGGCTGATGCATCGTGAGC
>Ga0209536_100004507_pt1 | contig 21999 bp, 19 predicted proteins | sample DeeMarSeWOR28_12_FD_187461 | JGI IMG/M metagenome (GOLD analysis project Ga0209536, IMG submission 187461) | Marine sediment microbial communities from White Oak River estuary, North Carolina - WOR-2-8_12 (SPAdes) (version 2) | ecosystem: Environmental > Aquatic > Marine > Intertidal zone >... | reverse complement strand
GGCCTTTAACTGTTCCAAATCATCCTTTACATTTTTAATTTCTTTCATCTTTTCTTTTTCAAAGTTGCTTACTATTTCAGTTATAGGGGATGTAAGTTTATATAAATGGACGGGTCTTCCTTTTCCTTTCTTTTTTAAATCTCTTTTCTTAATCCATCCCTTTTGCTGAAGTATATTCATAGCAACACTAACCTCAGGTTGTCTTAAATCTGCTCCATGCTCAATTTCTGCAGATCTGCATTCTTTAACCTGGGAAATATATAGAAGGGTTTTTGCAAGATTCCTTGGCATTCCAAGTTCTGTAAAAACCTTAATTATCTTTTCATCTTGAGGACTAAAATTATACAGATTATTATGTACCATATTATCATCCTATATATAATATATATTCATTACAATAATATGGTATAAGTATATAAATTTTTTCATAAAAATATTAAAAATTTATAGATAATTAGAAGAGATTTAAAGCTTCCTCAATTCTACCCATCTCAATACCAGTTGTAAGATTACCGATAATTGCACCTTTAGTATTTGCAACAAGACCACTACCTATTACTGGTGAACCATGATTAACAGTCCCGATCATAACACTTACACCAAAAATTTTTTCGAGATTTCTTTTTTCTTCATCTGTTGCTTTTGGATGACATAGAAGTCCTTTATTTGTAACAACTGCAGCCATTCCAACTGTTTTTAATGAGCCAATTGTTCCTCGAGAAACTGGTACACCAAATGTCTTTTGTATCTTTTCTATTGTTTTATCCTTAAAATCAGGGTGAACTAAGGCACCATTGTCATTTACCAAAATATCGTTTCCAACTGCATTAATTTTATCAGAGGTAATACAAACCTCAAAACCTTGTTTTTCAATGATTTTTAGGGATTCATAATCAATAAAATCACAAACAACAGCACCTTTTGAGTTAAATGTAAGCAGAGAACCAATTATATTTGCATCAGAAATACTCAGTTCTATAAGATCTATATCAAGCGTGGTAATAATCTTATTTTTAACCTTTTTTGAAAGTCCCTTTCTTATAAAAGCTATATCATCATTTGCTCTACAAAAAACGCCAAGATTGGGATTCTCAAAGAAATCCAATAATTGGAGCATACGTTATTCACTTTTTTTCTTAGGAGTTGACTTCTTTTTAGGTGTTTTAGGTTTTGTTGATTTCTTTTTAGGTTTTGTTTCTTTTTTCTCTGTCTTTTTTTTAGTTGGTTTTTTCTTAGGTTTTTCTTCTTTTTTAGGAGTTTTATTTACTTTTGAAGGTTCTTTGTCTTTCTTTTCTTTTGGAGCCTTCTTTTTCTTAATTTTTACCTCACCGTCTGCAGTTGGTGCAATATCATAATCTTCTGCTCCACCAACATCACCTTCTTCACCTTCAACCTCTTCCTTTCTGAGAATTGGCTCTTTCTTTTCTTTTTCTTCTTTTAATAGTTCCCTTCTTGATTTCTTGAATTCAAGTTCAGGTAGGTAAGCTTCAACTACACCATCATCAAACTTTACAGCTTTAACACGAATTTTATTTTCTGTTTTATACTTACCATGAGACCAAAGAGCTTTATTTAGTGAATCATCAATCCAAATGTCCTTTGTCTCAACCTTCATATGTTTTGTAAGATATTGCTTTACACGTTTAACAGCTGTTGGTGCCGCCCTTGAAGATTTAAATCCTTTATTTTTCAAGGGTATTATATATATCCTTTCAAGTTCTTCAGCCATATTAATCAGGTTTCCTATGATTTCTTAAGCTTATTTCTACGCCAATTCCTAGTTTTTGGATGACGTGTAAAACGTCTATTTGTTTTAATCATGATCCAAGCAGGAACACGTCTATTACTTTTAGTAGCTTTATTCAATCGTATTTTTTTACCAAGTGATTTATGAGTTGACATCAAATCTTACCTTCTTTTAATTTTAATATCTCTTTTCTTAGGAAGCACCTTTGAAAGTAGCATACGTAACTCCTCATCATTTATTTTATTTTTGAGTTTACCACTTTGGGCAAGCATTATGAGTTGGTTTTCAATTGATTCAGCCATCTCAGGCCTAGCAATTTTAATTCTTCCAAGGCGCTCTCTTGCCTCATTAGAGAGTATTGCTCGAAGAATAGTCTTTTTTTGTTCTTCGAATTGTTTTTGCTGCTCTTCTTGCTGTTCCATCTGCTCTTGATAAGCAGCCTGTTCCTGCATCTCTTGCAGCTTTTTTCTCTTTAAATTCTCAAGTTCTTCATCCATAAATCCAAATGAATATTATGTTTCTAGTTAATATTTTTTGAGTTCGGGATAGTAATCCTGAATATTTTTCATAACCTCATAAGAAGTATTATCCAAAAAGGATCTTCCTTTTGGAGTAAGCATGCGACCTTTACCTTTTATTCTTGCTACATAACCTGCCTTTTCAAGTTGTTGAACGGCTCTTCTCACAATTGAACCGCTACCACGACTGGCCTTGTAGGGTTTTGAACCCTTGTCCCTTTTACCACCATATTCTGCTCTTAATCGCTCAATACCGATAGTATCACAAACATAAATCTTACGAAGAATGGAAGCACATCTTGTATACCACCAATCTTTATCTGTTGGTGGATTCTCTTTATTTATACCAGTTCGAGAATAAAGATTTGCCTCAGGTAAGCTAATAGTTTCTTCATTCTGCAGCTTCTTTGCCACTGCGTTTATTAACTCTTTTGATGGAACATCATATACTGTAGTCATAAGTTTATAACCCCTTATAGGTATAGAATTGGGTATCGGTAATAAGTGATAAGTTATTTAAGCCTAGCGGATGAAAAAATATTTGACTTATTTTAGGGGAATTCTAGTATATTTCTTACAATTATTACAATAAATAATCAATTTTCCTCTAGAAACTCTGAATCTACTATTTACATAAGGATGTAAAAACGAATAGCAATGTTTGCAAAAACGATTCTTAAATTCCTTTGGAATTGGGACAAGATACTTCATTGAAAGCTTTCTTGCAATTTCCACATACCTATTTGCAATTGGTAACTCTCCTGAAAGAGCCTTGTTTTCTGCCATTAAAAAGAGTCTTTTTATTCTAGATAAAGCGATTTGCTTTTGAATTTTTTTATCTTTAACCCTTCTTTTTGCCATAGTTATTCAATTTTCTTTAGTTTTAAATTTCTTTTTCCAAATAACAGAGATTACAAGAGACGATACAAGACTTAAAAGCAAAATATAAACAATTGAAAAAACATCATTTAATATTTCATATTTGACTAATAGGATAATACCTAAAGAAAGAATCATAATACCTGAAAATAGTTTCAGAATTCTACCTTGAAACTCGGTTAGTTTCCAGCGACCAAGAGTAACAACCATTAAAGTTACAATTATCAAAAGTGGAATTACATATACAATATTGTAAAAAATCAGGTACATATATTTCTCAACAACACCTAAATTATAAAGAGGGAGAATTGTCCCAGTATAAATAAATGGAAGATAAAAAGAGCATAAAAGCTCGACAGTGTTTGCACTGATTGCAAGAATAACAGTTGAAATAAATAATGAAGGAACAGAGGTAATTTTTATGATTTTTCTCATCTGCTTTGCAAGCTTTGATTTTTGTTTATCTGAAATACTTGTTGAAGGACCTTTTTTAAAATAGAAAAAGTCCTTTATGTTTAAAATTCCAAATACGATTGCAATAATTCCAGCAATATAAGATATAATAAATTGATTTTCCACAACAGAAACAAAGTTTAAAATTGCAGCCATAAGAAGAAAATAGATAAAACCTGAAAAAAAGATAAAAATTCCACCTACAAAAATCATCCTTTTCCTAGATTTTGTATAAAGAAGAAGACTCAGTAAAAAAAGCAAGACAAAAAATGAACAGGGATTTACACTGTCAATTGCACCAAATAAAACAGTAATAATTGGAAGTGATGCATCCGTTAAATTAATGCAAACCTCACCAAATGGTGTTGAAATGCATAGTTCATCCTCCTTTTTTTCTGGAGGTGAAGTTGTATAATTACCCTCAAAATGGTATTCAATTGCATCTATTAGATTTTCTTCAGTTATATCCTCATACGGAAGTAATACATCAAAATCTTTTGCAGAAAGATTTCTAACTGCAATTGCAGGAACAATTTTAAATCCGTAATTTATAAATCTCTTGTAGTTTTCCTCATAATCATTTATGTGAACCAAGTATTGCTCAATAGTGATATTTTCACCATACAAATCCTCAATTGCTGTAACGATTGGTTTTTTCTCATCGCAAGAGTCACAAGGCTTGCTACTAATAAAAAATTCAAGGACTATTTCAGAATTTTCAGCAACAACAGGTTCTAAAGAAATAAAAATAAAAAAGGATAAAAAAGTAATAATTAGAAAACACCGAATATATCTATTCATCAGTTAAACGTCCTATAACTTCTGTTGCGAAATTTAAACAAATATATAAGTTTTACTTAAAAACTATTTTTAAAAAATCATACCCCCGTTACCATGAACTTAAATATCATCCAGGATACAAGGATCATAATAAACATATGTTTTACACCTGATACTATGTCTCCTTCTTCAAAGACACCTGCAATTATTCCCATGCCACCTGTTTGAACCAAAGCAGCATAATAAAAGAGGTTAGTTACATCAAGTAGAGTCATATCAGAAGGTTTGCCCATTGCAGTAGACATTCCTGAAGCTCCTTCTGTAATCATTGAGGGAAGAAGACTTTTACACAACACCAAAATAATCAGCAAAAATACACCCATTCCAACATAAATAACTGCTACATAGGAAAGCATACCTGCTCTTCTCTCAGATTCTAAAAGTTTTAATTCCCTTGCATCCTTTGTTGCAGCATCAAGAACATCTGCAACATTACCACCGCTTCTACTAGCCTCGATAATTAGTGATATAGTTCTGTTAATAAGCTTAGTATTTACTCTTCCTGCAAATGCTTTTAGTGCATTTTCAACACTACTTCCCCAAGATATCTGCCTTGCAATTTTTTGAATTTCAGGAGTAAGAACTCCATAATCTCCTTTAGCAGAATACATTATTGCCTTTGTAAACGTCATCCCAGCTCTTCTAGCTTCAGCTAAATCTCTAATAAAGTCAGGGAAACGGTTGTCAATTTTTCTAATCCTTCTCAGACGCTGGAATTCATACATACCATAAACTCCGCTGAAGACAAGAAGTGCAATAACAATAAAATCAGTTGGAGTGCCAATTAGTATTTGTCCATCTCCTGAAGAAATCTTTAATGGATGAATCACTCCGACAAGAGATAGTATAGCAAATATGATACATATGATAGTTGGAACTATAGAAGAAATATATACTATTAATCTATTAAGCTGACCAGTATTTGATAGTCTTCGTATGAAACTAGGTTTCTGCAATATTTCATCCGGATTGGTCTCTTTTTTTATTTATTCACCCCCTAGATGACATTCCAGCAAGAATGTATGCAAATGCTGAATGTATCATAGGACAAATCATGAAAACTATGATATACATAAACATAAGCTCACTTTTAGGAGCACTTGAAATAATCATAAGAAGTGGAATGATAATTATTATTAAAAGAATCCCAGCAACAGCAGTAGTAACATATGCTTCTGCCATAATTCCTAAGCTTTCAATAAGCTGCTTTTGAGCGACTCTATTTTCCCTGGTATATTGATCTGCCTTAGACATAAAATAACGCTTTAAAGCACCACCTGATTGTACTGTCACAATTGCTCCCTGTAATAACTCTTTGAATTTCTCAGATGGAGTCCTCTTGATATTGGCCTTAATTGCGGTTATAACATCTCTACCCAAGAGACCAATATCCCTGTAAATCCATAATGCTTCTTCCTGGATTTCTCCATAAATTGTTTGTTTAGAAAGGCTTTTGAAAATCTCAGATGGAGTAATTCCTGCTGATGACATTGCAGAAATAAAATTAAGAGCATATGGTAGATTTAAATCGATTTTTTTACCACGAGCCTTTGCTTTGCTTGCAGGCATTGAGAGTAATGCAAAATAAGTTACAACTGAGACAAGAATCGGAATAATTGTAAGAATTAGAATAAATAAAATATCAAGAGATAAGAAAATTGCCATCATTAAGTAGATAATAGTAGAAATGCAAGCAGCAAGAATTGTATTAAACCATGTATATGAGATATAAGCACCTGCTCGAATTTCCATATGTGCTTTTTCCAGATCATCTTTTAATTTTTCAGAAGCTGATCCTTCAGCGGTTTGACCAAACCATTTGTAGCACATTTTCTGATAGTTGTTTAGTGGCATCCCATATCTCCAATTTTTTGTAACTTAAATTTTTACTTTTTCCTCAATTTCCTTAATTATCATTTTTGCATTTTTTCTTTTTATACCTTTAATTTTTATCAAATCTTTTAATGTTAGTTTTTCCAAATCATCAATAGATTTAATATTATTATCAATTAATATTTGAGCAATATTATCATCTATAGAATCTAAAAACTTGAAACTCTCTGTTTTAATTTTTTCTTCATCTGACCTTTGAATAATTACCTTATTTTTACTTTCTAATTTTTCAGAAGACTTTTCTTTCGTATCATCTTTTTTTGGTTTTTTCTCATCTTTATCTTTTTCTATATCTCTATCCCTTCTAGATGCATCTCCTGATTTTCTCATCTTTGCTAAGAATTCTTCCGGATTCTCAGCATAACCAGAGATTACCTTTGCTACCTCCCTAAAGACTCTGACATCATTGTCATCCATCCATTTCAGGATTTCTGTTCTTTGTCTTATTTCATTTGAGATCTGCTCTTTTGACATATCCCAACGTGCTCTGATTCCCTCTAAAACATAGCTTTTACCTGTATAGATGAATTTATCCTCAACTGGGTCCCATCTGAAAACTTCATTTGTTAAAATCTCCTTTGTTGTAGGATCTATATCAATAATTTCAATAACTTGTTTACATCTTCTAACACGGCGACCCTTAACTCTTGTTGTGATATGAATAGAAACAACATCTAAGGACTGTAGCATTATTCTTGGTATTTCAATTGGTTTTCCCTCAAGTCTGTGGATTAAGGATTTTGCAGAGTCAGCATGAACAGTTGAATATGTTGTGTGACCCGTTGCCATAGCTTGAAATAATACATAGGCCTCTTTACCGCGAATCTCACCAACAAGAATATACTCAGGACGTTGACGAAGCGCAGCTTTCATTAAATCATAAAGATCAATTTCACCAATCACTTTATCTGCTACTACTTCGCCAAATCCAGATCTTGCAACACCAGGAATCCAATTCGGATGAGGAAGATTTATCTCCCTAGTCTCTTCAATAGAAACAATTTTTGCTTCACGAGGAATAAATAAAGAAAGAGCATTAAGAATTGTAGTTTTTCCTGATGCAGTACCACCAGCAATTAATGCATTAATTCCATTTTCAACAGCCATCCAAAAGTAGGCTAAAATCTCTGCAGAAACAGTATGAAGAGCAATAAGGTCAGGTGGTGTGAATGGATCTGCTCTGAACTTTCTAATTGTAAATGTTGAACCTTTTGTAGTAACTTCAGTACTAAGTGTCATCTGGATTCTTGAACCATCTGGCATTGTTGCATCAAGTATAGGTTCTGCAATACTGATGTGTTTTCCACATTTTTGGGCTAAACGTACAACAAAAAATGAAAGCTCCTCTTCATCATTGAATTGAACATTGGATTTAAGAGAACCATACTTTCTATGATATAGAAATATAGGTTCTTCAGATCCGTCGCAAGAGATATCCTCTATATGTGGATCTCTCATTAATGGATCTATTTTTCCATAACCTAAGGACTCCCTTTTTATATAATAAAAAATTTTTTGTTTAGAAAGGTTATCAACTTTTAGCCCATAGTTACTTATTACTTGTTCTGTTTGTTTAATTAAATAATTCTCAATTCTATCGTTATCAATTTCATCAAGTCTTAAATTAAATGATTTAAGCAATGTTTCCCATACAAAATTAAGAACTTTCTGCTCTTCCTTTGAAAGATAGGGCTCAATTACCTTATAGGTTCTCTCAAGTGTTTCCTTATTTTTTAATATCTTTGCATGTGCAAAAGGCTCATTTAAAGGATAAAAATCTATTTCTTGTAAATCAGATTTAAAAACGATAGTGCCTTTTCTTTTACAATTTGGACACTGAATATTAATCTTCTGACCTGGTTCTCCCTGAGTGGGAATTTTTGTATGACATCCAGGACAAATAGCAATCTTACTTTTCATTCTTTTTTACTCCCTTTTCAATTGTTTTCATGACTTCATCAGGGTTTTCTGCATATTGAGAAACAATCTTTGCAACACCTCTGAATTCTCTTACATTGTTCTTATTCATCCATTCAATAATTTTTCGTCTTCTATTGATTTCTTGAGTCATCTCTTCACGAGTTAGATCCTTTTCACCTCTGACGCGCTCTAACATATAACTTTTGCCTGAATAAACGAATTTATCCTCAACTGGATCCCACCTGAAAACCTCATTTGTCAAAATCTCCTTTGTTGTGGGATCAATATCAATAATTTCAATAATCTGCTTACATCTTCTTGCTCTCATGTTTTTAACTCGAGTAATCACATGCAAGCATACAACATCAAGTGATTGTAGCATAACCCTTGGAATATTGATTGGTTTACCCTCAAGCCTATGAATTAGAGATTGTGCTGAATCAGCGTGAACTGTAGAATAAGTTGCATGACCTGTAGCCATTGCCTGGAACAAAACATAAGCCTCACGACCACGAATCTCACCAACAAGAATATACTCAGGACGCTGACGAAGCGCAGCTTTCATCAAATCATAAAGATCAATTTCACCAATCACTTTCCCTGCAACAACTTCACCAAATCCAGATCTAGCAACACCAGGAATCCAATTCGGATGAGGAAGATTTATCTCCCTAGTCTCCTCAATAGACACTATCTTTGATTCACGAGGAATAAAGAGTGATACAGCATTAAGTGCAGTTGTTTTACCTGAAGCAGTTCCACCTGCAAAAAGAGTATTTACACCATTTTCTATTGCCACCCACATATAGGCTACCATCTCAGAGGACATAGTATTAAACTCAACGATATCTGGTGGTGAGAAAGGATCAGCTCTGAACTTTCTAATTGTAAATGTTGAACCTTTTGCTGTGATTTCATCACTTAATGTCATTTGTATTCTAGATCCATCTGGCATTGTTGCATCAAGCATTGGTTCTGCGATACTTATTTGCTTACCACTCTTTTGGGCAAGTCTATGAACAAATGAAGAAAGCTCATCTTCATTATTAAAAGCCACATTACTTTTTAGGGAACCGAATTTTCTGTGATATAAAAATATTGGAACATTAGCACCATCACATGAGATATCCTCAATATTTGGATCCTTCATCAAAGGATCAATCTTTCCAAGACCAACAGAAGATTTTCCAATGTAATAGAATATCTTCTTTCTTGATTCTTCATTTATTAGTAAGTTATACTCAAAAATTATTTGATCTAATTTTTCAAGTAGATATTTTTCAAATCCCTTCTCTTCCATCTCATCAGTATTAAATGACATATTTGACATTGTTTCTTTAATAAATGTCAAGGTCTTTTGTTCCTCTTTTGTTAGAGCGATTTCTACAAGAAAATAACATTTATCAAGAGTATCTTTTTCACGTAGTATCTCAACATATGCAAAAGGTTCATTTAATGAATAAAAATCAAGTTCCTCCCAACGATTTATGGAAAAGCCAAGATCTGAAAGATTAGTTGAGTCATTCCGTAGTACATCCTCAGGTAGTTCCAGATATCCTAAATCATCCATTTTTTCAGTAACAAGTCCCCCTGGCTTTTGAAATCCCTCTTCTATTGCTAAATCTTTTTCAGATTTTGTTAGTTTTGGGCTCCAACCCTTACTTGAATTTTCTTCTTCATCAAAAAATAAATGTTCATCGTAATTGTCTTTTACATATTCAGTTGCTGATTTTGATGGATTCTTTATTTCTTCTTTTTTGATCTCCTTTTTTGTTGTCAGGTCTTTTGGAACCTTCATTTCTTTTTCTTTTATATGATCGGCTGCTAATTCTATTGCTTTTGATGCTACATCTTCATCCTTTTTTTCTGATTTTCCTTTCTCAGCAAAAATCTTAATTTTATCTTCAAGAAGTTGTGCTTCATCCTTACTAACAGGCTCACTTAGTGCAATATTATCTACTCTGAACATTGGAGTTATTGTAGTCTTTTTACGGATTTGATCTATTTCAGAGGTAACAGCTTTTTTCCCCTTGCCTTTTAGCTTAGGTTTTAAATCTTTCCTACTAAATCCAAGAAAGCCTTTCTTTTCAGGTTTAATCTGTCCGTCTTCAAATCTAAGATCCTTCTTTTTTGCTTTCAAATCTTTCTTTTTTGCCTTTAATTCTTCCTTATCGGCACCTTCAATTTCAGCTACCTCAGTTTCACCTAACTCATCAACAACGACTACATCACCGCTAACACCGACTGCATCCTTATCAAGACCCTCACCATCAAATTCAGAGTCAATTACCTCAGATTTCTTTATTCTAGATAATAAGCTCTTCTTCGGAGCGTCAACAACATCCTTTCCTTTAGGTTTAATCTTAGGTTCGGCTTCCTTTTTACCCTTACCAATACCCAGAAAACCTTTTTTCTCAGGTTTAATCTGTCCATCTTCAAATCTGAGATCCTTCTTAGGTTTCAAACCTATCTTTTGTAGTCTTCCAGGCTTCTTTTCAACATCCTTACCCTCGTCCTTAGTAACACCAAAATCCTCAACTTCTACAACATCACCGCTAACACCAACTGCATCCTTATCAAGACCCTTGTCATCCAACTCAGAACCAACAACACCAAACCTCTTCCTTCTTGAAAACAAACCTCCACGAGGAACACTAACAATATCCTTACCTTTAGGTTTTGGTTCAACTCCTTTTCTACCCCGACTAAAAAAACCTAAACCCTTAGAAACAGCCTTTTTATCCTTAACCTGTTTTTCTTTATCTTTAATATCTTTTAATTCAGTTCTTATCTTCCTTTTTTCAGCTCTGCTAACCTTTCTATCAACGCCAACAACACCATCTTCTCTTTTAACAAATCTAAAACCTCTCTTTGGTTTCTCCTGAGTAACAACCTCAGCATCCTCAACTTCTACAACATCCCCGCTAACACCAATTGCATCCTTATCAAGACCCTCACCATCCAACTCAGAACCAACAACACCAGACCTCTTCCTTCTTGAAAATAAACCTCTACGAGGAACAGAAACACCAACAACAGCTTTTCCCTTAGGGCTATAACCTTTTTCTAAATCCTTTTTACCAAAACCAAGAAAACCTTTTCCTTTTGTACGTTGTTTTTCTTCTTTTATCTTTTTCTTTTGATATCTAAAATCTCCTTTTCTAGATTTTAGGTCTCTTCTAACAGGACCCCGAATCTTTTCATCAAAATCATAAAACTTTGGAAGACTTTCCTCCTCCTTAATCTCACCTGTTACAATAAAATCATCCGTCTCTTTCTCCTCAGTAGCAAATTCCTTGGAGTCATCAACAATTGTAAAGTCATCTTTAATCTCAACATCCTCATCCTTTTCATCAATTTCAATTTCATCAGGTTTTTCTTCAGTTTCTTTCTTTATAATTTTAGGCTTTATCTGATCTTTTTTAAGCTTCTTTTTTTGAGCTTTTAACTCTTTTTTACGAGCTCTTAATTCCTTTCTTTTTGCTCTTACAATCTTTCTATCAGTAGCCTCTGTTTCAGCTTCATCAACAACCTCAACATCACCATAAATAACAGTAATACCCTTATCTCTAGATCTGGGAGTCAATAATTTTTTTATAAGATGTAAAAGACCTTTCCGTTTGGTTTTATCCTTTACCTTTTTCTTACTTGGTAAAACTTCCTTTTCTTTACCTTTTTCCTCTTCTATCTTTTCATCATACTTTTTTATCTCATCTTCTGTTTCGTCTTTGTCATAACCAATAACATCTTCAGCAAAATATGAAATCTCTTTTTCCTTGGCCTTCTCATCAGCAACTTCCTCAACCTCTAATTCATCACTAACCTCTACATCTTTTATTTCTGGTTTAATCTCCCCATCTATAGATTTGGGCTTCTTTTCTTCCTTTAACTTCCTCTCTTTATCTTCTTTTTCTTTTTTTTGCTTTGATTTTAGGCCCTTTTTCTTTGCTTTGAATTCCTTTTTCTTTTCTACCTTTTCCTTCTTTTCCTTTAATCTGAGATCCTTTTTTTGAGCCTTTAACTCTTTTTCTTTTTCCCTTTTTATCTTCTTTTCCTCTACCTTGAGTTTCTTTTCCTTAAGTTTTAACTCTTTTTTTCGAGCTTTAATATCCTTTTTCTCAGCACTCTTTGCTTTTTTATCTACAACCTCATCTTTAATATCCTCAACCTTAGAAACATCAGTATCCTTTAAATCTTCTACAAATCCTTCTTCTTCAATTGCTTCTTCTTTTATTTCTCCAGCGACATCCTCAACCTCAACAATATCACCAGAGATAACCTTATCTTCAATAACATCTCTTTCTTCAATTTCTTTCCCTGTGTCAACTTCTTTTACTTCATCTTTTTCTAAATAATCATCCTTAAATGTTTTATCCTCAATTTTAGCCCCATACTTATTTTTTAAGGATTCTAGTTTTTGTTCTAAAGATTCAAATTCCTTCTCCTTAACATCCCTGACTTTCTTTTGAACATCTTTATCCTTTTTAATAAAAGGACTCTTTGATTCAGAAATTTCTACAGAATCACTTTTTGGTTTTGCTTCAACTCTTTTTGGAAATCCAAAGCTTTTCTCTTTTTGTTTTAAATCCTTCTTTTTATCAGTCAATTCCTTTTTTTCAGTCTTCGTAGTCTCTTGAATTTCATCTACATCCCAAACCTCTGCAACATCACCAGAAATTACTTCATCCTCAGAAACTTCCTTATCTTCTATTTTCTTACTTGGTTCAAAATCTTTTGTATCATCAACAATTACAAAATCATCACTAACTTTATCCTTAGATTCAGATTTAATTTCCTTAGATTTTGGTTTTTTCTCTATCTTTTTTGATTTTAAATCCTTCTTGCGAGCTTTCAATTCTTTTATGTGGATTTTTAGTTCCTTTTTCTTTGCTTTTTTTGCTTTCTTCTCTCTTGCTATTAACTCCTTTTCTCTTAATCTTAACTCCTTTTCACGTGCTTTAAGCTCTTTTTTCTTTGATTTTTTAAATTTTTTATCAACATCATTTATCTTTTTAATTTCAGAGCTTTCAATTTCATCAACAACTACAAAATTTTCATTAACCGTATCCTCTTTTTCCCTACTGGTATCATAGACCTTATCCTTTGATTCTATTTTTAATTCCTCTTCCCAGGATTTATTGGTTTTTAACTCATGTTTGCTTTCTTTTAACTTCTTCAGACGATCTTTTTCATCTTTATTAGTTTCCCTTTCAATTAAACTATTTATATCGGAAACTACCATATCAAAATCTTTTGAATCTAATAAATTCCTTAATGTGGAAGGCTTAGATTGTGCTTTAAATAATTCTACACTATTTTTCTCGTCATTTTGTTCTTTTTTTACAATTTCTTTTTCAGCACTAGTTTTATTATCAGTTTTGGTTTTGTTATCTTGTAATTTAGAATCTTTTGAATCTTCAGATTTTGTTTTATTTTTTTTCTTAAGATAATATATTGTGTTTTTTTCTTTATTTTTTAAAGAAAATTTTTCAAAATCTAAATTATTTAAATGTAAATTATTTAATTTTTCTTTATTTCTTAAAATAACTTTGTCAACTATATCTTCAATAGCAGACAAGTTGCTCTTTTTTGATTTAGGCTTTCTATTACTTTTTTTACTCATAAAATATCGTCCTTTACTTGGAAAAAACTAATTTTCTCTTCAATTCGGACTCCTTTTTGCATCCACATCCCTCAAACCTGCAAATATTAGATATCAAACTAATGATAATTAATCAATTAACTACAACTTATTAGTTTCAGGCGCATCTCATCCAATTACTTTTGTTATACTATAATTAATATTTATAAGTTTCTTTAATTCAAAAATATTGGATTTTAGACAAGTTTATAATTGGGGTTTTAATTTTGTATGATAATATGGGCCCATAAGGTAGTCTGGATATCCTATCGGCCTTCGGAGCCGATAACTGGGGTTCGAATCCCCATGGGTCCGTTTCCATCAATATATGCAATATATCTACGAAGTTCTATATCTATAAAAGAGCTAATACTGATATTGCGTTCTCTAGCTTTCTCCAACAAATCTTTGTTGATTGTGATGGTAGTTCTAATCTTTGTCATATGCACATAGTATATACTTTCTGCATATAAACTTATCTGCTATCTGCCTAATGCAACATATATCCGCCTTAAATCCACACCAAAACAAGAATGTCCTTTTGACTTATCTTATCCCTGTATAGTATACTGTTAATGCAGAACCTTACTTTTTATAGTAATACCTAATATCCCTATACCTTGTAAGACCCTTATAAGCAGAACTCTTTCTATTGTATCCAAGGCTTTTGGTCCTCCTATAAACAGTCTTATCACAGATATTAAGGTATTTAGGTATGAACCAATTAGGCATGCCCATATGAAGGCATTCCTCAAGTGATAAATCTCTATCTATATCTATTTCTCCAAGAACAAAATTAAGCAACTGATTTACTCCAAGTGCTAGGTTCACATTAACATAATCAATAACATTATATTTTGCATCCATAAAATCTCTGATTTGAAGGTAGTTGATAGGCTTACCATTATCTGTTGAATATTTATCATACATTTTTTCTATAGCAGGTATCTTATTTCTTAAAATCATCAAAATGTTAATTCCATCACAAAAGAAACGTGTTTTTATCTTTTCATTATAATTCTTCTTAGTAACATAGGTATCAAAATTCCAATTCTTTGCTTCACATAAAAATACTTCATCATGACAAGTAAGCTTGAAATCAACAGTATTACCTCCTTTTGGGCCATATTCATAAGTGACTGAGTAATCTTTTCCTAGTCTATATCCAAGTGACCACATTGTCAAATCAATTATTGCACACATCAAAAGCTCACCCTTAGCACCTTTATTTGCTAGTACTTGTTTTACAGAGCTATATTTATCATCAATAATTTTGAACTGATGCATTAGATAAAAGCTATAAATATCAATTTTTTTAAATGAGACATGTCCATCATAGAGAAAAGGTGGATATTTAGGTTTAGAGATTTTTATAGGCTTTTGGTCTTCAACATCCTCAAATACTTTTTTAAGTTCTTTGTCTGTCAGTATCTTAGCCATACTAACCAAAAATGATTATTTGAAGTTAAGACTTTCTTCGTTTAATATTCAATAAAATTACAACATAAAGGGGGATTAATCCACCTCAATTATTATACTCAGCTAAGTTGCACATGCATTTATTTTAACGAAAAGCAGGAAATAATTATTACTTATCGTTAAGGATTTAGCTTTTCCACTCCTGTTGATTATCATTTGTTTAACGAAAAGAATTCTATCTTTTTACATATATTCCTCGTACATAATGAGCAAATCCAACCGTGACTGATGATACATAAAAGAATATAGCCAAACTCCAGTACATCATATAATTTTGGATACTATCTAAATCCATTAATCCATGATACTTCATAGCGAATGTAATAAAAACGGTGGCAACAAAGATGAATAATAAGAAAGCTAATTCAAGGGGTCGATATACAGTTTTTCTAAATGTATGCTTCTCTCGGTTTATTTTAGTTCTTACCCTTTCAATTAATATTAAGCTTACTAGAAATCCTGATATAGATGATATAACAAAAAGTATTAATGATATTCCTATCAATCCAATTGTAATACTTATTTCAGGATAAAATACCATTCCTACTTCTATACAAATTATGATTATAATTGTGAGATAGATGTATTTAATATAATCTTTTATACTAACTCTCCTCGGATATTTCATTTATCTCTTAACCTACATCCTGTAATTGAATTCTGATATTTTAATATCTACATCTATCTAATCCATCCCAGCAGTCTTTCCAGCATTGGAAAACGTTCCAACAGCCATTCAAACCATAGATAATATGATGTTCTGGTTCTTGGAATTGTTATCTCAAACTCAGACCAGTCGCTCTCAGCATCATAAGGATCCTTAGATTTACATCTGATCGTCATCTTTCCTGTCCATGCCCATTGATATTGAAGAGTAATAATCTTACCAGATTGATAAGGACCAATCCAACCAGTATCCTGACCTGCTCTCCATATAATATAATACCATACAGGTACTCCCTCTGGGTCATTAGATGAGAAATTGAAATTATAGTTAGTTCCAATTTTCCCTCTTTTTGGACCATCAATAAGTGGTTCATCAGGTGGTTCATTTCCATCCTGAATCCAAGCCCATGTAATGTCCTCTGATTTATTTCCAGATTTATCAGTAACAGTCAGTGTAACAGTGTAATTACCAGGATTATCATAAACATGGGAGGGATTCTGCTCATCAGATGTATGGTCATCTCCGAAATCCCAATGCCAACTATATGGTTTATAACCATACAATGCATATCCAGAGAAGTTAACCTTTTCATTAATCAACCCGTAATAAGGACCATTAGCATCTGCTTCAATTATTCCTCCTGATCCAAAAGCATGAAGCCTGCCGCTACTACGATTTGAAGATACAATGTAAATAACGCCATTCTCACCGATACAAGGAGATGAATCCACCCACATGTTTGACAGACGCTTCCTCCAATGAAGAGTACCATCAGGATTCACTGCAACTATCTCCCCGCCTTTCCTATCCCCGATTTCTACACCAGTGTATATGATCCCATCAGCACAAATCGCAGAGGAAGACATCATCACACTACCCGGGAGTTTAAATTCCCATTTCTTAGTACCATCAGGATTAATTGCATAGAGTTTACCTATTCGGTTTACATAAATTGTCCCATCAGAACCAATAGAGGGATTGTTGTCAGAACCATATCCTTTTTCTGTTTTCCAACGTAGGGTACCGTTTGGATATAATGCATATAAATAATCATCATATGAGCTAATGTAAATTGTTCCATCCTCTGCAATCGAAGGAGGGGCTCCAACCCAATCTCCTGTTTTAAACCTCCATTTTACAGTTCCATTGGGATTCATAGCATACAAAAATTTATCATCAGAGCCGATGTAAATAGTTCCATCATCACCAATGGCAGGATCTGACACTATATGACCACCTGTCTTATAACACCATTTCTCAGAACCATCAGGATTCACGGCATAAATCTCACCACCACCACCAGTACCCCACATTGTCCCGAAATAGATTGTTCCATCCTCACCGATTATTGGATCTGAAACAATATTATCATTGGTTTTAAACCTCCATTTACGGGTACCATCAGGATTTACAGCATGTAAATACCCATCCCAGGCACCAAAATAAATAGTTCCATCCTCATCAATCGACGGACACATATGCCAAAGGGAATCATCTGCTTTGTATCTCCATTTAAGAGTCCCATCAGGATTAATTGCATATAAGTAATCATTTAACTCCTGATAACTGCCGCCGACATAGATTGTACCATCTTCACCAATTGAAGGATCAGTATCCACCCAATCATCAAACTTGTAATTCCAAAGTTCATAATAAGAGTTGTTAGCAGTACCATAAGGACTCCTCCCAGTATGATGAGTATCATGACATTTCATAGGCCAAGGGCTATCCATAGGTGGACTATTACCTACATCTTTTTCTTTTACAATTGTTCCAAGTGTCATGGGTGTAACAATAGAAAACAATAGTAGGAGTAATGTTCCCAGAGCTATGATGTTCTTATTCAGAAGTCTATACCTCCCTCAGATATAATATCAGATAGTTGATATTTAAATGTTACAACAACAAACCAAGTAGTCTTTCCAATAATGGGAAATGTTCCAGTAGCCTAATCAGAATATGATGTCTCTCTGAAGGTCTGATACGATTAAAAATTACAATATCCTTTATCTCTATGAAGGTATCATCATTATGGAGTTTCACCCATTCTCCATCAATAAATTCATATACTGTTAGATTAGCCTTAATTCTTAATTCTAAAAACCATTCATTTCTAGCATGATTTGGACAAAACTCAGTATAATCAATATTTATATCAGGTGGATTTGAACCATTTATTATTGTTTCTGTTTCCTTCAAATCACAGAATTTTATTTCATCATTTGTAACCCAGTCTGTCAATCTAGCAAAATACTGATATTTAACTACAATTTTAAGGTTCTCAGGGCATCTAAAATTGATTTTCACATTAATTGTATAATTCCCTTCTGGTCTTTTCCAGATAGATTCATATTCAATATTGTCATTAGTTATATTCTCTCCAAAGTCCATAGTAAAATTAGCAAGATACCTTGTATCATCTGGATTCAATGTAGATACAGGAATTGTTTCTTTCTGTGTAACTGCTACACTAGGTTGAACTGCAAGTCCAAGAACCAATAGTATGACAGCAACTACCAAACCTTTACAGATTGTTCTTTGTTTCATATTCTATCAACTATTACCAATATTCAATGTCAACTATTCTTGCATATCCAAGAAATGTATGTCTAAATCTTGCAGGAAATATTGTTTTAATTCCTAAGAATCCTTCTATACCAATATAATATAATTTAATCCCAATACTTGGTAATCTACGAGTATAAAGGTTTCCTTTTAACTCCCCATGCCATAGTTGAGAACCTTCTGAATCATTTTTATATATCCAACCTTTTGCACGTGTCTCTTTCCATTGAAGTGCATACTCATAGTAACTACTAATTGCAATTGAATCATCAGTTCTTATTGGAAAAAATGGAAAACCAAATCCAATTAAAAATGTAAGGATAAAAGCTTTGGGATAACGACTTAACATATCAAGAAATAAAGGACTAAAAAAATCAGCCGAGGTTACTCTTCCCATAACAAAACAATTAGCATTATCATTTCCAGATATATGATGTGAATCAGTATTACTATTCATCATATCATAATATGTAAATATCCTCTGCACCAGTTTTACACTTAAACCACCAAGTAAATCAAACTTACCTAATTTCTTAATTGAATCATCCAAAATTCTAGATGTTTCTACATCTGACCCTGAATTATTCAATTTCTCATAAATAGCTTCAAAGAAATCATCTAACTCCTCTGCTTCTTTTAAAGTCATCTTAACTGTATGTTTCTTTCTTAAACCCGAAAACTCTGAAGTGATATTAACATATTCTATATCACTATCTTCAGATTGAATAGTTGCTATTGCAGGTTGAACACCCAATCCAATAAACAAGACTAAAACTCCAACTACAAAGGTTTTATACAACCAAGCAGACTTTCCTTCCATAACAATTCCCTCATATTATTAATCTGGTATAGGATATTTAAATGCTATCATAATCATTTCTTGTTGTAATCCTATTTGAGCATTGGAAATAGAATATAAAAAACATTATAGGCAGTGGATTTGATTCATGAATTGAGATATAATATGGTTAAATTAAAATGCCCAGAATGTGGAAGTCAAAATACATCTGTAGAAGATACAAAAAACCACTCAGATAAAATAATCAGATACAGGCAATGTGACAAGGGACATAAGTTCAAAACATATGAAACGTATCAGGATTATGCATCAGCTATTGACAAAATTGAATGGCAGATTAATCAAATTCGTGGGTGATTCTACAGAACCTATATATGAAAAATATGCTTTATTTTATAGTATATATGGGCTAAAATGCACTGTAACTACTAAATGTAGTCTTTACTGCCCACTGTTGCATTGAAAAAGCAGGTAAATAAGCATTTTAATATATTTCTCTCCTTATAATATACCCTCATTAGTGTCGTTTCCCATCACTTTGTCATATATTTTCTTCAGGTCCTCTTCAGATTGATAGTTATAATGCATTAGGTCCACATCACCCTTAAGTGAATGGCCCATCAGTATCTTCTTTATGGATGTAGGTCCACCTCTTCTATCCCATTCCTGGGAGAAGTATTTGCGTAGGTCTTTGACTTGGATTGGTGCATTCTTGAATAATCTGGTAATATGAGATTGTGAGAATAGTACTTTTAGATGAACATTTCTTTCAAAGTAAGTTATATATTCTTTCAGTGCTTCCTGAGCTTTAATATCAAAAAATGATAATCTACTCATCTTTGTCTTTGTTGATTGCCCTATGGTGGGATTATGATTTATGTGTATTATCCTATTATCTAAATCAATATCTTCAATCTTTAACTGATACATCTCTTCAGCACGAATACCAGATGTTGCACCTAAAAGGATTATTGCTTTGATTTGCTTAAAGAATTTATTACCTGTCAAGTAGGATAGGGTATGTTTTATATCATCTTTTGAGAGTCTTTTTGGAGTATAATTAGGTTCTGAAGGTGGTTTAATATTAACAGCCCATTCAATATGTTTAAATGTAAGGAACTTCCGTATTTGATACACTCTTTTCCTATAGCTAGTGGTAGTGTACTTAGTTTGCAGTATCTTCAGATAATCCAATGTTTTATTCTCATCTACAGACCAATCTAAGTGGTCCAAATAGTTTTCTAAGGCAACTCTTACATCATGAAGCCATCTTTTAGATATTCCATTAATACTCCGCAACTTGAGGAATTTATCCAAGTCATCCTTCCATATAGAATCACATTCTATCTGGCCTTCGGAGCCGATAACTGGGGTTCGAATCCCCATGGGTCCGTCATTATTTCGAGCATTAGATATACTAGACCTAAGGTTTAAATTAGCGTTCAATTTAATTTCAAAGGGGCTTATATTTATACAAAAATCAAATTTTCTCATGAGGATATATTACTAATCTTATCTAAATAGATTAAATAATCCTCGTTTTCTTTAATTATCTTTTTTGACAGATGCTTTACATAAAAAGCTTCAAGACCATAAAAAAATTCACCATTTCTAAAGTGATGAAACACCTTAGAACTTGAATAGAAATTCTCATATGAAGAGATGATTCCTTCTTGAAGTTCATAAGGTGTCATATTCTTGGGATTAAAAACAACATGAGCCCCATCATAATAGTCCCAATTATTTGTAAAAATCCTGTCATTTTTTTCAAGATCCTTTCTAATATCAGTTCCAACATAAGGTGTTAACGCACTAAAAATTGGAAAACCAATATCTATATCTTGACAGAAATCAACGGTTTTTTGAAAAACAGATTTATCGTCATAATCAGAACCGAAAATAAAAGATCCCTGAACTTTTAATCCATAGTCCTTTATTTTTTTAATGGATTTTCTTATAATTTCTGGTGTTTGTTTTTTATTGTAGCTAGTTAAGACTTTTTTGTTAATTGATTCAAGACCTATTAGTAAATGAAAATGGGATACCTCAGCAAATGATTTTAAAAGTTCATCATTTTTTGCAACATCAATAGATACACTAGGCCAACATCTTTTTGGATTTATGTTGTTTTCTTTCATTTTTTTTAGGATTTTAATTACTCTTTTGCTATCAGCAGAAAAATTTGCTTCATCAAAACATAAAATCTTACAATTCTTAAATTGTTTTAAATGATCTATTACCTTTTCAGGTGAAATCGTTCTATAATTATTTCCAAACATATTTTTAAGTGAGCAAAACCTACAGCTATAAGGACAGCCTCTTGATGTACAAACCGATACTATTTTTGGTTTGCCTTTCATTCCCTCAACAAGTTTGTAATCTGGCATTGGAATAGAGTCTAGATTTTCTATCTGCTTACCCTTAATTATTTTTTCTTTATACCTATCTTTTAATAAATCAAGTAAAACATTTTCTCCTTCACCTACAACAACCTTATCACAATGATTTAATGCCTCTTTAGGTTTAAATGAAACATGTATTCCACCCATAAACACCTTTTTTCCTTTCTCTTTGAAGAAATCAGCAAGCTCATAAGCT
>Ga0209536_100004506_pt1 | contig 22001 bp, 19 predicted proteins | sample DeeMarSeWOR28_12_FD_187461 | JGI IMG/M metagenome (GOLD analysis project Ga0209536, IMG submission 187461) | Marine sediment microbial communities from White Oak River estuary, North Carolina - WOR-2-8_12 (SPAdes) (version 2) | ecosystem: Environmental > Aquatic > Marine > Intertidal zone >... | reverse complement strand
ATAATTTTCCTGGATGTGAATATTTTATGGACTCATTGCAGCGTTTGAAAATGCTTTCATCACAGATGGATTTCGAACCGGCAGAAGAGCATGGTTGTAAAATGCTAGATTCTTCGAAGAATCCAGGGTTTGTCCACAATGCCGTCATGCCGAATGGCAAATCGATCCCCTTATTAAAAACTCTTCTGACCTCAGCTTGTGAACGAGATTGTTATTATTGTCCATTTAGAGCTGGTCGGGACTTTCGCCGCACAACGCTCAAACCAGATGAGCTGGCTCATATATTCATGGCCATGCATAGGGCTGGTATTGTTGAGGGATTATTCCTCAGTTCTGGTCTTGCAGGTGGTGGAATACGTACCCAAGACAAATTACTTGATACTGCCGATATCTTGCGAACCAAGCACCATTTTCGAGGTTATTTGCACCTGAAAATTATGCCGGGCGCGGATAAGGATCAGGTTAGGCAGGCAATGCAATTAGCGAATCGAGTATCGTTGAATTTGGAGGCACCCAATTCCGAGCGGCTGAGTATTCTCGCCCCACACAAGGAATTCAAAGAAGAATTACTGCAGCCATTGATCTGGGTAGAGGAAATCAGAAAATCTAAACATTGGGACTCTCAAAGAAAACCATCTGTAGCTACCCAATTTGTAGTTGGTGGTGCTGAGGAGAGCGATCTTGAACTCCTTTCGACAACGGACTACTTGTATCGTATGCTCGGACTACAAAGAGCATATTACTCTCCCTTCAGACCTGTTGAAAATACACCTCTTGAGAATAAATCTCCAACCAACCTACAGCGTGAGAGCCGGTTGTACCAGGCATCATTCTTGATCCGTGATTATGGATTTTCAGTGGAGGAAATGCCTTTCGACCAAGAGGGAAATCTCCCTCAAAATTCAGATCCAAAGCTCTCTTGGGCAAAAGCGAATCTTAACGGAAAGCCGATTGAGCTAAATATTGCCAGTAAACATCAATTGCTACGTGTCCCTGGAATTGGTCCTCGAAGCGCTAGTGCTATCCTTGCGATAAGAAAACAGGCGAAGATCAATAATCTTGAGCAATTACGACGAATAGGTGTAAACCCTTCAAAGGCGTTACCTTATATTTTGTTAAATGGGCGCCAACCAAGCTATCAAATTGCGCTGTTATAATGCAAGATGAGTTTTTTGAATAGATTGATAATCCATTTCTGGAGTGTCTCAAATTAAGCCATCCAAATTATTTATAGGTATCGATATCGGCGGTACTTTCACCGATTTCGTTGTCTATCATTCCGAATCGGGGGATACGGATTCATTCAAACTGTTCTCAACTCCCTCAAATCCAGCACTTGCAGTCAATCAGGGTTTAGATAGGATCATCGAGAGCGAAATTAAAAATGCTCGTGATGTGTCAACGGATATCATCATCACCCACGGTTCGACTGTAGCTACAAATGCCCTGCTTGAGAGACATGGCGCTCGCACAGCGTTAATCACCACTAAAGGATTTGGTGATGTGATCGAGATTGGAAGACAGAATCGACCCTCACTTTACGATTTTTACGCTCAACCGCCTGAGCCACTTGTACCCGCAGACTTGCGATTTGAAGTGAGTGAAAGGGTTGATCATAACGGAAAGGTTTTAGTTGCCTTAAACCAGGATGATCTTCCAATGATTGCTGCCAAATTGAATGAAAACTTGGTTGAGTCTGTCGCCATATGTTTACTTTTTTCTTTTCTTCACCCAGATCATGAGAAAATGATCTCCGATAGTCTCCAAGAACTAGATGTCTATGTCTCTAAATCGAGCGAGATATTGCCGGAATACCGCGAATATGAGCGCACGAGCACTACTGTTGTAAACGCCTATGTCACACCAGTATTGGATCGATATTTAGCTTTCCTGGAAGAGTCTGTCTCCTTGAATTTAAAGAACGCGAGTATACGTATTATGCAATCGAACGGCGGGATTATCAGCATTGAAGAGGCCCGACGTGTGGGAATAAAATGCATACTTTCCGGCCCGGCAGGCGGAGTAGTTGGAGCCGGTCATGTAGCATCTAAAATACAGCCCTCTCAAAAACAAGAAAATAAAGATGATAATCTGAGAAATGAATTAAGAGTGATTACTTTTGATATGGGCGGTACCTCCACAGATGTTTCTCTAATTGATGATCGTCCAAATGTTACAAATGAATCCACCATTGGCGGGTTTCCAATACGAATACCTATTTTGGATATTCATACCATTGGCGCAGGTGGTGGGTCAATAGCCAGCGTTGATATCGGAGGAGCATTAAGAGTGGGCCCAGAAAGCACAGGTGCTGAACCCGGCCCAGCTTGCTACGCTCGTGGGGATAAAAGCGAAGACCAACCAACAGTTACGGATGCCAATTTGATCCTGGGACGTTTACCAGCCGATCACTTCCTAGGTGGGGAGATGATACTCGATACCAATCGCGCTGAAAATGTAATGTCGAAGCTTGGTTCAAATGCTGGGTTGACTTCTCTACAAGCTGCATTTGGGGTGATAGATGTTGTCAATGCCAACATGGAACGAGCCTTGCGCTTGATTTCAGTCGAAAGGGGTTACGATCCCAAAGATTTTAGATTACTTTCCTTCGGAGGCGCGGGTGGATTACATGCCTGCAATTTAGCCAGGCGCCTGGGAATCCCAAAAGTTTTTGTTCCGCCGATCGCTTCTACGTTGTCTGCATATGGAATGCTGGTTGCAGATGTGGTCAAGGATTATTCAAAAACTGTGATGTTACCTGGTAAGGTGATTCACGAACAAGTTTTGGAATCGTTTAAACCTTTAATAGAGCAGGGTCAAACAGATATCATAAGCGAAGGATTTGAAAAGAAGAATATTGATCTTGAGCGATTACTTGACATGAGATATCAGGGACAATCTTACGAACTCACCCTCCCCTATCGGGAAAGTTTTATTGAAGATTTCCATAATATCCACCAACAAACCTATGGTTATTCTCGCCGTGATTCGCCAGTCGAAATTGTAAATGTTCGGGTCCGGGCTACAGGGAACGTACCCCCACCTCTGATTCTCGAATATCCTGTCATGGATAAGGAACCAACTCAAGCATTTATAGAAAAGCGTTTGATTCATCTTAATCGGGGTCAGTCAGAAGTCCCTTTATTCCAGGGAGAGCTTCTTAATCCTGGGAACGGCTCGGCTGGTCCAGCAGTGATCGTTAGAAATGATACAACAATCTTTTTAGATGAAGGGGATGATTGGGAAGTCGATCAACACAATAATTTGATCATTTCCATAAATTAATAAAGGTTGCTATACTGCAATAATTCAGGATTAATTCAATTCATGAAACCCGATCCGATCCGTCTTGAAGTATATAAAAACTTGTTTGCTGCAGTAGCCGAGGAAATGGGTGTGGTGCTCAGGAAAGCGAGCTATTCGCCGAACATAAAAGAGCGTCGTGATTATTCTTGTGCGATTTTCGATGCCCAGGGAGAAATGATCGCACAAGCCGCACATATACCGGTGCATCTAGGTTCCATGCCGTTATCTGTTAGAGCAGCCATCGAGAATTATCACTCTCAGAATGAATCTGGCGTTGGGAATCGTTCCGTAGGAAAAGGGCTAAACCCTGGTGACTCGATTATTCTCAATGATCCCTACCAGGGTGGTACCCACTTACCCGATATTACCCTTGTCACTCCAGTTTTTGTTCGCGGGAAGAATAATGAAATTTCTGAATCTGGAGAGTCATTTTCACCAACTTTGATCGGATTTGTAGCTAGCAGGGCACATCACGCTGATGTGGGCGGCATGACTCCTGGCTCTATGCCTATCGCCAGGGAAATTTACCAAGAAGGATTGATCATCCCTCCCATCAAGTTTTACGATAGAGGCCAGCTCAATCAGGCAGCATGGGATCTGATTCTGGCGAACGTTCGTACGCCCTTGGAGAGATCTGGAGACCTTATGGCTCAGATAGCTGCAAACCAACGTGGTTCAATAAGGTTTCAGGAGTTGGTTAAGAGATATGGATACGATGAGATATCTACTTATATGGATGCGCTGCTTGCATACACCGAGAGGATGACACGGCACCTTTTGGAAGAGATACCTGATGGTTCGTACAAATTTGAAGATTATCTCGATGATGATGGAATCTGTTCCCAGCCGATTTTAATTTCTGTAACTATCACAATAGATGGAGATAATGCAATAGTGGATTTCAGCGAATCGGCGGTTCAGCAAAAGGGCAGTATGAACGCCGTTCTTGCTATCACATTATCTGCGGTGTATTATGTATTTCGTTGTTTGCTAGGGCTGGATGTGCCTAATAACTCGGGTTGTTTACGACCTATCCAGGTTATCGCACCGCACGGAAGAGTAGTAAATGCAACATCACCTGCGCCAGTCGCCGGGGGAAATGTTGAAACCTCACAGCGGATTGTTGATGTATTACTCGGGGCATTAGCGCAAGCTTATCCAGGAAGAATACCAGCAGCCAGCCAGGGAACGATGAACAATGTAACTATTGGAGGATGGGATGAGTCCAAAGGGGAATCATTCACCTATTATGAGACCATTGGCGGAGGCTTGGGGGCGTTGTCTTATGCTAATGGCTTGTCTGCTCATCATTCACATATGACAAACACACTTAACACCCCGGTTGAAGCCTTGGAATATGCCTATCCTCTCAAAGTATTGCGATATGAGATCCGCAAGGGTTCTGGTGGAAAAGGGAAGTTTAGTGGTGGTGACGGCATTATACGGGAACTCGAAACCTTGGTCGATGCGCAGGTTACTCTACTTACCGATAGACGTCGTTTATCCCCTTACGGCCTGTACGGTGGGAGTCCTGGGACTGCAGGAGAGAATATCCTGATTCGAGGTGAAAATGTTCAATCCATCCCCAGTAAAGGAACAATAAATTTGCAGAAGGGGGACAAACTTCTCATTTTGACTCCAGGAGGAGGTGGTTATGGAGAGGAGGAATGATCTGTTATTGTTTGTTCCCTCAATTCTTTCCAAGCTCCATGCCATGGTTCACCTAATCGATGTCGTTTCGATACATGAACATTATTTAACTTTTGAGCTACCTGTGCTGAAATAATTGCGACTGCTTCCCAATCATCATTAAAAATCGCTTGTTTCATCTCTTCAGCATAGGTACCGCTCCAGGCCCAATCTAACCTAAAACGATCCGCTTTCACCCAATAGTCTCGTTTTTCCCAGGCTGCAACCGTTATATCGATCGTCTGGTGTATCTGTTCGAGGGTTAAGGAAATAAAAGCTGCAAGATCGCGGGTCTGCTCATCGACCTCTTCCTGTTGCATTAGTTCTCGAATCGAGATCACAACTTCCCTAGTCATTTTCTTTCGTTGTTTACCGACACCATTCAATTTGATGATCCTGCTCAATGTCGCCTCCAGGTTGTTTGTGGACTTTGGTTATCACCAAACGATGCCCATTATATCTAATTTATTGACGATAGCTGGTCAACGGCTTATAATTCTTTAGCCAAATCACGGGGAAGTGCTGGAATTGGCAGACAGGCGTGACTTAGGATCACGTGCCGCAAGGCGTGAGGGTTCGACTCCCTCCTTCCCCATTCTTATAGCATCTCTCTCCTGCCAAATTCTGTCGATAAAATAGTACTCCTAATCTTATGCTTGTAATGAAAGTGTTATAATCTCATGATTATTCTATGCAGTGAGGAATGACAAGTTGAAAATAGAAACCCAAAATTTAGAAGATCACCAAGTTAAATTGACTGTCGAAATTGATGATGAAATCCTTGAACAGGCGAAGAGGAAAACAGCCAAGAAGATCGCAAGACAAATGAAGATTCCAGGCTTCCGCCCAGGAAAAGCTCCTTACCATGTAATTCAACGTCAAGTTGGGGATGAAGCCTTGTTAGAAGAAAGTTTAGAAATTCTGATCAATGATAATTACCCTCAAATCATTGAAAAAGCAGAAATTACACCCTATGGTCCAGGGAAATTTGAGAATATATCCAGTTTCGAACCGCTCACGCTGGAATTCATTGTACCTCTGATGGCTGAGGTTGAGCTTGGTGATTACAAAGAAATCCATTTTCCTTACGAAACTCCTCAAGTAAATGATGAAGAGGTGAAGGCTGTTGTGGAAGATCTTCGTCACCGACAGGCTGTGGAAGAATCTGTTGAACGGCCGGCTGAAGCTGGTGATCATGTCTACCTTTCCCTGTCCGCAAAAAAATTTGAAGACGCGGAAGAGAATGGGTCCGAGGTTCTTATTGAAGAGCGATCATCCTCTATCATCATCGCTGAAGAAGGAGTAGATTCTTCCGCTGAATGGCCTTTCGATGGTTTTTCAAGGGAACTCATTGGTATGTCTAACGGGGAAAATAAAAACTTGATATATACCTACTCAGATGAATCAGAATTTGAATATCTTCAAGGTGTGACAGCAGAATTCTCGGTCAAAATTGAGGACGTCAAATCTCGCACATTACCAGAATTAGATGATGTATTCGCGCAATCAATTGGCGAATACGAGGATCTTGAATCCCTGGAGGGAGAAATTCGCACCAGCCTAGTGCAGCGTACAGAAGAAACTTATAACTCTGAGTATGATGATCAGGTGATGGATGCCATTATTGATGAATCTACTATTCAATATCCCCCTCAAATGCTAGAACATGAAATTGATGAAGTAATTTTCCAACTTGAGCGTCGTCTGGGGAGTCAAGGCCTTGATTTGGAAACTTATCTCAAGACACAAGATATGGATGAACAAGGACTCCGAGAAGAAGCGACACCGGCTGCAGAGTCGCGACTAAAGCGTTCGCTGGTGTTGCTTGAGATAGCCAAGCAAGAGGAGATCGATGTTAGTGAGGATGACTTGCAGCAAGAGACAGAACGTACATTAGATTCGATTACCCAATATATGTCTGAAACAGATCGCAAGAAATTCTCCTCCCAGGAAACAGTTTCGAATCTAGCTGGAAATCTTTATGCAGAAATGCGCATGAACCGAACACTTGAGTACTTGCGGGCTGCTGCGAAGGGTGAATTAGGAACAGAAGATGCCGAAGAAGATGTTGACGAGACCGAATTGAGTCAATCTGAAATGGCGGAAGAAGAATCCTCAGAAGATGAAGCCTCAACTGAAGAACCCTCCCCTAAGAACACAGAACGTGAGAAACAAGAAGAGCCCATTGAATCTGAACCTGAAAAGGATGAGGCGGAAAGTGAGCAAGAAGTCTCTCAAGAAGGAGAATGAATTTCTATAAAAGTTGTCGAGTATAAGAAATTTGTAAAATCTGTATTTCTTACCAATTTAGTACGTTACAATAAAGTTATATCTAATTTTAGGAAGGAAAATATAAATGAATCAATCGGAATTGAATTCCTTAATCCCGATGGTAATTGAAACCACGGGTAGAGGAGAACGAGCGTTTGATATCTACTCATTATTGTTGCGTAACCGGCTCATCTTTTTAGGTACCCCGATTAATGACCAGGTGGCGAATTTAATCGTTGCTCAGTTATTGTTTCTCAATCAAGAAGATCGTGAAGCACCGATCAACTTGTATATAAATTCCCCTGGTGGTCAGGTTTATGCAGGTTTGGCTATATATGATGCCATGCAAATGATCTCCAACCCAATCAGTACGGTCGCTGTTGGTGTGACTGCATCATTTGGGACTGTTCTGCTCGCGGCAGGGACAAAAGGTCAACGATACGCATTACCGCACGCGACGATTCACCTTCACCAACCCCTGGGAGGTGCTCAAGGCCAGGTGACAGATATCGAAATTCAAGCCAAAGAGTTCTTGCGATTGCGTATGAAGTTGAATGAAATCCTCATGAAACACACTGGTCAGAAAGAGGAGGTCATCGAACGAGATACAGAGCGAGATTTCTGGATGGATGCCGACAATGCTGTAGAATATGGTCTAGTCGATGAAGTTCTCGCACACCAAGCCAAGGATGAAGAAGAATAGTTTTATTACTTTATGTTTATGGAATATCGAGCCGGATGGTGAAATAACCGTCCGGCTTTATCGTTGGATTCCCAAGTTACTAGTGAACTCTATATCGGAATTTATATGAAATCAGGGCAGCAGAAAATTAAAGGTCTCATCCTGGATATGGATGGTGTATTGTGGCGTGATACAGAACCTATTGGTGACTTACCGACACTATTTCAAAAGATATCTGATCTGGGTTGGAAAACAGCATTTGTTACAAACAATGCGACTCGTTCAGTGTCACAATATGTCGAGAAATTTGCCTCCTTCAGAGTAGCCACCGAAGAAGATCAGATCATCAACTCCGGATTGGCGACAGCGCTTTACCTTAAAAAGAGATTTCCACTTGGTGGACAAGTTTATGTGATTGGTGAAGAAGGTTTTCTTCACACTCTTAGTGATCATGGATATGAACATTCCGTCGATGATCCCCTTGCGGTAGTTGTTAGCCTGGATCGCAATTTAACCTATAATAAACTTTCTCTGGCAACTGGGTTTATTCGTTCAGGGTTGCCATTTATTGGGACAAATCCTGATCCAGCTTTGCCAACTCCTTCGGGATATATCCCTGGTACAGGTTCAATACTCGCGGCGATAGAAGCTGCAACAGGTTGTGAACCGGTAATTATCGGTAAACCTTCGCCGAGTATGTACCAGATTGCGATAGAAAACTTGGGCTTTCAACCTAAAAAGGTATTGGCAGTTGGTGATCAAATGGGAACAGATATTGCGGCAGGGATTGCTGCTGGTTGTTTGACCGGGTTGGTTTTGACCGGTGTCTCCGACGAGAGTGCAATTGATGATTTCCCTTTCAAACCAACCTATGTAGCGCAAAGTTTAACAGATTTAATTAAAGAGTTGTCATGATCGAATCCAAACCCTTCTTCTACGATTGTGATCTCGTTCCCCTTCAAGAGGTTTTATCCAAATGGGGTGAAGCCGATTATCGAGGAAAACAATTGTGGCAGGGAATGTATCGGGAATTGAAGGTAAACGCGGCCGAGATTTCTAACCTTCCTGAAACCCTTCGCCAAAAAATAACCGATAACTTTGAGTTCAGTCATTTGACACCCACGTCTAACCAAATGTCGAAAGATGGCAATACCAGAAAGGTTTTATTCAGCTTACCTGACGGTCATGCAGTTGAAACCGTGCTGATGCGGTATGAAAAGCGGGAGACTTTGTGCATTTCAACACAGTCTGGATGTGCTCTTGGGTGTGTGTTTTGTGCAACCGGCCAAATGGGATTTCGGCGAAATCTGTCCAGTGGCGAGATAATAGAGCAAGTTGTGTTCTTTGCCAGGGAACTCAAAGATAGTGATCGGGAGATCACCAATGTAGTTTTTATGGGAATGGGCGAACCCTTCCATAATTATGAGGGTACGCTGGCTGCAATTGACAGGTTAAACCATAAAGTAGGAATGAACTTGGGTGCAAGACGGTTTACCATCTCAACTGTTGGATTAGTCCCTGAGATCTTGCGTTTCGCAGATGAGCGCCGTCAAACCAATCTGGCTGTTTCATTACATGCCGCAGACGATGAACTACGAAGTTATTTGTTGCCGATCAACAAAAAATATCCCCTCAATGAACTAATTAATGCATGCCGTGCATATATCAGCAAGACAAACCGCCGAATTACATTCGAGTGGGCACTAATTCAAGACGTCAACGATTCAATCGAACAAGCACACAAACTCAGTAATTTGATTAGAGGGCTTCTTTCTCATGTCAATGTAATTCCTCTTAACCCAACCAGAGGCTATTCAGGTCTGGCTACTACAATGGAGCGTGCTCGTGAATTTCAGGTCATTCTAGAACGGAATGGAATCCCATGCACGATACGCGCCCGTCGTGGGATCGACATTCACGCAGGATGTGGGCAATTGGCAGCTGGGCAAATGAATTAAACTTTGCAAGAAAGGGATAGATACCATGACGGCGAAAGTGATTCTTAATCCATATGCAGACCGCTGGCAAGCAAGGGACCGTAAAACCGAAGCTGAAAATGCCTTAAAAGAAGCTGGCGTTGAATTTGATTTAGAGCTAACGGATGGACCTGGGCACGCGATCGGGCTAGCTGAACAGGCAATCAAAGAGGGCTACAATCCGATTATTGCTGCAGGAGGGGATGGAACTTATAGTGAAGTGGTTAATGGGATAGCCAATGCAACCAGTAATGATGGTTCTATAGTTTTTGGCTTGTTACCCATGGGATCTGTGAATGATCTGGCAGATAACCTACACCTTCCTCGCGACCTAAATTCTGCTGCGCAGGTAATCGCCGGGGGGCAAGTCGAGATAATGGATTTATGCAAGGTTAATAACCGATTTTTTGACAACAACGCAGCCATTGGACTTGAACCATACGTCACCTTAATTCAAGAGCGGATCACTTTTTTGAGTGGAAGTTTTCGTTATCTGATTGCGGCATTAATGGGCGCATTTGACAAACCTAATTGGGAAATGCAACTTGAATGGGAAGGCGGTGAGTATTCAGGGCTTACCACCTTGGTGACAGTTGGCAATTCTCCACTAACTGGTGGTATTTTCTACATGACTCCCCATGCCAATCCTTTCGATGGTTTGCTCACTTTTGTTTATGGCTTCATACCCACTCGTCGAGGGATATTCTCCTTGTTACCCAGGACGATGAAACCTGACGCAGGCAGTTACGTGGAACATCCTGAGATCCATGAAGTATTTTCACCGTGGCTGCGCGTTCGATCCAAGCAATCTACACCTGCGCATGCAGATGGTGAGGTTTTCTCTAGAGCGATTCAGGATCTTGAATATCAAGTCATACCCAGTTGTCTCCCAATCCTGATGGATGGAAACCCATATTCTGTTTAATGTCCCAAGATTTCAAAATGGGGCTTGTTGGCAAATTAACTCGCGGGATTCTTAAAACGTTTTTCTATTTACTGTATCACCAGTTTGCATGGACATACGATTGGGTCGCAGACATTGTCTCGATAGGTAGATGGAAGGAGTGGATCTTTTTAGCTGCTCCATATTTGCAGGAATCGCCAATACTTGAATTGGGACATGGGCCCGGTCATTTACAAGTCACTTTACATGAAAAAGGTAAAAGAATTTATGGTATCGATGCAAGTCGACAGATGATTCGAATTGCTAAAAATCGATTATGTGATAGTGGTTATTCTGCTCTCCTTGTCCAAGGAAAATCTAAGTGCCTTCCCTATTCATCTAACAATTTCAAGTATGTGGTAGCAACCTTTCCGAGTGAATTTATCATGGAACCAGACACATTGCGTGAAATTTGGCGCGTGCTGGACGATGAAGGAGAGTTGATCGTTGTTGCTGCGGCTTGGATCACCGGAGACAGAATATTGGACAGAATGGCAGCCTGGTTATTTCGCGTGACTGGACAGTCTCCACGCGAAGCAATTATTGAGATTCAGGAGTGGTACTCAAGGGAGTTTGAAGGGATTAAGGACATTCGATTCCGGATTAAAACACAGCTCATCGAGCTTGAGACAAGTGAGGTGCTTCTAATCCGCGCCATAAAATTCCTTTCCTGAAATCTCAGATTCTTTTTAGCTGGAGTACAATTAGTTGTATGGAATTGGGTGTTGGTATTGCTAAAATTAGAAAATATGCAACTTCTGAGAGTGGGGATACTGTCGAAGTCGTTGAAAGGCCAAAAGGTGGTTTATCCGTCGTGCTGGCGGATGGGCAAAGTTCCGGACGTGGTGCGAAATGGATCTCCACCTTGGTCGTCCGTAAGGTGATAACTTTATTGGCAGAAGGTGTTCGGGATGGAGCAGCTGCGCGGGCGGCGTCAGATTCCCTTTATACAGAGCGTGGAGGAAAGGTTTCTGCCACTTTAAACATCTTGTCTCTTGATAACCAAACTAGGACTTTAGTGATTACGCGCAATAATCCAGCTCCTGTGATAGTGATTAACAATGAACAATTAATCTCTTTGGAGGATGAATCCTTACCAATCGGTCTATACAGAGGTACGCGTCCAGTAATTAATGAATTAGATTTAGAGTATGGATTAACAACGGTTATCTATAGCGATGGTCTAGTTCACGCGGGTTCTCGATACGGTGATTCTCTGGATGTCAAAACTTGCTTGGCAGCTCTGCTTGAGAATGAAGAACCCGCTCCACAATTCATAGCCGATTCATTGTTGCTAAGCGCACTAAATTTAGATCAGGGAAGACCATCTGATGATATTAGCGTAGTTGTCATGAGAGTGATGAGCCCAGCAGAAGATGAAGTCAGAAGGATGACGGTGAGACTTCCTCTTGATTTGCGATAAATTATTCTTAACCTGTCAGAGAATATATCTGTCGTCAAATTACAGCGATCATAATGAGTGAGTCAGAACATAAGAAATATACTATCGGAATAGTTGGACCTTGCTCAGCTGGTAAATCATCTCTCATCGAAAATTTACGCCAGTATGGTTACTCAGGGCGTCACATTGCTCAGGAGCACTCCCAAGTGCCCCATATGTGGAAGCGAATAGTTGATCCGATTGTGCTAATCTATTTAGATGTATCCTACACCGTTTCCATGAAACGACGTCCATTAGATATGAATTCCGTTGAATTCGATGAACAAAAGAACCGCCTGGAGCATGCTTTTCAAAATGCTGATTTATATCTCCATACCGATCATATGACCATTCAAGAAGTGACAGATAATGTGATTGTCTTCCTTCAAGACCTTGATATCCCTGTTCAAGGTTCATGACATGATTCAAGATCTGCAAATTGCGTAATATTTTACAAACTCACTATTCAGGAGTATAATTCTTGGGATCGCCAGCCTAAGGCTGGCATTTATTGATGTGGAGGAAAATAGAGTTCAATGAGATCTTACCGATGGTTGATCATTATCCTCATTGTCGTCGCAATTGCAATATTCATTGATTTACCCAATAATCCTGGCATCCACATAGGGAGTTTTAACCGTGAAATCGAGACCCGTCTTGGTCTAGACTTGGTTGGAGGGGTGCAAGCATTATTGGAGGCTGATCTTCCAGAGGGCACCGCCATAGAGGCCGAGAAGATGAGCACTGCAACGAGAATCGTCGAAAATAGGGTTAATGGACTTGGAGTAACAGAAGCACTTGTACAACAAGCAGGAGAAAAACGGATTGTAGTTGAACTTCCGGGTGTCGAAGATCCCTTGGAGGCGATTTCGACCATCCAGGAGACAGGATTGCTTGAATTTGTCGATATGGGGTTTAATCCTTTGCCCGCAGGAACTATTGTCGTTACTGATTTTGCCGCAGCTGAAACTCCAGATACCTCTGAACCGCTCCTCCATACAGTCATGACTGGAGATGCAATTGAAAATGTGCAAGTAACTCGGGATCAAACCGGCAATTATGCGATTCAATTTGAACTCAATTCAGAAGGTGCTGACATCTTTTCTGAATACACAACTAGTAATGTTGGTAATCATTTAGGGATAGTCCTGGATAATACAGTTATCTCCGCACCTAGAGTCGATGAGCCCATTACTGAAGGTGAAGGCATCATCAGTGGTGCCTTTGATCTCGAAAGTGCGAATGCATTGGCTGTCCAATTACGCTATGGTTCCCTGCCTATCCCATTAAAAGTCGTTGAAACCCGCACAATTGGTCCAACCTTAGGGCAAGATTCTCTTCAGAAGAGCTTGGTTGCTTTGTTGATCGGCTTCATTATAGTAATTCTCTTTATGGGGATCTATTATCGCTTGCCAGGGATTTTGGCTGATGTTTCAATCATCATTTACGCCTTGGTAACATTTGCAATATTTCGTTACTTACCGGTCACTTTGACTCTCCCGGGTATTGCTGGATTCATGTTGAGTACTGGCAGCGCGCTCGATGCAAACATTCTGATCTTCGAACGCCTAAAAGAGGAGCTAAGAGCTGGGAGGGGGCTTAATCAAGCAGTTGATATCGCCTGGAAACGTGCTTGGCCTTCTATTCGTGACTCGAATATAGCCACATTGATCACTTGTGGGATCTTGTTTTGGTTTGGAAGCGCATTTGGCGCGACGATAGTGAAAGGATTTTCCCTTACATTGGCAATTGGCGTTGTTATCAGTTTGTTCACTGCCATAGTAGTCACCAGAACGTTCTTGAATTTAGTGCTCCCATATGTTAAAGAGAAAAATTTCACCCGTTGGTTCGGGATATAGACATGGATTCTTGGTATGTTCAATATATTAGGTAAGCGCTATCTTTTCTTTGGAATTTCTCTGTTAATCATTTTGCCTGGTTTGTTGTTAGCAATTATTTATGGGCTGAATCTGTCTGTTGATTTCACTGGTGGAACACTTATGGAGTTAAGTTTTACCCCTGGCGATCCTCCCCCTCCAGCGGAGATCGTTGCATTATACAACCAGTTTGATGTTACAGATGTACAAGTCCAGACCACAGGAGATAACACCATTGTTGCTCGGTCTTCATTTATCGAAGATTCGTTACGAGGAGATATCTTATCTGCCATTGAGGAAAGCGTAAGTGATTCTGTCACAGTCGTCCGTGTCGATAGTGTTGGTGCAACAATTGGTCAGGAAGTCACATTACGAGCGGCTTTGGCCATTGCGGTTGCTGCGATTATTGTAGTCGTTTACATCACTTTTGCTTTCCGGGGTATGCCGAATGCATTTCGCAACGGAGTATGTGCGATCATTGCCGAAATCCACGATGTGTTAATTGTGTTCAGCCTGGTTATGATTGGTGGATTACTATGGGATTGGCAGATCGATGCACTGTTCTTGACCGCGCTGCTGACAGTTATTGGATTTTCTGTTCAAGACACTATCGTTGTGTTCGATCGCATCAGAGAGAATTCTTCCATTTACAAACGATTACCTTTCGAGACGTTGGTCAACCATTCGATCATTCAAACCTTACAACGGTCCATTAACACTCAGCTGATGACTGTTGAATTCATGCTCTTAGCATTGGTGTTGTTTGGAGGCATAACTCTTAGACAATTTGCTGTCATCTTACTTGTTGGTTTGTTCAGTGGAACTTACTCGTCGATATTTATTGCTGCGCCAGTGTTAGTGGTTTGGGAGAACCGAGAGTGGCAGAATTGGTTTGGTAGAGGCAAGAAAAGAAAACAAGCGACAACTTAAAATCGCAGATAAACAAAGGATGCGGGTTTTAACGCGTAATAATTTCGTTAAAACCCGCGTTGTATTAAAAATATGAAATATCCCAACAAAGCGTCTTCAGCAGATCCAGGTACGAAAACGAAACCAAATTACGTAATCGAAACCTGGGATAAACCGCTCCCTTCACCACGAAAACAAACCTTTCGAAGGGGTTTTAGAACGGGGTGTACTGTTATTATAAGCATAATGATTTGCATCATCGTTTTAGGTGGTATTTATCTAATGGTGCCTTTTCGTACAACCTTTCTCCTGCTTGGAATTGATCGCGCTCCAGAAGGGACTGATCTAGGCAGGAGTGATACAAATATCCTGATCACAGTTCTTCCCTTACGCCCCTATATTGGTATGTTATCAATCCCACGTGATCTGTGGGTTCAAATTCCAGGTGTTGGTGAAAATCGGATTAATACAGCTCATATTTTTGCCGAGGGACAGGAACCCGGCAGTGGTCCATCAGCAACCTTAGAGACAATTAACCAAAACTTTGGATTGAATGTTAAGCATTATTTTAGAATAAGTTTTGACGGTATTGTTGAGATCGTTGATGCGCTTGGTGGTTTGGATGTTGAATTAGAAAGGCCTATCGCTGGTCTAGCAGCGGGGAATCATCATTTGACAGGTGATGAAGCACTTGCATTTGTCAGGGATCGTCAAGGGACCGATGACTTTTTTCGCATGAATAATGGTCAATTATTTATCGTGGAATTGATTGAGCAGATATATCTACCAAAATCATGGATTCGCCTTCCCGCAGTATTTGTTGCAATCGATCAGACCATAGATACAAACCTCCCACTTTGGATTTGGCCACGCTTAGGATTTGCGTTGATGCGTTTAGGAATAGGAGATATCGATAATCGGGTAATTGATCGCGAACAGGTCACACCGTTCACTACTTCAGGTGGCGCTCAGGTATTATTACCAGAATGGGATAAGATTAATTTACTTCTAAATGAGATGTTTGGGAATTAATCCTTTATACCCCCACTGCATTCGCAAAATAACGTCCAAAGAATATTAAAGCAGCAGCACCCGCAATCATGAATGGCCCATAAGGGATGAATGTAAACGCCTGGTATCTTCTCGTTACCGCTGCTAAAACTAAGTAAAGCAAACTCACCACGCCGGCTAAAATAATTGCCAAGAATAGTCCCACGAGGATAGCAGGCCATCCAAGCAATAAGCCCAAGAGGCCTCCCAGGATCACATCCCCGAAGCCAAGTGCTTCATCGTTAAACTCTTGCTTCCTTCTACGGACAACAATTCGTGCAAACAGTGCACCGAGATAATAAAGAATAAGCATTGCTCCAAAACCAGCTAAACCACCCACCATCGTATTGAATATTCCGTGTTTATAAACTCCTATCGCTAATGCTATTGCACCACCAACTATGCTCACCGGGTGCATAATCAGGTGGTGTTCAAGGTCTATCACCACCACAATCCCGAAATAAATTGCCACCACTATGCTGAGCCAAAAACCTAATGCAAGTTCTGGTTGTATCCACAACCAAATTGCGAACAATACAGTAATTAGCTCAACAATCCAGCTCCTTAGACGTCTGGAGTGACCACAAAAGGGACATGTCCGAGGCCAAAAAAAGTAATTGATTATTGGCTGGGGTTTTTCACATGATGTGCAAAAAGGTTTAGAGAGCTTTCTTTTATAAGGTAAAACATCGGCGATATAGTTAATAAATGCGCCTGAAATCCACCCCAATAGGATCACAACAATAGCCATCAAGAAAAATTATAGCATTGAATGAAATTCAATTCGAGAAGTACGCTTTACAAAATTGTTTTTAAAGTAAAATGGTTTCATGTCCTCAAATGCTCCAATTGTTATCCTGACAGACTTTGGTACTGAAGATCCGTTCGTGGGAATCATGAAAGGAGTGATCTCCAAGATCGTTCCAAAGATTCGTGTCATCGATCTGTCACATTCTATTCCTCCAGGGGAAATCAAGCGCGCTGCAATTGCAATTTGGATGTCCAAACCTTATTTTCCTGACGATACAATATTCTTAGGAGTAATCGACCCCGGTGTTGGAACACCAAGACGTGGCATCGTCATCGTCAATGATCATCATAAGTATGTTGGTCCTGACAATGGACTATTCACATTTGTTTTGGAAGATTCCTCACAAGTTTGGGAATTGAGGGATAATAAATACCAACTTCCCAATCCCGGAGCCACCTTTCATGGTCGTGACATCTTTGCTCCTGCTGCGGCCTACCTCGTTCGTGGAGTTAAAGGCTCCCAATTCGGACCCGCTGTATCTGATGTGCTTCGGCTTTCTGACCCGTTATTTACGTATGAAAAGAATATTATCCAAGGAGAGGTGCTTTTCGCTGATCATTTCGGCAATTTGTTAACGAGCTTCGGGCAGTTCTCACTTATTGCAGGATCTGAATATCGTTTAGATCCCTGGATACAGAGTGTTTCAAGTTCATTTAGTGGAATCAAAGTTTCTATGGAACACGCTCAGCTCGAACTCCCGGATGGTAGATTACTCCCCTGGGTGGTCACCTTCGCTGATATACGACCAGGTGAATGCGCAGTTTTGGTAGGAAGCAGCGGGCTTATGGAAATTGCAGCAAACCGAAGTCGCGCTGTGGAGATATTAGGATTATCTGAGGGCGATCTTATTACGCTAAGATTCTAAGGAGATTTGGATGGAAAAATTTATCATCGAAGGCGGCCACCCGCTTAATGGGGAAACTTTACCATCAGGCAATAAGAATGCTGCCTTGCCCCTTCTCGCCGCTTGTTTGCTCACGGATGAACCCATCGTGCTGCATAATCTCCCTGAGATCAAGGATGTCGAAACAATGCGTTTGTTGCTGGAAAGCCTGGGTGTGCAAATTAAAGCCATGAATAACCACACCTGGCAAGTGCATGCAGCTGAAGTTCGTCCTGCAGATCTCGACCCAGAACTTTGTAAGAATATTCGCGCCTCAATCCTCTTAGCAGGTCCGATGGTTGCGCGTACTGGCGAACTCCAATTACCTCCTCCAGGAGGTGATGTAATTGGAAGAAGACGCGTGGACAGCCATATCTTAGCTCTCAGCAAATTGGGAGCTATTGCAGAGTATGACCGATCGCGCAAGGTGTTCCAATTTCAGGCGGGAAGGATGTCCGGTGGGAATATCCTTCTTGATGAAGCCAGTGTCACCGCCACGGAAAATGCAATTATGGCAGCTGTCACTACTCCAGGTGCTACAGTTTTGCGGAATGCAGCTTCAGAGCCTCATATTCAAGAGCTTTGTCAATTCTTAAATATTCTCGGTGCTGAAATAGAAAGCATTGGATCAAATACTCTCCATATCAAGGGTGTTAATAAACTAAATGGAGGTGAATTTACCATCGGTCCGGATTATTTAGAAGTGGTCAGTTTCATCGGGGCTGCTGTTGTGACTGGCGGCTCGATCCGTATCCGTGCTGCTGCTCCACATTATTTGGATATGATCGCGTATGTCTTTCGCCGCTTAGGGGTAGAGTGGTATGTGGAAGGTGAAGATGTTATCGTACCTGAAGAACAAAAACTGGAGGTTGAACCAGATCTGGGCGATGCCATTCCAGAGATCAGTGTAATGCCTTGGCCAGCGTTTCCTACGGATTTGATGAGTATTGCCATTGTCGTGGCTACTCAATCCAAAGGAAGCGTTCTGTTCCATGATTGGATGTACCCAAGTCGGATGTTTTTCATTGATAAGCTGGTGAGTATGGGAGCACAGATTGTGTTATGCGATCCTCATCGCAGCATCGTTCAAGGGCCAACAACACTGTATGGTGAGAGGATGGAAAGCCCCGATATTCGGGCGGGTATGGCAATGGTTTTGGCTGCCTTGGCGGCAGATGGCCAGTCAGAAATACACAATGTCGGTCAAATTGACCGCGGCTATGAACAGATCGATAAAAAACTCCGCGCATTAGGGGCGCAGATAAATCGGGTCAACGAATCTTAATTGTTGTTGTTTAATTACTTGATTGAGATTGTGAAGCGCTTGCTTTTGCGTTTTTTACAACATTCATAAATTCACCCACCACATCTCTCAACATCGGTTCAGGTAAAGCGCCGACTTGGCGGTGGACAACTTTGCCTTCCGCGACAAATAACATTGTTGGAATACCCTGCACCTGGAATTTACTTGCCCATTCCGGGTTTTCATCTGTATTTACCTTGGCAATTAACAAATTTCCTGCATTTTCTTTAGCGAGCTTGTCCAGGGTTGGGGCAACCATTCGGCAAGGTCCGCACCAGGGTGCCCAAAAATCGACTACTACAGGTATTTTCGATTGCAGTACAGTTTTTTCGAAGGCGCTATCTGTGACATGTACAGGTTCATCTATCATCTCAGTGACTCCCATTATTTTATGTGCAAGCAAGTATAGCATGGTAACAAATATTTGTCAGGTATAATTCGGATATAGGTAGTCAATTTACCAATGCTAAACAAGATCAATTATCAAGTCGATACATCGCTTTATCATGGTCCCTTAGATCTATTACTGCAACTTATCGAGCGTGCAGAATTAGATGTCACAAAATTATCCATAGCTCAGGTGACCGATCAATATTTGGATTATTTGGAAAATCTCCCTCAATTATCTGTGGAAGAAATTTCTGCTTTCTTGGTAATTGCGGCTAAGTTAATCCAAATTAAATCAGAAATGTTACTTCCTCGCCCACCTATAAGGGAAGCAGGGGAAGAAGATCCTGGTGAGGCGCTGGCACGACAATTGCTGCTGTACAGGAAATACAAGCTTATCGCGGAAAAACTGGATCAACTCCAACGTTCGAAAAGACGTACCTTTGTGAATTTATCACCTGTTCCCGAGGTAGCAGGGAAACACGTTATCACAGGTGTATCGATTTCAGATCTAATTGATGCTTCAAATGAAGTTTATTCGCGCAAGCCAATAGACCCGGAATCTTTAGATTCGGCTATTTCAGCACCAAAAATTACCCTCCGTCAGCGAATTCAACTTGTTGTTCGACATTTACGTAATTTTGGACGGTCAAGTTTCCGGACTATTCTCGGAGATCATCGGTCGCGAGAAAGTATTTCAGTCACCTTTTTAGCGATGCTGGAGCTGATCAAATCGGATTATATTGTTGCATTCCAAAGGAATTTATTCTCAGATATTGAAATTGAGCCTCTCCAGGAATTAGAGGGTAAAGAAGAATTTGAATTGGAGTTTGGAGAATAAAATGAGAAATCGATTGGCTAATTCAAGCTCACCTTATCTTCTTCAGCATGCTGATAACCCTGTAGATTGGTATGAATGGGATGCTGAGGCGTTGGAAAAATCTCGTCAGGAGGATAAACCGATATTTCTAAGTATAGGTTATGCAGCCTGTCACTGGTGTCATGTCATGGCTCATGAATCCTTTGAAGATGCAGAAACTGCCAAAATTATGAATGAAAACTTTATCAATATTAAGGTAGACCGAGAAGAACGACCTGACATTGATGGAATTTACATGGACGCGGTAGTAGCTATAACTGGACAGGGTGGATGGCCCTTAAGTGTTTTTTTAACTCCAGAACAAGTACCCTTCTACGGTGGAACTTATTTTCCTCCTGTACCTCGCTATAATATGCCTTCGTTCAAAGATCTGTTGCTTGGGATTTCTGACGCCTGGAGAAGTGACAGAAGTCGATTACTTCAATCAAGTGATCAGATCTCAGCATATATCAGAAGAAATCAATCTATTCCTGGGTCTCCATCAGAATTGAGTCGAGAATACCTGGACAAAGCCGCCTTAAATCTCGCCCAGAATTATGATTGGGAATATGGTGGCTGGGGGAAAGCACCCAAATTTCCCCAACCTATGGCTATTGAATTTTTGCTTCGCAGGGCTTCACGTGGGGATGAATTCGCCCTGGAGATTGCAGAACACGCACTACTCGCAATGGCCAAAGGTGGAATGTACGACGTAATCGGCGGCGGTTTTGCCCGCTATAGTACAGATGATGATTGGCTTGTCCCCCATTTTGAGAAGATGCTCTACGATAACGCCCAACTGGCATCAGTTTATTTACATGCCCATCTGCTAACTGGATTGGATAAATACCGGCAGATTTGTGAGGATACTTTAAATTTTGTTTCTCGTGAGCTAACAGACCCGGAGGGAGGTTTCTACAGCAGCCTGGATGCTGATTCTGAAGGTGAGGAAGGCAAATATTATGTGTGGACCGAAGGTGAGATCAGGGGATTAATTAATGATAATAGTGATGCTGAAATGTTACTTGCTGCTTTAGGCGTCACAACTGAAGGTAATTTTGAGGGTAATTCGATCCCAAGGCGCGAATCTACTGATGAAGAGCTAGCCAGGAAATTTGATCTGAATTCTAACGACATCAGAAGCCGGGTTGAAAAATTGAGCTCAATAATGCTTAAGGAGAGAGAAAGGCGAGTTCGTCCAGGCACAGACGACAAGGTGTTGACGGCGTGGAATGGGATGATGTTGTGTGCTTTTTCTGAAGCTGGGAGGTATTTGGGGAATAGTGATTTTGTAGAAGTGGCTACACGCAATGGAAGTTTCCTGTTGAAATCATTGCTTGTTGAAAACCGCCTGATGCGCGCCTGGCGGAATGGTAGCGCAACTCATAATGCCTATCTTGAGGATTATTCGGCCCTGATCTTGGGCTTGATTTCTTTATTCAACACCGATCCTGATCCGAAATGGTTCCAGGCAGCACACAAACTGGCTCAGGATTTGATTCAGCATTTTAATCACGCCGCTGATCTATTTTATGATACACGCGATGACCACGAATCTTTATTGGTGCGTCCCCGCAGCATCCAGGATAATGCTACACCTTCAGGGAATGCCCT
>Ga0209536_100004505_pt1 | contig 22002 bp, 20 predicted proteins | sample DeeMarSeWOR28_12_FD_187461 | JGI IMG/M metagenome (GOLD analysis project Ga0209536, IMG submission 187461) | Marine sediment microbial communities from White Oak River estuary, North Carolina - WOR-2-8_12 (SPAdes) (version 2) | ecosystem: Environmental > Aquatic > Marine > Intertidal zone >... | reverse complement strand
GATGTTCAATCTCAGAGAGGGGCTGACACGCAAAGACGATACATTGCCCTATCGGACCCTGCACGAGCCGCTCCCGGATGGTCCGGCCGCGGGACAGTGCATTGGCGAGGAGAACCTCAACCGGATGATCGACGAATACTATGCGTGCCGGGGATGGGATTCTTCCGGTATCCCGACTGAAAAGACCCTCAAAAAATATCAACTCTGAAAAACCACAGCGCGCGGCTGTTAAAGGGCGGATAGTGTCATGTCGCACGGAAATGTTACCAAAGTTCTAATCAATATGGTTTCAGGTGTCGGGTAAATAGCTCATTGGCTGGGAAGCTGGAAAGCTTGGAGGCTATAAGGCTGAAGGGCTCGCAAATAATCAAGCTTTCCAGCTTCCTGGCCTTCCGGCTTCCCAGCCGATCTGTTTTTTTTAACACTGAACCTTTGAACCTCTGTACCTTGTTTTACAAATTACTTGCGGGACACAACACAAACGTTCCCGCCAATCCATATTTCCGAGTACAAAGCCTGAATAGATCACTTTTGAAACGGGTTTAGACAAGGAATTTTGACATGCGAGCAATGGTTCTACATGAACCGGGAGGCCCGGTTACCCTTGAAGCGGTGGATAAACCCGCTATCGGGCCCTCTGAGGCGCTGGTGCGCGTCAGGGCCACGGGTGTCGGACTGACGGTCGTCATCATGAAAAACACCCCGGGACTGGTGACCCGTTACCCCCGAATATTGGGGCACGAAGTCGCCGGTGAAGTCGTTGAAATCGGCAGTGAGGTTCACAATGTAGCGCAAGGAGACCGGGTTGTCTGTCATTTCTATCTGACCTGCAGGGTCTGTAGATTCTGTCGCAGCGGCCGCGAGACCCTCTGTGAGAATTTCAGCGGATATGTCGGCATGGCCTGTGATGGGGGGTATGCCGAATACATGAAGGTGCCGGCACTCAATCTCTGTTCTTTTCCGGAAACCATCTCTTTTGCGGATGCCGCGATCATTTCCGACGCGGTTGCCACCCCCCTGCACGCATGCCGGCAAGAGGCATGCATCGGCCCGGGGGACCGTGTTCTGGTGATCGGCGCCGGTGGCGGTGTCGGAATCCACGCCGTCCAGATGGCAAAACTGTGCGGGGCAAACGTTCTGGCGGCAGATCTGTCCGGCGAGAAGCTCAAAATGGTCAAAGCGCTGGGCGCAGATGAAATCATTGATTGCCGGACTGCCGATTTGCAGAAACAGACCCTGCGACGAACCGACGGCAGGGGCGTAGATGCGGTCTTGGATTTTGTGGCATCGACGGCAACGCTGGAAGCCGGCCTGCAAAGTCTGGCAACCGGCGGACGGCTTGTGATTTTAGGCTATCGCCCGCCCGAAGTCTTTAAAGACAAGCCCGTATTTCAGGTCGACCCCATTGTTGTTCTAAGAAAGGGGCTGGAAATTCATGGATCTCGATACGTATCCATGGCCGAACTGATTCAGGCCGTCGATCTCGTCAAAGAGGGCAAAATCAAGCCGATTGTCTCCCAGACGTTTGCGCTGGAGGAAGCCGAAAAGGTCCATCAATTGATCCAGGAAAACAAAATTACGGGAAGAGCGGCCTTAATCCTTTAAAAATTCATGGATAACAAAAAAGCATCTTTGGCTAGGAAGCTATAAGGCTGGGAAGCTGGAAGGCTTGAAAACGATAGAGCTTTCTGGCCTCCTGGCCTTCCAGCCTTCAAGCGGCATGGCGTTGTTCAAAGAACTCAACTGAACGAAAATATACGACATGACTTTTGTAACATTTTGGGGAGACATGATATTTAGACGACAACGGCATGAATGGAAGATCGTCAGTGACAGATAAACGCACGGTGAAACTGGCCTTGATCGGCGCCGGTGCCTGGTCCGGTGCCGTCGGCAATGCCATGATGAAGAGCCGGAAAGTCCGGCTGGCGACCTGTTTTGATGTGAACCCTCAAAAACAGCGGGCCTTAAGTGAAAAATTTGACTGCCGTCAGGAAGCATCCTATGAGGATGTCCTTAAAAGAGATGACATCGATGGTGTCCATTTGATCAGCCCTAATGCCGTGCATGCCGAACAGGCAATTCTGGCAGCCCGCCACGGCAAGCATGTCTTCGTTGAAAAGCCGATGGCCAATACGCTTGCGGATGCCAAAAAAATGATCGCCGCATGTCAGGAGGCCAATGTGGTTTTGATGGTGGGGCACCATCTGCGGCGATTGGCCGGGTTCAGAAAGTTAAAAGCGCTGATTGCCGACGGTGCGATCGGTGACCCGATTCAGGTGGAGGCCAACTTCTCTCAAAATCTCGGCTTTGCACTGACCCCGGACAGTTTTCGGTGGCGTGGCGATGATAGCGGATGTCCGGCCGGGGCCCTGATGACCCTGGGCATCCATCACGCGGATCTGTTAAACTACCTTCTGGGTCCGATCGAGACCGTGTTTGCGTATTTCAACAAGCTTTACATCGAGGCTCCGGTTGAGGATGTGACCACGACCATCTTTCAATTTAAATCAGGCGTTCTGGGCTATCTGGGCTCCAATTACGCCTCACCGAAAGCCTGCTGGGTGTATGTCTACGGCACTGAAGCCAACCTGCTCTGCACGGTTACGTTGCAGCAATTACCCTTTGAGGCGTATCTCCTCAGGTGGCAAAAAATTGATCAGGATACCCGACTGCAGATATTCAGAAAGGGCCGGACCGGAGGCGAGGATATTGCGTTAAATACGGGCAACCCTATTCTGGAAGAAATCGATGAGTTCGCCGATTGCATCCGGACCGGCAAAAAGCCGGAGACCGATGGCCATGGGGCGCTGCAGGCGCTGGCCCTGGTCCGCGCGGCGATCAAATCGGCGCGGTCGGGGAAAAAGGTTAAGCTCGCGATCTAGTCATGTAGCGCGCAAGTGATTTAAGAAAAGGTGTCGGGTGTCAGGCAAATAGCTCATAGCTGATAGCTCATGGGCAGGGAGGCAGGGAAGCTTGGAGGCTTTAAGGCTGAAGGGCTCGCAAATAATTTGGCTTTCCAGCCTCCTGGCCTTCGAGCTTCCAAGCCTATCTGCATTTTTGAACCCTGAACCTCTGAACCCTGAACAAGGAGGATTTAAATGAATTTAAAAAAAATTGATGGCCATCGACACATCATCTTGCCAGAGGCAATTGAGGTTGCCGGCAAGCTTGATCCGGCCCGCTCGGCGGCAATTTATCCGCCGGCTATTCATGAAACATCTCAAGAAATAAATCGCAAAAAGAGCGTGGTATGGGACCGCAAGATGCATGATTTTGACGAAAATATCGCGGATCTGAAGGCGGCCGGCATGGATATGGGCGTCCTGCAACCGACGCAATCGATGTTTTTCTATTGGGCCGAATCGTCTGCGGCCGCAGAGCTTAACCGCATGGTCAACGAATACACCGCTCGAGAGGTCCGGCAGCATGCGGATCATTGTTTTGGCCTGGCGACCGTACCCCTGCAAGATGTGGATCTGGCCGTAAAGGAACTGACTTACGCGGTTAGAGAACTCGGATTAAAAGGGGTGGTGACCGGCTCCAATGTAAATGGCCGGGGATTTGACGAGCAACAGTTTTTGCCGTTCTTTGAAAAGGTCGAAGCGCTGGATGTGCCGATTTTTATCCATCCCTTCAATCCCGGGGGAATCGAGCGGGTCACAAAATATTACCTGGCAAATTTCCTGGCGTACCCTCTGGAATCCGCAATAGCTGCGGCTAAACTGGTGTTCGGCGGCGTTCTTGACCGCTATCCCGGGCTAAAGATCTGTTTATCGCATGCCGGAGGGGTTCTGCCTTTTTTGCTGGGTCGCCTGGAACACGGTCAGTCGAAGCGTCCCGAAGCACAGGAATATTGCCAGCATCCTTTCCCGCATTACCTGAAAAATTTTTACGTGGACACCATTACCTTCCGACCCGACACACTGCGCTTTGTATTGGAAATTATGCCCGAAGGACATGTTTTTATGGGAACCGATTACCCCTATGATATGGAAGATACAGATCCGGTCGGTTCGGTCGCGGCCGCGGTTACAGATGAAGCGCAGCGGGCCAGGATCTGCGGTGAAAATCTTATGGCCGTGCTAGGTCTTTCCTAAAAAGAAAACATACAGACGGGGAAATATGAAAGCGGAAATCATCACTATTGGAACCGAACTTCTTCTGGGTCAGATCATCGATACCAATGCGGCCTTTATTGCGCAACAACTGGCAAATATCGGCTTTGATGTTTATAAAAAAACAACCGTAGGTGACAATGAAGTCCGTATATCCACCGCCATATCCAATGCGTTGCAGCGCGCTGATGTCGTCATTACGACGGGCGGATTAGGTCCGACCGTCGATGACAAGACGCGCGAAGCCGTGGCGATGGCAACCGATCGTGAACTTTTCCTGGACGAAAATCTTTTAGAGGACATCAAAGCACTTTTCCAGAGACGGGGCCTGGAACTGGGGGAAAATAATCCCCTCCAGGCTCAGATTCCCAGGGAGTCGATTCCCATTCAAAATCCTGTCGGAACCGCACCGGGTTTCATTGTAAAGTTTCGACAAAGTTATGTTATTTCTCTTCCGGGAGTGCCGCACGAACTTCACCACCTAATGGATCATACGGTTTTGCCGTTTCTGAAGAAAGAATTTAACATACAGGCTGTCATTAAAACGCGTGTGCTTCGAACCGCCGGAGAAGGGGAGAGCAATATCGATCGCCGAATTGCCGAGTTTGAAGAATCCACCAACCCGACGGTGGGTCTGTCCGCCCATCCCGGCGCTGTCGATATCCGTATTTCAGCGAAAGCCCGCAACGAGAATGAAGCACTCCAAATGCTGGATGAAATGGAAACGCAGCTTCGCGGCCGTCTCGGAAATATGATCTACGGCATGGATAAAGAAACCATCGAAGCGGTCGTCATTAAAATGCTAGCGGATCAGACCCTGCGTTTGGCGGTGTACGAGACGAATACCGGCGGTCACCTCACGTATCGGTTAACGGGCATCCCGGGAGGAATGGAGGTTGTCGACCATACCTTTGTGGCATCCATCCACCGGGTTGAAAAACTGGTCCCCGATCATCCGGGCAAAGGCGCCTCCATATCCAAAGAAATTTCAGAAGACCTTGCCGAAGCGATTCAAAAAAAGGCCGGTGTCGATATCGGGATGGCTGTGATCGGCGACGAAGATCCGGAAGTCGGCCCTTACAGTAAGCGGACCGGAAGCACGTATATTGGCCTGAGTGACGGCAACACCAAAACAAGCCGGCAAATCCTGATCGGCGGGATTTCAGGAGATGCCCGTACCCGGATAACCAATAGCGCCTTGGATCTGTTGAGAAGGTATCTGCAGATGCGATCATCGTAAGCCGGGATAATTCACGTCAAAATTCATGGAAGTTTACAAAATAGTCACTATTTTTTTTGTGGGCATGTTTGTCAGCGTTCTAAGTACATTGGTCGGCGGCAGCAGTTTGTTAACGATTCCGACGCTTATTTTACTGGGTCTGCCGCCCCACACCGCCATTGGCACGGATCGATTCGGCGTAATGGGCGTCTGTTTAGCCGGCTGGTATAAATTCCACAAAAAAGGGCTGATCAATTACAAGGTCGGGTTTAGCTTGACCATTCCGGTCGTATTCGGCTCTTTTTTAGGCGCCCACCTTGTTTTTGAGATCAGTGAATCGGTTTTAAAATTAATCATTATTACCATATCCATCGCATGCCTGTTTTTTCTGGTGTTAAATCCCAAACTCGGCACCGAGAGGACCAAGCAGGAGTTCGGAAAATATGAATACCTTGTCGGTGGATTGATGACATTTGTCGTCGGGGTGTATGTCGGCTTTTACGGCGCCATGGGGGCCACGCTTTTATTGTATATTTTAATCCTGTGGTTCGGCCAAACTTTTTTAGAAAGCGCCGGGACGCTGAAAATAGGCGCTATGATGATGAATGCCATGGCGACCATTGTTTTTGCGCTTAACGGTGCCGTCGCCTATTACCTGGCCTTACCCATGTTTTGCGGCTGCTTCATCGGTTCGTATATCGGCGCGCATTATTCCGATAGAATTGGAAACGTCTGGATAAGAAGGCTTTTTATCCTTCTTCTGGTAATTTTAATTACAAAGCTGCTGATTTAATCCAATTTAGTGTTATGACCTAAAAAAATGTTACAAACGTCATATAATCAATAGGGTTTCAGGTTTCGGGTAAATGGCTTATCGGCTGGCAAGCTGGGAAGCTTGGAGGCTATAAGGCTGAAGGGCTCGCAAATAGTCTAGCTTTCCAGCCTTCCAGCCTATTTGCTTTTTTGGAACCCTGAACCTTGATTTATAAATTACGAGTAGCACGCGAACTTAGTTCGCCAGCGGAAAAAAGGAGAAGAGAAATATGGCTTATTATAAATGGGAGGATCTTAAGGCAGAACTCATCACCCCCAAGTACTCGACGGCAAGCGGCCCAACCATCCAGGGTGAAAAGATAGAGGTCGGGCTTTTGTCCTTTCCTGCCCGAACAGAGGCCAAGACCCATTCCCACCCCAACGAGCAGTTCATGATCGTTCTCAAAGGCAGAGCGCAATGGAACGTCGGCGGGGAAGAAAAAATTCTGGGGCCCGGAGAGGTGGTCTACAATCCGCCTGACGTAGAACACAGCATCGAGGTTCTCGATGAAGAGCTGCAGGTCATTAACATCAAGGACATTGTCGCAGGCTGGAGCGTAAAGCATGCCAGATGGGAGAAGCCTGAGTAGAGCTGGTTTCTGGCTTCAGGATTCAAGGTTCAGAGGTTCTGAGTTCAGGGTTAAAAAAACAGATAGGCTGGGAAGCTGGAAGGCCAGGAGGCTTGAAAGCCAAATTATTTGCGAGCCCTTCAGCATCAAAGCTTCCAAGCTTGCCAGCCTAAGAGCTATTTCAGACAAACTGGTTGAAAAAGTAGAACCGTTTAAAAATTTTTCTTCCGGCGCCACTGTTTCGGGCGTTCGCTTGGAAAATTCAGCCCGCTGGCATCGACCCCCAGATCGACAAACAGTTTGGCCAGTGCGATGGCACAGCTGTATCCCTCCAGGACGGGAATCTCCCAGCCCAGTTCATCCAGGCGCTTTTGTAGAAACGATTGGAGCCAGAAGACGTCCGAGCACCCGAAAGTGATGACCTCGGCACCGTCTTCCTGTATGGCCGCAACGGCCTCCTTGACAGCCCGTTCCACAGCCTCCGATGGTTCACCCCTCAAAGCCCTGTCGCGTTCTGCATCAATGGTGCTCTCATCTTTATAGCCGGGCCTGGCGTGATAAAAATTGATGTTGCGGATGGAAGCGCAGCGGTCGGTAAACCGGTGGCGGACTACAAGGTCATAATAAAACATGTTATGCGTTTCGGTAAAATCAATGATACTGAACTTGTTCCCCAGCATGGAGGCAATGTGCATCTGGGAAAAGGCGCAGGACGTCACGGGGATGCCGTATTTGCGAGCGATCTCTCTGGACTCCACATAACCCGGTTCGCCACCGCCGAGCAGGATGATGGCATTGTACTTGCCGCTCTCACAGGCCTCACGGACGATCGGCAAACGCGCTGCGGCCACGTGACAGAACTCCTCGCGGGTTTCAACCGCCCAATCCCCGTAGGGAGGAGTTGGACCGCCATGGAAATCCCATTCGACGTCTTCGAGCAAATGCCCGATGTTAAGATATTCCATCCTTAAGCGTTGCGCTTCGGGCAGTTCAGCAGAGTGATACTTGTCCACAAACTTGCCGCCGGTAGACAGCTGAAACGGTTGTATGAACAAAAATCTGTATTTCTTCTTTGTTTCCGCCATAACGTATGTCCTCCTATTTAGGGCTGGGCGGCTGGGAAGCTTGGAGGCTATAAGGCTGAAGAGGTCGCAAATAATTTAGCTTTCCAGCTTTCTGGCCTCCCAGCTTCCTAGCCTATCCGCCATTGACAAAATCACGATAGAAAGAAATGATCGCTGCGTTATCCCAGTCTCCCTTTCCTCCGGCAACGAGTGACGTCAGCGCCTGGGCGTGCAAGCTGCTCAGCAGCAATGGAAAATTCAATCGCCGTCCCAGATCGAGCATCAGGTGAACATCTTTTAAATGAAAGGCCAGTTTACCTTCGGCCGGCAAAAAATCCGCTGCAACCATCTTGCCGCCTTTCATATCCATTGCTTTGGAGTAAGCGGCCGATTGCTTGAGAACTTCCAGCAACTGTTGCGCGTCCATGCCGGCCTTCTCGCCAAGCGACAGCCCCTCTGCCAGGACCATCCGGTTCAGCCCCAGCACCAGGTTGACGATCAGCTTCATGAGTGCCCCGGATCCGTTTTTGCCAAGATAATAGGTTTTTTCCGCCAGCGCTGAAAAAATCGGCTCACATTTTTTAAATTTTTTTTCATCGCCGCCGACCATAAACGTTATGTCCCGTTGGGCGCACATTACGGATGTCCCGCTGATGGTTGCATCCAGCATTTCAATGCCTTTTTTGCGGAGCTTTAGCGCCAATTGTTCCGACATGACCGGATCGGCAGTGGTGGTGTCGATCAAAATCATACCTTTGCAATCAATTTCGAACAACTTAAGCGATCTGCCGACAACGAAATCAACCACATGGGAGTCGGGCAAAGAAAGCATGATGACATCCGCCTGGGCGGCCATAGCGGCCGGGTCGTCTACCGGCTTACCGCCGGCTTTAATAAATGCGGTTACGCGGTCGCGATCCAGGTCGTACCCGATGACCGCAAAGCCGGCCGAAATCAAATTGGCGACCATTCCGCTGCCCATCAAACCCAGACCCACAAAACCGATTCTGGTTTTCATGACAGTGCTCCCTTTATATGGTTAACACATTGCGAATTGCCACCCAAATGTAATTAGCAAAATATGCGATTCTTTAAGGTTTCAGGTGTCGGGTGTCAGGTGTCATCGGACAGAATTCAGAAAACAGATAACCGCAGAACACCGAACAAGGAATAATGAATGTCGAAGGGTAAGAAAACCTCTTCAATCGAAATTCCTTGTTCGATATTCGATATTCAAAAATTGAAAATTGATGGCATCAAAGAACCTGATCTAAAAAAACTGGCACCGCCTGAGGAGATGCCAGTTTCAGATCCAGGACAGTGTGCCGGGTTATTTCCCCGAGATTTGTTTGACGAGCTTGCGGTATTCATCCTGGTTCATCGGACGGAGCTTATCGTATTCCGGTCCATCCAAAAACTCCATGTTCTCGCCGATTCTTGCCATCAGTCTTTGATAGGTTTTGTCCGAATTCAGTTTGGCAAATGCATCTCGCAGAATCTTCATGCGATCTTCAGGCACACCCTTGGGTGCCATAACGATCCGATCCATTGTTCCGGTCTCGTACCCCAACGATTTCAGGGACGGAACATTCGGAAATATCTGTTTGTCACCCGCGCTTGCCAGCGCACGGATTTTACCGGCTTCGATCAACGGTCCGGCCTGAGAGGGAAAAGACATCATAAAGTCGCCATCACCGGCCAGCAGGGCCTGCATGGCAGGACCGCCGCCCTTGTACGGGACATAGGTGGCCTGCACGCCTGCTTTGAGCAGCACCCTGGCGCCCGGCGTCATGGTGGCACCCCAGTTTCCGGAGGTGGTAAAGACAAGTTTACCGGGATTCTGTTTGCCGTAAGCCAGCATTTCGTCAAGTGTTTTCCAGGGCTTTTCGCTTCGAACCACCACGCTGGCCGCGCCATAGTTGATGCGGCAGACCGACTTGAGATCCTTGAGGGTATCGTAGGGCAGTTTTTCAAGCAGCGGCTGCAGTTGATCAATGTAATTGTGGGTAAAGAGCAGCGTATAGCCGTCCGGCTTGGCCTTAATAGCGGCCGCCGTACCGGTTTGCCCCCCGGCACCCGGCATCAGTTTGACCACCATTGCCTGGCCGAGATATTCCGGGATGACGCTGGTAAATACCCGTGCATTCAAATCATGGGACCCCCCCGCACCCAGCGGGATGATCAGCGTAATCGGCTTGCTCGGATAGGTGTCGGCCAGGGCGGGCGAAAAGCCGACAAGGAGCAACAGGGCGGCCACTATTACAAATCGGGAGATTTTTCGAATGGTCATTTTGCATCCTCCTTTTTTATTTTTATGGACATGCAGATTGTCGTGGTGTCTGATAAAAAAAATGACGCATTAACCTGTTTGCTGGGTATCACCTCCTTTCATCCTTGAGCCGGCTGTTGCGCGGTTGATTGCGCCTCAGTATGCTTCCGCCGCAGGCGCGTTGCGCGCCACCAGAGCATGGCGGTCACAAACGGCGTGATGGCCAATATCGCTGCGGTGACGGGGCGCGCAACGAAGATGAAATGCAACGTATCCCCCTGTGCCATGTTCACCGTCTGTCCGAAGGAATATTCAAGCACCGGGCCCAGAATATAACCCATGACCATGGGGGTGACGTCAAAGCTGAACTTCTTGGCAACATAGCTGAAGATTCCGAAAAAAACCAGTATGAACAGATCAAAAGGGTCGGATCTGTAAACATAAGAACCGGCAAAGGCAAAAACGGCCGTAAGCGGCAGGAGGGCCGATTTGCGGATATTCACGACTCTGGCGAACAATGGGATGGTCAGATATCCCAGTACAACGAAAAGAATATTGGCGAAAATCATGGCGACCAGGATGGCAAAAACCAATGCGCCCTGTTCGGCGAAAAGCTGCGGTCCGGGACGCAGTCCCTGCGCGATAAAGGCCCCGAGCAGGATGGCCGTGACTTTGTCACCGGGAATACCCAGGGTAAGCAGGGGGACCAGCGTCGGCCCGTTGACGGCATTGTTGGCCGCTTCAGCCCCTGCAATCCCCTCTAATTCCCCCTTGCCGAATGTTTCAGGGTGCTTGGAGGCATTTTTAGCGGCGGCGTAACCCACAAATGCCGCGACCACCTGGCCGACACCGGGAATAATTCCCAGAGCGGTTCCGATTGCGGTTGATCTGAGAATGGTCCTGAAACAGCGGCGATATTCTTTAAACGTTAATTTTTCTCCTTTCTTGAGATTGAATTCTTTTCTAACAAAAGAAGTAACTTTCTTTTCGACAGCCTGCAGAATTTCAGGAATGGCGAAAAGTCCAATGAGCATCGGCAGCAGCGGAATACCGGATTTTATGGCAAAAAATCCGAACGTAAACCGTGACATCCCCCCCAGGGGGTCCTGGCCGATCATCGCAATAATCAGCCCGATGAAACACATAATCAGTCCCTTAACGAATACCCCGGTGGTGGTGGCGGAAATAATAATGAGGCTGAGCAGAATGATGGCGGCCAGCTCCGGCGGTCCGATCTTCATGGCCAGGAGAGCAATAGGGCCGATGAATAAAATCGTGAGAATATCGCTCGACAGATCACCGCTGACCGAGGCAAAGAGCGCCATTTCCATGGCCTTGCGCGATTGGCCCTTTTTGGTTAACGCCGGGCCGTCAAATGTCGTCGCCACAGCGGCTCCGGTTCCGGGCATCGAAACCAGGATCGCCGGTATGCTCCCGCCATAGATGCCCCCTTTATAAACGCCGATGAGAAAAGGAATCCCGACCATGGGATCAAGAAAAAACGAAATCGGCAGAAGGACGGCCATGGCCATAATCGTGGTAAAACCCGGCAGCGCTCCCACGAAAATACCCAGCATGAGGCCCAAACCCATCATGCCGAATGTATCCCAGCGCAAAGAAAGCAGTATGCCCTGTAAAAAATTATCCCACATCGATTAGAACCTTTTCAAAAATTCATCTAAAAAAACGGGCATTCCGGCAATGAAACTTTTAACAGCCGCGTAAATACATAATAGATACCCAATGGTGCGCCGAAGCTAACCAGGATAGCGACCCAGATGTTGCGATTTCCGTAAAAAGTAGATAGGGTTCCGGCCACCAGCATGCTGGAAACGACAAATCCCAGCGGCTCAAACAGGAAGGCGTAAGCCACAAAAACCACCAGCGAGACGATGATGCGAAAGTATCCCCCCTTGGCGACTTCTTTAAACCCATTTTTTTCATTAATACGGAAACTGACCGCTAAATACCAAATGCTCAAACCGATAAGTGTCACCGTTGCCAGGCGTGGAAATAGGGTCGGCTTTAAGCCCATTAAACTGCGGCCCATAAAAAGCATCGGCTTCTGTATCTGGTAGGGAATGATAAAAAATATCACCGTCCATAGGACAATGAAAATGATGGCCGCAAAAGTGTTAAAGTTAAATCTTTTGTGCCATAGCGGATTGCTGTCGTTATTCATGGTTGCCTCTTAACAAAGCTCTTCCTAATGTTGCCTCCTGCAAGTTATTTACAATATTAGGTGTCAGGCAAAAAGCGCATAGCTTATAGCTTCCAAGACTATCCGCCTACCCTGACACCTGAACACTGACACCTGAAACCTTTGGATTCCTGATACATAATTAATCCTCCTGATCCCATCCCGCGGGCGGGTAGTCATTTTCAGAATCATCGATGAATACGATACGCGCCGCTTCCTTGGAAGGAACGCCGCCATAAGCAAATACGAGTTCAACCTCTTCTGTGCGACTCGGATTGGATACTCCGTGGATAACGCCTTCAGGCGCATAGACAAACGTTCCGGGAGGACATTTTACCACTTTGGCTTCCGGTCCGATGAGCAGGTGCATGGTCCCTCTGACGATATACATTGCGGCCTCGGCATCCAGATGAACATGGCGTTCATTGGCGGTATGCGGCGGGATGATGGTTCTGCCCATGGCAATACGTTTGGAACCGCACACCTGCTGATTGATTCCAAATTTGATTGCCAGCCCCTTTTCATACTCGGTATCGGTCACAACTTCCGAATAATGTCCGGTCCGGGGTGGAATATGCGTCAACCCGGGTACATCTTCCAATTTTACATACTTTGCCATTTTAGTTGATTGTCCTTTCATTCCATTTTGTTTGAGGCGGATTTTCTCCTATTGCTTGCCCAGAGATTCATTGATAATCGGCATTCCAACAATTGAGCCCCACTCGGTCCATGAACCGTCGTAGACTTTCGCACGGGGATAGCCCAGCAGATATTTTGCGACGAACCACGCCATCGATCCACGATGACTCAATCGGCAGTAAAAAACAAGTTCTTTGTCGGGCAGCGCGCCGAGTTCCTGAAAGCTTTTGCGCAGTTTATCGATAGGCTTAAATGATTCATCTTCATTTAGCAGTTTGGCATAAAATAAATGTTTTGCTCCCGGGATATGACCTTTGCGCACGGCGCCATAATCCACTTCGAACCATTTGGGTGAAACACGCTCACCTTTGTATTCCTCCGGTGTTCGCATATCCAGCAACAACCGCTCCGGCTTGTCCAAACCGGATAAAAGACCGTCGCGCCCGATGCGGCAGCTTTCATCCGTTGCCCGGACCGGGTATTTGGCCGCTTTTGTCTTGGGCACATCGCGGGTGAGCGGTCGTCCTTCGTTAATCCAGCGATTCCGATTCCCGTTGAAAATTTTCATATCAACATGGCCACGCATCGTGCACACCCAGAAGGCATAGGTGGCAAACTGGATACTGTTACTGTATAAAACGATGGTCGTATCATGGCGGATACCGCTTTTTTGCATCAACTCGGCAAAATCACGCGGCGTTACAAAGTCACGCATCGTCGGATGCCATAAAGTTTCCTGCCAGGGCCAGTGAATCGCACCTGGAATGTGACCGGAGGCATAAACATCCGGAATCTTTAAATCACTGACTTCAACAATTCTGATATCGGGGTTGTCCAGGTTCGTTGTTATCCAGTCGGTACTGACCAAATGTTCGGAATCGGCTCGATTTTCCACGAATTCTCCTTAAATCTGTTTCTTGCGCCGGTAGGCGATTTCGTCTGCCCGGACCAAAAGCTTCTTAACGGAATGGGGCGCACGGATCGCCAGCCAGCGCACCGAGTTGTGAAACCAGTTCATGGGTTTATTCCAGGGACACACCGCGATGCAGCGGCCGCCGCAGCTGGGCCATTTTCTTTTATTCATTCCCCAGAAAATGATACATTTTTCGGCGTCAATCCACCATTTGCAGAAACCTGGATTATTGTGGACGGGGTTGGGTATCTCCTCGCTGGGCTCACCTCTGGGGACTGCACCGGAGGGACAATATTTGGCACAGCTTTCACAGGCCATACAAAAATCATGCGTGCCGAACGAAATCGCTTTATCGGGCTGCAGGGGCAAATCCGTCGTCACGGCCTTCAGCCGCATGTTGTTGCCGAACTCCGGAGACAGCACCCTACCGGTTCGGCAGAACTCTCCCACACCGGCATCCAGCGCGATGGGCACCATATTCAGTTCCGGTTCGCCGCCGCCTCTGGTTTCACGATACATGGCATCATATCCCAGGCCGCGAATAAAATCGGTAAGCTGCGTGGTGATGAGCTTGAGCCGGGAATACACATCGGTTGACGAGGCCCAGGAGAAATAGGACGGGGCCAGGTTAATGAGACTGGGTTTATGCTGTACGGCCGCAACGATCGCATATTTATGGGGGATGTCGATGTCCGCGTATTGCCAGCGGGGATCCAGCTCGGCAATCCGCACGATATCGGCACCGAACATTAAGCCCACTTTTTTAATCAGCCGCGATATCCAGGCCCGATCTTGAATCTCAAAGCGGCCCGCCGGCGGCGTCACGGGAAAGGGTTCGGGGTCAAATTCGCTGCACAGGCGGTAACCGGCGTCGGCCATGGCACGGCCGATGCGGTCTTCGTAGTCCAATTCTTGATACGGCAGCGGCGAGATATAGTGGTCGTGACCCGTGCGCGCTTTAAATTTCTTGCGCAGTTCGGCGCCATAGGGGTTGTCCGGGCGCATGCACAAAAACGCCATGCGCTCCTTTTTGAAGCGTTCGACCGGTCCGGTGATATATCTCTGGTAGGTGGGCCGGTCGACTTCTTTCACACCCAGCACCCTTCTGAATTTTTCCTGGGCCGCCAGCTTTTTTTCATAGGGCCGCAGCGCATTTTCAAGACGCTCCATGCTGGTTTTGTCGATTGGAGATTGGCGTTGGCCCCCCTCAGTTTTATCTTCGGAAACCAGCGGCGGGTGTTCAAAATCTTTTGCAGACATATCGTCCTCTCTCAATCACTCAGTATCAATTTGATGATGGCGATAATGATAAATGCGGTGAACATTCTTTTAACCCAAACATTTCCGATTCTTTCGGCATAATGGGCTCCCAGATAACTTCCGATGAGGCATCCGGCCAACATGGCCGTACCCAGCGGATAGTTCACGGCATTATGCATGGAAAATATTGTCGCCGCGGTCACCGTCATAAATAAGGACGCAATCTTCAGGGTGGCGGCACTCTGGATAAAGGTCTGCCGGAACCACAAAATCAAAATATAAAGCACAAAGGTCCCGGCGAGAGCCCCGTAAAAGCCGCCATAAATACCGACGAAAAAGCTTAAAAGAGCGCCGATCGCAATTTTACGATTCCCCAGGGGCGCTGTCTGTTTAGCAACACCAATACCGGAATTGAGCAGGATGAAAATCATTATAAGGATGTTAAGGATGATAATGACATTTTTTAAAACATCCTCGCTGATCTGCAATACGAGGTTAGAGCCCAGCGTCGTACCAAAGAGAATCGGAATGGCGACAATGAAGCCGATCCTGTAATTGATCAGTCCCTTTTTCTGAAATTTATACCAGCCCGCCAATCCGACACCGATTATTCCGAATCGATCGGTTCCAATGGCGGTATGCGGCGGCAGGCCCAATAAAATAAGCATGGGAATGGTGATGATGCTGGAACCACCGATAAGCGTTCCAAAAGCTGCTGCCAGTATTGCCACAAAGAAAATTATCGCCAGACTAGAGATATCCATTTGCCATAATGCTATATTCAGAACGCTTTATATGAACCGCGCCCTGCTCTCAAAAGCGAAAGGCGCAGTCCTTTTTTTGATAATAAACGCTACACCCCGGCGTTTCCTACTTGTAGAACGCGTCAAGATCGATGGGGAGTTCGATCTCTTTGCCCCGGGCCGCCGACAGATCCATTGCCATCGTCAGGATCAGATTACGATGACCGTCGGCCGCCGTTGCATGCGGCGAGTCGAGTCCGGAGTGAACGCGTGCGAACCAGGTGTTGGTTTCTTCGCGCATCGGACCCCATATCTGACCGATATGGGTGTCTCCCGGAGGATAGCTCGTGAGAAAATCAACATGCCGATCAAAGGCGGGTTCGAATCCCTCCGGTTTATATCCGGCACCCTGGGGCAGTTCGGATGCCAGCACCAAATCGCGGTGCGTGTCTTCGACATCAATGATACCTTTGGTCCCGACGATGCCGATTTCAATTCCGTAAACGGCTCCGGGCCATACCACCGGCAGGGCCCAGCTGATGTTCATGCTGAAGATGGTGCCGTCATCCATGGTAAAAACCCCAAAAGTGGCATCCTTTGTTCCGTATTTTGCCAGGGCTTTGTCCACAGATCGCGCATATACGGAGACCGGGTTTTTACCTTCCATCAGCCACATGCTCATATCAAGGCTGTGGGTGCCGGAGACCACCATCGGGGTCAGATTTTGGCGCTGGTCGGTGCGTCGGGTCGTCGCGATCGGCACCATCCGGTTCATGAACGCCCGGGTGACGACCGAGGTTACCTCGCCGATCTGGCCGCTGAGGAGTCTGGCTTTGATTGCCAGAAAACGACGACGGAACCGGTTGGTATAACCGATGACGGCATCCACCCCGCTATCCTGGATGGCATTTAAAACTTTTAACGATTCTCTGGCATCGGTTGCCAGCGGTTTTTCAATAAACAGCGTATGGCCCTGCTCGACCGCCGCAAGCGTCGGACCGACATGAAGATTTTCGTCCGTTGAGATAATGGCAGCATTTACCTCCGGACGTTTTAGAAGTTCGTTGTAATCGGCGGTAAAAAAATCAGCTTTTGCATCTTCGGTCAGTTTTTTACCCAGGTCTTCATTGATATCACACAGACCCAGCCAGCCCACAGCGGGATAATCGTGGGCGAGCATGGCGCGGATACGGCCAATGGTGCCGCAACCGATTATTGCCAGCCCGATTTCTTTTTTCTTCTCGCTCATAATTGTCCTCTTTTCTAATTTACTTTGTCTTTTTTCGTCTGAAAAGCCCGTCGTAAAAGGTGAAACACACGACCAGCAATAGGATTGTCCCGATCGGCCGCGACAGGACGAACCAGATCGATTTATTTTCGAAAACCAGCAGGGCCCGGCGCAGGTTTTCATCCGCCAGCGGGCCCAGGATCACCGCCAGCACTAAAGGCGCAAGCGGAAAGCCAAACCGGTGCAAAAGATAGCCGATCAGGCCCGCGCCCAGCATCACATAGATATCGAAATAGTTTTGGTTAACGGCATAGGCACCGATGACACAAAGAGGGATGATCAGGGGCATCAACAGGCTGCGCGGCAGGCTGAACAGTTTGACGCTGGGTTTGACCAGTGCGATGGCCATCCCGTACATCAGAAAATTTGCGATGATCAGCCCAAAGTAAATAAAGTAGATCAGCCCGGGGTGCTCTATCTGAATGGCAGGCCCCACGACCACGTTTTTTAGCTCCAGGGCGGCAAGGATGGCAGCGGCCGGCGCGTTCCCCGGAATGCCGAGGGTAAGTGTCGGGAGCATGGAGCCTCCAATATTGGCATTATTGGCCACTTCGGCGCAGACGATTGCTTCATAGCTTCCCTTGCCCCATTTGGCCCGTTCTTCCGGTTTGGCCCGGCGTTTGCCCACATCGTAAGCGAGAAATGAGGCGACATTGGCACCGGCACCGGGAATCGCCCCGATCACGGTGCCGAGCAGTCCGGAGCGAATCGCCGCCCGGCTGTATTTAATTAGTGACCGCAAAGGCGGAACCACGCGCCCCACCTCTGCAGGAATAATGTAAGGGTTTTTCTGGGGCAGTACACGTATGATTTCCGTCAGGCCGAACAGCCCGATCAGAACAGGAACGTAACTGATCCCGTCTTCCAGTATCAAGCTGCCGAAAGTGTAACGCGGAACCCCGTGGATCGCATCCAGTCCGACAAAGGCAACGATCAGACCGATCCAGCCGGAAATCCAACCTTTCAACGGCAATTCGCCGGATGACATCGTCCCGCAGATGGCAATGCCCCACATGGCCAGCAGAAACATCTCCCAGGAACGGAATTGGAGTGCTAATGACAGGATGACCGGGATAAAGGCGATCAGCAGCAAGATGCCCATCCAGTTGCCGAGAAAAGAAGCTGCGATGGCTGTCCCTAAGGCAAGACCACCCTGCCCTTTTTTGGCAAGGGTGTGCCCCTCAATCATTGTGGGAACGGCATCCGGTGTTCCGGGGATGTTGATCAGTACGGCCGAAATGGCTCCACCAAAAACGCTTCCCGTATAGACGCCCAGCATGAACATGATCGCAACGTTCTGTCCCATGCCGGCCGAAAGCCCGATGAGCAGTACCATGGCCATCGTCGTGGACAATCCCGGCATGGCACCCCACAGAATTCCCAGCGTCACGCCGGCCAGGCAGATAAACAGCATGTAAGGCGACAATGTAACCAGTATCTGATCAAGAATCATGGTCTATCTCCTAACCTCCACCGGGCAGCAGGATGTGGAAGGCGTACCGGAACACGGAGGCCAGTGCAATCGCCCAGAAGGCGGAAACAAGAAAGCATCGCACCAGCGCTGCACGCCAGAAGATCCGTAATACCAGAGTGAGGGTGATGATGGAGATGAGTTCGTAACTGCTGAAGTAAAAAACAAAAAAGTCCGTTGGAAAGCGCAGGTCGAACGTAATCTGTTCGGTCACAATCACATATATAATGATAATGCCGATCAGCAGCAGGGCCCGCAGGTTTTCGATATCTGCAAAGTGGTCACGCACGCCTTTATCGGGCCCCTGTAACAGGCCCCTTACGCCGCCCGCACGAATCGATCTGATACCGAGGCCGACGGCCATTATCAGCAAAGTAAGTCCGGTCAGGAAAGGCAGCAGTCCGGGGGCCGTATATACGGTGCCGGGTTTCGGCATGCGCAGGGCAATGAGCATGACGAACACAGCAAATGCGGCGATAACGGCAGAAGCAGCCAGGTCTTTAGCGGGCGTGGACCGCTTGTCTCTGCCCGCTTTGTCTGCGGAGCTCCCTTTTCCCTGGTTACCGGGCGTCACGGGACTCTTATATTCGGGGACCATAATTTAGAGTAACCTGGATTAGAAGTGGTTTCAAAACCCCATCTAAGTCTCAATGGCTGCGTTGCAGACCTCCGGTAAATGCTCACATACTGCACGTATGCTGCGCTTTCCCGATCGGCCTGCGCCTTGCCCTTGAACCTGATCTGAGGTTTTGAAACCACTTCTAAAACAAACGCCGGTGGGCTGCTTCAACATCGCAGCCCACCTGGCATCTTGAATCGGTGCACGGGCATTAGCTCATGCGCGGTTTGTAGCCCTTCGGCGGCCACCATTTATCGAAGTCCGCCGGATCGGGCAGTCCGAGTTCCTGCGGATTCTTGACTTTCTTGCCGATCTTATCCCGCACACTCCAGAAGGTGGCGGCAGTGACGGCTTCCACCTGGGCAGCTCTACGGTCGGCGGCTTCGCCGGTGCGGACGTCGATATCGAAGTACTTCGCCTTGGCGATCTTCGCAAAAGCATCGGAGTTGGCAGCGGCGACAAAAGCCTTTTTGACTTCCTCCAGTATCTCCAGAGGTGTGTTGCGTTTCAGGGCAATGTTGTAAATTCCGCCCACGGGCAGCAGCGGTTTGAGCTGCGGCAGCATGCCCCCCACCGAGCGCAGCGTCCCGGCCCCGGCAATTTCCAGATCTTTGCGCCCGGTCTGCTGTAGATTGACCAACTTGCCGGCTTTGATGAATTCGATGTGCTCATGGACGCCACCGCCGGCGATGTCCACTTCACCCTGCATGCCGGCCAGGGTGGCAGCTTTCCCGCCTTTGTAAGGAACGTATTTCAGCTTGATACCGGCTGCCTCTGAAACGATGAGGGCCAGCTCCTGCCAGAGTCCCCCCGTACCCGAGGTGGAGATGGATATATTTCCCGGATTCGCTTTGGCGGCAGCAACCACATCTTCGAAGGTCTTGTAAGGGGAATCGGGCCGGACCGACCAGCTTGCGATGGAATTGGCCGCCTGAAAGTACTGCCAGTCCTCCCAGGCCTTGGAATCCGAATGCCCCATGACGCGCACAAACTTGTTGTAATTTGCCGCGCCGAGCCACCAGTAGCCGTCATCCGGTTTGTTCAGCACAAAGCGCGTCGCAATGCCCCCAACAGCCCCCGGTTTGTTGATAACATTTATCGTCCAGCCCGTGGAATCGGCCATCGCTTGGGTGATCGTTCGGATAACGGTATCGGTACCACCGCCGGCTCCGTACATAACCACGGCCGTGATGGGACGTTCGGGATAGGAGGCCGCACTGGCGCTCCGGGGCGTAATGATGAGCGGGCTCATCATGACCGCACCCGTTGCTCCCATCATTTTGAGAAATTGTCGACGATTCAGCGATGACGATTCAAAGGGAACCTTGGTCTGTTTCTTATCGTTCTTCATAAGACACCTCCTTGGTTGAATTAATGAATTGTCCAGCCACCGTCTACCATCAAAACATGTCCGACGACCATGTCGGAAAGGGAGCTGCACAAAAACAGGGTTGCACCGACGAAATCTTCGGGCTGCGCCCAGCGTCCGATCGGAAGCATTTGTCCGGTGGCCCATTCTTTGTAACCGGGCCGCTCAAATATTTCGCGCCGGGTGGGCGTCTCGGTGATACAGGGGCCGATGGCATTGACATTAATCCCCTTCGACGCCCATTCGTAAGATAAAGCCCGGGTCAAATGGTGAACGCCGGCTTTGGCCGCAGCATAAACGGATCGGCCGGCAAAGGAAACCTCGCCCAGAGTGGACCCCATATTGATAATTTTACCCCCCCCTTGCGGGATCATGATTCGCGCAACCGCCTGGCACAGGAAAAATACGGCCTTCAAACTCGTGGCGATGGCCTGGTCCCATTGTTCTTCGGTAACTTCCAGGGCCTCAATCGTAGGTGTCCAGGCCGCGTTATTAATCAGAATATCGATGCTGCCGAAGGTCGCATGCACCTGGTCAACCATCTTGTTTAACTGTGGCAGGTCTGTCAGATCGGTGGGAATCACTAAGGCCTTGCGGTTCAATGCTTCGATTTCTTTGGCAACCGCTACTAGGGCCGATTGATTCCTGCTAACCAGGGCAACATGGGCGCCCGCCCGTGCCAGGGCAACCGCCAGTGTCTGCCCGATACCCTGCGAGGGCCCGGTGATAATCGCCACCTTATCCTTTAATCCGAAAATTTCCCAGTTTGCGCTCATCATTTATGCTCCCCTATCTATGCCATCGCTTCTTCCATATGCTCCATCATGGTAAAAACCACCGGTCCATCGGCAGACACCAGCACATTTTCTTCCAGGCGGGTCGTCTGCGGCAGGCCGGGATGGCCCGCAAAGGTTTCGGCGGCAAAATACATGTTCTCCTTGATTTCGGCCGGATGATCCAGCGAATAGGCCCGGGAAATCCACATGCCCTCATACAGCGTAATACCGATACTGTGGGCAAACTGCTGCAGGGTGACGGTGCCGTATTTGTCATCATCGTATTTCGGAAATGCAGCGGCCACATCGGCGGTGGTCTTGCCCGGTTTGAGCTGTTCGATGCCGGCATACATGGAGTCGTAGACTTCACGGTAAAGGTCGATCTCCTGCTGGGTCATCTTGCTGGCACATTTAAAGCAGCGCACAAAATCCACAAAATAACCCGACGGTCCCACGGCATTGATATCAACGATCACCAGGTCGCCCTGGCGGATCATCTTGTCGGTGGCCCAGCGCCGATAGGGGCTGGTGTTGCCGCCGGAAGCCACGATAATGTCATAAATGATCTCGGCCCCGCGTTCAAGCATAAACTCATGCACCTTGGCTTCGATCTCACGCTCGCGCACACCCGGCTTGAGCCATTCGTATTTGATCTTCCACATGGCGGCATCG
>Ga0209536_100004504_pt1 | contig 22006 bp, 19 predicted proteins | sample DeeMarSeWOR28_12_FD_187461 | JGI IMG/M metagenome (GOLD analysis project Ga0209536, IMG submission 187461) | Marine sediment microbial communities from White Oak River estuary, North Carolina - WOR-2-8_12 (SPAdes) (version 2) | ecosystem: Environmental > Aquatic > Marine > Intertidal zone >... | reverse complement strand
GAGCGCGAGCAACGCCAGCAGCGCGACCCGCCGACGCCGCCGGTCGGGCCGGTTCGCTGTGCGCGCTGCGGTGATGCGATCGTTCATGGCGAGCGGCCGGGGTCTCGGCTCGGAGGTCGAAGGCTAGCAACGCCCGGGCGAATCAGGCTGCTCGCACGACCGCGGCGATGATAGGCTGCGGGCCATGGACATCTACCTGCACCACTACCCCGCCTCGCCCTTTTCCGAGAAGGTGCGGCTGATGCTCGGCCACCTCGGGCTCGCCTGGAAGTCGGTCGAGATCCCGACGATCATGCCGCGCCCGCTGCTGATGCCGCTCTCGGGCGGCTACCGGCGCACCCCGTGTCTCCAGATCGGCGCGAACGTCTACTGCGACTCGGCCGTGATCGCGCTCGGCCTCGCGCGCCACGCGCGCGACGCGAGCTGGTTCGCGCCGGGCTTCGCCGCGCGGCGAGTGGCCGAGTGGGCCGACAGCGCGCTCTTCCGCGTGATCGTGGCGCTCAACTTCGCGCCCCAGGCGGTGGGCTCGATGCTCTCCCAGCTGCCGCCCGATCAGATCCAGGCCTTCGCGGCCGATCGAGCGGCGCTGACCGAGGGCAGCTCGCTCACCGCGCTACCGGCGGCTGCGGCGCGTACCCACGTCGGCGAGTACCTGAAGGAGCTCGACGGCTCGCTCGACGGTGGCTTCCTGTTCGGCAGCGAGCCCTCGATTGCCGACTTCTCGCTCTACCACTGCCTGTGGTTCCTGAAGGGCAACGCGCACAATGCGCCGCTGCTGGTGCCGTTCAAGGCGGTCGGCGCGTGGCTGGAGCGCATGGCCGCGCTGGGACATGGCAGTTCCCAGGAGGCCACGGGCGAGGCCGCGCTGGCGCACGCGCGCGAGTGCGAGCCCGTGCTGCCGGTGCTCGAGAACGCGTTCCCCGAAGGTCTGACCGAGGGCGCGCGCGTGAGCGTGACGCCCGTCGACTACGGCCGGATCCCGGTCGAGGGGCGGCTGCTGGCCTGCGCCGCGGACGAAGTCGTGCTCGCGCGCGAGACACCCGAGACGGGTCGCGTGATGATCCACTTCCCGGTGGCGGGCTTCGAGCTGGCGGCGCTCCCGGCATGACGCATCCCCGTCACGCTGCGGGCGTTCGGCCGCCGCTGATCCGCTTCGCGAGCGCGAGGGCCTCGTCGAGCGTGGTGATGCGACCGGCCAGCTGGGCCTCGAAGCACACGTCGAGGATGCGCCCGATCTCCGGCCCCGGCTCGAGGCCGAGCGCCAGCAGGTGGCGACCGCGGAGCAGCGGCTCCGGAGCCGAGTCGGCGACGGCGAGCGCGCGGGCACGGGCGCGCAGCCAGTCTCCTGCCTCGAAGGGCCGGCCGGGCAGCGGCGGACGGCCGGCGTGGTCGGCGGAGGCCACCCGCAGCAGGCGCTCGATGCTGCCGACCCGACGCGCGAGCCTGCGGATCGCGGCGTCGCCGGCGCGGCTCTGGTAGAGCTGCACCGGCGCGAGATGCGCGGCCACCAGCCGCGGCACCTCGTCCCGCAGCAGGCTCTCGCGCGTGATGCGCGCGAGGAAGCGCTGCGTGAGCTCCGCCCCGAGCTTCTCGTGCCCTCGCGAGGTGATGCGGCCGTCCGGCTCGCGCACGCTCGTCGCGGGCTTGCCGAGATCGTGACAGAGCACGGCGAGGCCGACGAGCAGGTCCTCGCGCTCGTCCCCGCTGCGCGCGTCGGCGAACGCGTCGAGGCAGTGGAGCGTGTGGACCCACACGTCGCCCTCCGGGTGCCACTCCGGGTCCTGGGGACAGCCGGGCAGCGCCGCCAGCTCGGGGAAGTGGCGCAGCCAGTCGCACGCGCGCAGGAACGCGAGACCCTGCGAGATGCGCCGGCCCTGCAGCAGCAGCTTGCGCCACTCGCCGAAGATCCGCTCCGCCGGCAGACCCGCCGGCGAGAGGCGGCGGCAGAGCGCGGTGGTCTCCGGGGCCGGGTCGAGCTCGAAGCGCGCACACAGCTGCATGCCGCGCAGCACGCGCAGCGGGTCGTCGGCGAAGTGCTCGGAGGTGTGGCGCAGCCGGTGCGCGAGCAGATCGGCGCGCCCGCCGTGGGGATCCAGCAGCTCGCGGCTCGCGGGGTCCCAGCCCAGCGCATTGAGGCTGAAGTCGCGCCGGGCGGCCGCCTGCGCGAAGTCGAGGCCTGGCTCGAGCGGCAGCGCTACGTCGATCGGCAGCTGATCGAGCACGAATACCGGGAAGCTGGTCCCGACCCGCCGGCCGCCGAAGTCGTGCGCGAGCAGCTCGGCCAGCGCCTCGCTCTCGAGTCCGAACACCTCGACGTCGACGTCGCGCACCGGCCTGCCCAGCAGCGCGTCGCGCACGCAGCCTCCCACGAGCAGCGCGCGACCGCCGGCCGCCGCCACGCGCTCCCGGATGCGCTCCACCGCCGCCCGGCAGCGCTCGTCGGCGATGCGCAGCTCGAAGGCCATCGGCGGAGGATATCGGCCCTGCGGTCGGGTCCGCCCTCAGCCCGGGGCGACCGGCTCGAGGCGCGCCCCGCAGGACTTGCAGAAGCGCGCATCCGCGTCGTGGCCCTCGACCAGGCATTGCGGACAGCTGCGCGTGGTCGGCCTGCGCGCCGCTGCGCTGGACTCGACGATCTCGGCCGTCACGATGCCGGTCGGCACCGCGATGATCGCGTAGCCCAGGATCATCACGAGGGTCGCGAGCGTCTTGCCGGCCACGGTACGGGGGGCGATGTCGCCGTAGCCCACGGTGGTCATCGTGACGACGGCCCAGTAGACCGCGGTCGGGATGCTGGTGAAGCCGTTCTCCGCGCCCTCGATCAGGTACATCGCGGTTCCGAGCAGCGTGACCAGGATCGCGATGGTTCCGAGGAAGACCGTGATCTTGTGGCGGCTGTCGGTCAACGCCTTGCGCAGCACGCTCGCCTCGCCGAGGAACTGCCCGAGCTTGAAGACGCGGAAGACGCGCATCAGGCGCAGGCCGCGGATCACGAGCAGGCTCTCGGCCCCGGGCAGCAGCACGCTCAGATAGGTGGGCAGAACCGCGAGCAGGTCGACCATGCCGAAGAAGCTGCGCGCGTAGCGCGCGGGGACCGGGACGCAGCTGAGCCGCGCCAGGTACTCCACGGTGAAGAGGATGGTGAAGAACCACTCGGTCAGATAGAGCGCGCGCCCGTGCGCGGCCCGGATCGACTGCACGCTGTCGAGCATCACGGCCGCCACGCTGGTGACGATGGCGACGAGCAGCGCGACGTCGAAGGTCTTGCCGGCGGGCGTGTCGGCTTCGAAGATGACGAGGCGCATGTGCTCGCGCCAGGCTGCGATCCGCGCGCTGGAGTCGGTGCGGGACAAGACGGCGAGATTCTATGCGCTGCAGATCGACTCGCCACGACCACCCTTGACGCGCCGCCTCCACGACTGTTCTCTCCGGGCTCGCCACCGTGGGAGCCGACCCGAGTTGACCGATCGCCGTCCGCAACTCCTCTGGGGGATCCTCGTGGTCTTCACCTTCGCGCTGATCGCGCTCGGGGGAGAGGTGCTGGTGCGCCTCACCAGCGACGGCATCCGACCGAGCCGTTACTACCGCCCAGGTATCTACGCGCCCGACTCGACCCGCGGCTGGGCGCTCGCGCCGGGCTACCGGGGTGTCTGGTTCGACTACGAACGGGAGGTTCCGACCTCGATCAATCGCCTGGGTCATCGCGGGCCCGAGGAGTCCCCGGAGCGGCTGCGCGCCGGCCTGCGCGTGGCCGTGGTCGGTGATTCGGTGGCCTTCGGGCGCGGCGTCGCCGATGGCGAGGACTACCCCGCACGGCTCGAGGCGCTGCTGCGCGAGCGGGGCCTGGATGCAGCGGTCTTCAACCTCGCGGTACCGGGCTACGACAGCTACCTCGAGCGGCTGACCTTCGAGCAGAACGTCGAGCGCCTGGCCCCCCAGGTGCTGGTGGTCGGCTGGTACCGCAACGACATCTGGGACAACAACGTCGCTCTCGACTTCAGCACGTTCAAGGTGATCGACGGCTATCTGATCTACGACGAGGACCAGTACCGGGAGTTCCTGCGGGAGATGTCCGGTGCGGGTCTCGCGCGCTCCGAGCTGTTGAACCTGTTGAGGGTGCGCTGGAAGCTCTGGCGCAAGTCGCTCTCGCGGGAGGAGCGGGCGCGGCGGGCCCGCGTGACCGAGGCCGAGGCCTTCGCGCACACGCTCTCCCAACTGAACGAGCTGCAGGAGCAGTGCCTGGCGCGCGGCATCGCGTTCGTGCTCGTGGTCCATCCCGAGCAGTCCGACTTCGACTCGGGCGTGCGCGGGCTCTACGACGCGCTCGCCGCCGGAGTCTCGGGCGATCGCTACCGCGATCTCACCAGCGTGCTGATGGTCAGCGAAGCCTGGCGCGGCCAGCCGAGCGAGCCCCTCTTCCAGCCCGGAGACCGCTCGCACCCGTCGGCCCGGGGGCACGCGTCGATCGCGCTCGCGCTCGCGCAGCTGCCGGTGTGGGAGCGGGTGGCCGCTGCGCGCTGATCGCAAGCCGTCGCGCGCCGGCAACCGGGGCTCCGCAAGGCGCAGGTCGCGTGCAGCGACGGGCCGCGGGCGCGACTTCTCGCGCGTTCGCGAGCGGTGGCTCGCAACCCGCGCGTGCGTCCGGCCGAAGAGCCGGGGATGAGGCGGGGAGCGGAGTGCCGTCGGATCGGCGAGGGGGCGGGGCGCAGCGCGCAGCTGCGCCGCGTTGCGCTCGGGCTGCCCTGGCTGCTGGCCTGTGCGTCGGTGTCGCCGGTGGCGAGCGTGGTCGCTCCGTCCGCGGCGGCGACCGCCGCGACGACGGCCAGCGTCAGCGACCCGGGGCACGGCTCGACCCCGCTCGCCCCCGGGGTCGCGGGTGCGTCGGAGCTCTCGGGGCTCGTCTGGGCCGGCGCGGACACCTTCTACGCGATCAGCGACTCGGGGGCCGCGCTCTACGAGCTCGACGTGGACATCGATCCGGCGAGCGGTGCGATCCTGTCGGCGTCGGTCGTCGGAGTGCTGTCGCTCGCCTCGGGCAGCGACCACGAGGGCGTCGTGCACCATCCGCTCGGCGGCTCGGTGCTGACCGCCGACGAATCGGGTCCGGCGATCCGCGAGTATCGCCTCTCCGACGGCGCCGAGCTCTCGAGCGTGACGCTGCCGCCGATCTTCGCCCAGGCGCGCGCCAACTTGAGCCTCGAGTCGCTGGCGCAGCGCGTCGCGGCGAGCGCCAGCGACGATGCGCTGTGGACGGCGAACGAGGAGGCGCTCACGGTGGATGGGCCGATCTCGGACGCCAGCAGCGGCACGCTCGTTCGCTTGCAGCGCTTCGATGCGAGCCTGGCACCTGCCGGCCAGTGGGCCTACCGAACGGATCCCTATCCTGGATCTGCCTTCCTCGGCCAGGAGCGCAGCGGCGTGGCCGATCTGCTGGCGCTGCCGAACGGCGAGCTGCTGGTGCTGGAGCGCAGCTTCAGCTCGGCCCTCTTCCGCGCCCGCCTGTACCGGGTCGACTTCAGCGATGCGACGGACGTCTCTTCGCTCGCCAGCCTCGCGAGCGGTCCCTTCACGCCGTTGAGCAAGACGTTGCTCTGGGAGCGCGGCGGCGTGTTCGAGAACTTCGAGGGCCTGACACTCGGCCCCGAGCTCGACGCCGGCGACCGCAGCCTGCTGCTCGTCTCCGACGACGGTGGCGGCGCGCTGCAGAGTCTCTACCCGCTGCGGATCAGCTATGTGCCGGAGCCGGGCGCGACCGCCCAGGTGCTCGCGGGCCTGCTGCTGCTCGCCGGGCTGGCACAGCGGCGGCGCGACGCACTGCGGGCGGCCGATCAGCGCCCGCGGCCCATCGGGTAAGCTCCCGGCCGGGGGGGCCGACCGCGTGAAGTTCCTCACCTCCGAGCTCATCGCCGTGCTCTCAGAGGCCGAGACCCGGCGCAACATCCGGGGCCTGTTCGGCTACCTGGCCTTCCTGGGCGCTGCGGTCGCGGTCTACTCCGTGCTCTTCCACCTGATCATGAGCTGGGAGGGTCAGGACCACAGCTGGCTCACGGGCTTCTACTGGACCCTCACGGTGATGAGCACGCTGGGCTTCGGCGACATCACCTTCCACACCGATCTGGGCCGGCTCTTCAGCATCGCCGTGCTGCTCTCGGGCATCGTGCTGCTGCTCATCGTGCTGCCCTTCGTATTCATCCGCTCGTTCTACGCGCCGTGGCTGGAGGCGCAGATGCGGCTGCGGGCACCGCGTGCCGTGCCGGAGGGCGTGCGCGATCACGTGATCCTGTGTCGCTACGACGAGATCGCCGCGGGCCTGATCCGGCGCCTGCGCGAGCGCGACATCCCCTACTTCCTGATCGAGCCCGACGCGCCGAAGGCCGCGACCATGCACGGGGACGGCCTGTCCGTGGTGACGGGCCCGCTCGACAGCGAGCAGACCTACGTGAACCTGAATGCCGGTGCCGCGCGTCTGGTGGTGGCGAACCTCGGGGACTTCGACAACGCCAACGTCGCCCTGACCGTGCGCGAGCGCTTCCCCGACGTGCCGATCGCCGCCTTCGCCGAGGAGGATGACTCGGTCGATGTGCTCGAGCTCTCGGGTGCCACCCGGGTCGTGCCGCTCAAGACGCGGCTCGGAGAGTACCTGGCCAGCCGCGTGACGGTGGGACCGGCTCACACGCACCTGGTGGGCCGCTATCGGGATCTGCGCATCGCCGAGTTCCCGGTGGAGAACACCGGACTGGCCGGGCGCACGATCCGCGACACGCGCTTGCGCGAGCTCACGGGTCTCTCCGTCGTGGCCCGCTGGGAGCGCGGTCAACTGATCCCCGCCAGGGCGGACACGGTGCTGACCGATCACAGTGTCGCCGTCGTGGTCGGCACCGAAGATCAGCTGGCCGAGCTCGATGCGCTGTTCGTGATCTACCATCCGAACGACAACCCGGTGATCGTGATCGGCGGCGGCAAGGTGGGACAGGCCACCGCCCGGGCGCTCGCGCGACGAGAGATCGCGGTCAGCCTGATCGACCGCGACCCCTCGCTGCGCAACAACCTGGCTGGGATCGCCGACCAGGTCGTGATCGGCGACGCCGCCGATCGCAACGCCATCATGAAGGCGGGCCTCGAGCAGACGCCTTCCGTGGTGCTCACGACCAACGACGACGCCACCAACATGTTCCTGGCCGTCTACTGTCGCCGCCTCAACCCGGGGGCGCGGATCGTCAGCCGCATCAACCACGAGCGGAACCTGGACGCCATCCACCGCGCAGGCGCCGACTCGGTGCTCAGCTACTCGACTCTCGGGGTCAAGTCGCTGCTCGCGCTGGCGCTCGACACCGAGGCCACCTTCGTGGGCGAGGGTGTGGACCTGATCGTCGAGCCCGTGCCCGCCGCGCTGGCGGGCGAGCGACTGGGCACGGGCCAGATCAGCAGCCAGACGGGTCTCAACGTGATCGCACTGCATGACCCGGACGGGTCCACCCGCAGCGCGCACGCGGACACGCTGCTCGAGAGTGGCGCCGAGCTGGTGATGCTCGGCAGCTCGGAGCAGCGCAAGGCCTTCCGCGAGGCCTTCGTCGACTGATCGGGGCGGTGCACGGACTTCGGTGGTTCGGGTAGTGGGCCCGTTTCCGAGTCACACCCCCGGGTATCGATCCGCGACGGGCTCTGCCCCAACCCGATAGCTGCGCAGTGACGGTACCCCCGCGGTGATCGCGGCCAGCACGCCCAGACAGGCGATCCCGCCGGCGACCACCGAGAAGGTGGCGCTGGTGAGCGCGGCCAGGAAGCCCGACTCGGCGGCACCCAGCTCGTTCGAGGCGCCGATGAAGATCATGTTGACGGAGTTCACCCTTCCCCGCAGTGCGTCGGGGGTCGAGAGCTGGATGATGATCGAGCGCGTCACCATGCTCACCTGGTCCGCCATGCCGGCGATCAGGAAGGCGGCCACCGAGAGCGGGAAGGAGCGGGACAGGCCGAACACGATGGTCGCGAGCCCGAAGAACAGCACCGAGATCAGCAGCGCCCGACCCGGACGCGCGATCGGCCGCATCACGAGCAGCAGCAGCGCCATCAGCACCGTGCCCATCTGCATGGATGCGCTGAGCACGCCGTAGCCGACCTCTCCCACTCCCAGGATCTCGTCGGCGTAGACCGGCAGCAGTGCGGTCGCACCGGCGAAGATCACCGCGAACATGTCGAGGGTCATCGAGCCGAGGATCACCGGCTGCTGGCGCGCGAAGCGGACGCCCTCGCGGATCGAGGCGATGCTCACGCGTCCGGTCGCGCCCGCAATCGCCGGCGCGCGCACCTGCAGCAGCGCGAGCAGCGCGCAGACGTAGAGGACCGCGGTCAGTGCGTAGGCGGCCGGGATTCCGGCGAGCTTCACGACCGCACCCATCGCCACGGGGCCCGACATGCGCGCCAGGTTGCGCACGTTGGCGTTCACGACGGTGGCGGCGGGAAAGAGCTCGCGTGGAACCAGCGCCGGCAGCAGTGCCGCTCCCGCGGGGTTCTCGAATGCCAGCGCCAGCGACAACGCGAAGGCGGTGATCAGCACCAGCGGGATCTCGCCCTCACCGGTGCCGGTGACGAAGCACAACGCGGTGGCGCCGGCGGCCGCGATCGCCTGGGCGATCAGCACGATGCGCCGACGGTCCCAGGCGTCCGCCAGCGCTCCCGCCAGCAGCGATGCGGGGATCACGGGGGCGAACTCGACTGCTCCGAGCCAGCCCAGCACGGCGTAGGAGCCGGACGCCTTCCACAGGTGCCAGGCGATTGTGGCGTGCAGCAGCGAGTGGGCGAACGCCCCGAAGAAGCGCTCGCTCACGAAGAAGCGGACGTTGGGGAGGGCGACGACCTGGCGCGTCGGGTGGCGCTCTGGCATGGCCCGGATCCTGCCAGCGCGCATCGCCAGCCGCCAGCATACGACGTCGCGAGCACACGGCGAAGATCGCCGAAGAGGCGTATTCTCGGCTTCCCGCTGCCGAGGCAGGACCCCCCGGCACCCGGCCAGCCCCCGGCCCGGGTGGAGGTGATTGCCGACGCGCCCCACGGAGGTTCCATGGCCGAGTACCGCAGCATGAGCGAGGAGGAGCTGCGCGAGCGCGTGCGCGCGCTGCTCGCCGAGGTCCACCCCGAGCAGGTGGATGCCGTCGGCTTCCGCCAGAAGCAGTTCGATCACGGGCTGGCCTGGGTGCACTTTCCCGAGGGCCACGGTGGGCTCGGGCTCAGCCCGAAGCTCAACCTGGTCGTGCACGACGAGATCGCGCGCCACTCGAAGGTCGTGCACGGGGATCCGCCGGCGTCGGTGATCGGCATCGGCATGGGTGCGCCGGTCGTGCTCACCTACGGCAGCGAGGAGATGAAGAAGCGGCTGCTGCCGAAGATCTTCACCGGCGAGGAGATCTGGTGCCAGCTCTTCAGCGAGCCCTCCGCCGGCTCCGACGTGGCGGGCCTCGCCACCAGCGCGGTGCGCGACGGCGACCACTGGATCGTGAACGGCCAGAAGGTGTGGACCACGGTCGCGCACCTCTCGCGTTGGGGCATGCTGCTGGCCCGCACCAACCCGGACGTGCCCAAGCACGACGGGCTCTCCTACTTCGTGCTCGACATGCACGCACCGGGAGTCGAGGTGCGGCCCCTCTACCAGATCACCGGCGAGGCGGAGTTCAACGAGGTCTTCATGACCGACGTCCGCATCCCCCACGATCACATGCTGGGCAAGGAGGGCCAGGGCTGGCGTGTGGCGATCACGACGCTGATGAACGAGCGCGTGGCGATCGGCGGCGGGGGCTCGAAGCGCAAGGGCGGCGGCGCCACCGCGCAGCTGCTGAAGCTCTGGCGCGAACGCAAGCCGGGAGCGCTCTCCCCGGGCCAGGAGGCGATCCTGCGCGATCGCGTCACCCGCTCCTACATCGACAACGAGCTGCTGCGGCTCACTGCCCAGCGCGCGCGGGCGGCCCAGAAGGCCGGCAATCCCGGACCCGAGGGCTCGGTCGCGAAGCTGGCCCAGGCCGAGATCAACAAGCGCATGTGGGAGCTGGCACTCGACGTGCTGGGCGGCGACGGACTGGCCTTCGAGGCGGGCTACGAGCTGCGCCAGAGCGCCGGCAGGCCGCAGAACGTCGAGGCGCTGGCGAAGTACCAGTTCCTGCGATCGCGCGCGAACTCGATCGAGGGCGGTACCTCGGAAATCATGCGCAACATCCTGGGCGAGCGCGTGCTGGGTCTGCCCGGCGAGCCCCGGGTCGACAAGGACGTGGCCTGGAAGGAGGTCCCCCGCTCGTAGCGGGGGGGAGAGAACATGTCGATCGATTTCAGCTTCACCGAAGAACACGACGAGCTGCGCGCCACCGTGCGCGCCTTCCTGGAGAGCCACTCCGACGAGGCGGCCGTGCGCGAGCAGATGTCGACCGATCGGGGCTACGACCCGGAGGTCTGGCGGCAGCTGGCCGAGCAGATGGGGCTGGCGGGGCTGCTGATCCCCGAGGAGCACGGCGGCGCGGGCATGGGCTGCGTCGAGCTGGGCGTGGTGATGGAGGAGATGGGTCGCGCGCTGCTGTGCGCGCCCTACCTCGGCACCGCCGTGTTCGCGACCAACGCGCTGCAGCATTGCGCCGACGAGACCACCCGGAAGGAGCTGCTGGTGGGCATCGCCGCCGGCCGGACCACCGCGACGCTGGCCCACGCCGAGCCGAACGGCCGCTGGGACCTCGCGGGCATCGAGCTGCAGGCGAAGGCCGCGGACGGCGGCTTCACGCTCTCCGGTGAGAAGCGCTGGGTGCTGGACGGCCACACGGCCGACGTGATGCTGGTGGCGGCTCGCAGCGACGAGGGCCTCTCGCTGTTCCGGGTCGACGCCGGCGCGTCGGGACTGGTGCGCACGCTCGTGCCCACCCTCGACACGACCCGCAAGCTCGCCTCGCTGCGCTTCGACCGGACACCCGCCCAGCGGGTGAGCACGGGCGACCAGAGCGAGGCCTTCGCGCGCGTGCTGGCAATCGGCGGTGCGGCGCTCGCGGCCGAGCAGGTGGGCGGCGCCCAGAAGTGCCTCGAGATGGCGGTCGACTACGCGAAGACGCGTCTGCAGTTCGGACGGCCGATCGGCTCCTACCAGGCGATCAAGCACAAGTGCGCGGATATGCTGGTCGAGGTGGAGTTCGCGAAGTCGGCGGCCTACGCCGCCTGCTTCGGTGCAGCCGGGGAGGCCGAGGACTTCCTGGAGACCGCAGCGCTGGCGAAGGCGACCTGCTCCGAGGTCTACTTCCACGCGGCCGCCGAGAACATCCAGATCCACGGCGGCATGGGCTTCACCTGGGAGCTGCCCTGCCACCTCTATTTCAAGCGGGCGAAGGCGAGCGACCTCTTCCTCGGCGACGCCGCCCACCATCGCGAGGTGCTGGCGGGGCTGGTGGGGATCTGACCCCCGTGGTCACAGCCGGTGCCTGCCCGGTGTAGAGTGGAGCCCGCGGCGCCCGGCGCCCCGATGCCACGGAGGGGCGGTCCATGCAGCAGCTCACCGGTCTCGACACGAGCTTCCTCAACATGGAGACGGGGACCACCTATGGCCACATCTCCGGGCTCGCGATCTTCGACCCCTCGACCGCGCCGGGCGCGCCGCCCACCTTCGAGGACGTCAAGCGCCTGATCCACGACCGCATCCACCTGCTGCCGCCCTACCGGCGGCGGCTGGTGGAGGTGCCCTTCGGGCTCGATCATCCCTACTGGATCGAGGACCCGGACTTCGACCTCGACTTCCACGTGCGCCACATGGGGCTGCCGCCGCCCGGTGACGACCACCAGCTGGCAGAGCAGGTGTCGCGCATCGTCGCGCGCCCGCTCGATCGCAGCCGTCCGCTCTGGGAGCTGTACGTGATCGAAGGCCTGCAGGGCGGCCTGGTCGCCCAGCTCACGAAGATCCACCACTGCACCATCGACGGGGTCTCCGGCGCGGAGCTGCTCACCACGCTGCTCGATCTCGAGCCCGAGCCGCGCAAGGTGGACCCGCCGAGGCGGGCCTGGCGACCCGAGCCGATGCCGACCCAGGTCGAGATGCTGGCGCGCGGCCTGTGGGCGGTGGCGGGGACGCCGCGCAAGGGCTTCCGGCTGGGACGCCAGGCGCTGCGCCACCTGCCCCAGCTCGCGAGCTCGCTCGGCTTCGAGCTGCCGGGGCGGACGTCGTTGCAACGCGTGATCGGCCGCAACCCCGACCCGCTGCTCTCCGAGGCGCCGACCTCCGCCCCGCGCACCTCCTTCAACGATCGCATCAGCCCGCACCGGCGCTTCGCCTTCGGCTCGCTCTCCCTCGACGAGGTGAAGGAGATCAAGAGCCAGCTCGGCGTCACGGTCAACGACGTGGTGATGGCGCTGTGCGCCGGTGCGCTGCGGCGCTTCCTCGGCGAGCGCGACGAGCTGCCGCCCGATCCGCTGGTCGCGATGGTGCCCGTCTCGATCCGCAGCGAGGGACAGAAGGGCACCTACGGCAACCAGGTCTCGGCGATGACCGCCTCGCTGCACACCCACGTGGCCGATCCGCTCGAGCGACTGCGCCGGATCCACGAGTCCATGCGCGTGGCGAAGGAGCAGCACCAGGCGCTGCCCGCGACCCTGCTCCAGGACTTCGCCCAGTTCGCGCCGCCGGCGGTGGCGGCCCGGGCGGCCCGGGTGATCGCCCGCGCGACGGTGGCGGACTGGATGGACGTGCCCTTCAACGTGGTGATCTCGAACGTGCCGGGTCCGCAGTTCCCGATCTACAGCCTGGGGGCGAAGCTGGTCGCCAACTACCCGGTCTCGGCGATCAACGACGGCGTCGGCCTGAACATCACCGTGCAGAGCTACAACGGCAGCCTCGACTTCGGCATCATCGTCTGCCGCGAGCTGATCCCCGACGTCTGGGACCTGATGGACGACCTGCGCGCGTCGCTATCCGAGCTGAAAGAGGCCGCGAAGCAGGCCGGCGCCCGCGACAAGGAGGCCGGCGAATGAGCAAGCCTGCGCAGACGAGCTTCACCGCGATGCGGGACGCGACCCGCGAGGACTACCAGCGGATCGGGCGCCACAGCCTCGAGTTCTTCGCGGGACTTCCGGACCGCATCCTCGGCCACCTGTCGCTGCTCGCGGGCGACACCGGCGGCTACGCGGTGGATCGGCTCACCCACAGCCTGCAGACGGCGACCCGCGCCCGGCGCGATGGTCGCGACGACGAGTACGTGGTGTGCGCGCTGCTGCACGACATCGGCGACACGCTGGCGTCGGTCAATCACTCCGAGCTGGCAGCCACGATCCTCGAGCCCTTCGTCTCGGAGAAGAACCACTGGATCGTGAAGCACCACGGCATCTTCCAGGGCTACTACTTCTTCCACCACCTGGGCCTCGACCGCAACCTGCGCGACCGCTTCCGCGGTCACGAATGGTTCCGCGACTGCGCCGAGTTCTGCGAGAAGTACGACCAGAACAGCTTCGATCCCGAGTACGACACGCTGCCGCTCGAGTCCTTCGAGCCGGACGTGCGCAAGCTGTTCGCCGCGCCGCGCAAGTCGATCTACCTGGGGGACTCCGTTGTCGCCTGAGACCCGCTCCCCCGAGGAGGTCCGCGCCGCGCGCCAGCGCGACGTGGCGCTCGGCTACCGCATCCTGGCCGCCCAGCGCTGGGGCGACCTGGGCGACGGCCACATCAGCGCGCGCGACCCCGAGCGCGAAGACTGCTTCTGGCTGCTGCGCTACGGCGTCTCCTATCACGCGGCCCGCGTCAGCGACCTGGTGCTGGTGGGGCCGGACGGTGGGCTGGTCGAGGGCCACGGACCGATCAACCGCGCGGCCTACTACATCCACCATCCGATCCTGGTGGCGCGGCCCGATGCGGTGAGCGCCGTGCACGTGCACACCGGCTGGGGAACCCCCTTCTCCGCCGAGGTGCGGCCGATCGAGCCCATCTCCCAGGAGTCGTGCATCTTCTTCGAGGACCACGCGCTGTTCGACGACGAGGAGGTGCAGGTGCAGAGCGTGGAGGGCGGCAAGCGCATCGCGGTGGCGCTGGGGAAGTGTCGCGCGGTGATCCTGCGCAACCACGGCCTGCTCACCGTGGGCGAGCGCGTGGACGAGGCGGTCGGCAGCTTCGTGCAGATGGAGCGCGTGGCCGAGGTGCAGATGAAGGCGAGGCTGGCGCGTCCGATCTCGCCCGAGGCGGCCCGCTATGCCCGGACGGACCTCACCCGCTACGGCGCGGGGCGGGTCGCGTTCTGGTCGCTGGTGGCCCGATACATCGGCGACCCCGACGTGGTGCTGGGCTGAACGCGAGCCGGCGAAGTCGAGCGGAGTCGAAGTGACGGTGTCCGGGCGGCAGATGGCGAGATACCGCCGGCGAGTGGGCTGGCGCGCTGGGCTCACCGCACTGCTCGGACTCGCCACTGCGCTCGCCTGCGGCGGCTCGAAGCTCACACCGGTGCTCGACTGCGAGCCGGCCTTCGGCATCGATGTCGACTGCCAGTTCCAGAACCCGGAGGACCTGGTGCCGAGCCCCGACGGGCGCATCCTGGTCAGCCAGTACGGCGACATGGCGAGCGCGGCTCCCGGCAGCCTCGCGATCTACGACCCGGAGCGCAGGCAGCTCGAGCGGCTCTTCCCGGCGGAGGCCGATCCGCTCGAGAACCGCTGGGGCGATCCGGCCTGCCCGGCGCCGGATCTCGCGCTGTTCTCGCCCCACGGCATCGACGTCGAGCGCCGCGACGACGGCCGCCATCAGCTGGCGGCGGTGAACCACGGCGGGCGCGAGTCGGTCGAGCTGTTCGAGGTGGCGGACGACGGCTCGCTCCGCTGGCGCGGCTGCGCGCTGGGTCCGGAGGGCGCGTTCTTCAACGACGTGGTGGTGCTGCGCAGTGGCGGCTTCTGGGTGACCCAGATGTTCCCGCACGGCAGCGGCCTGGTGCCATTGGTGAAGTCGCGGCTCGGCTTCGACACCGGCTGGGTCTACGCCTGGTCACCCGGCGCCGGCTTCTCGAAGCTGCCGGGCAGCGACGCGCCGTTCCCGAACGGCCTGGAGAAGTCCCCGGACGAGCGCTTCGCCTACGTGAACACCTACTCGACCACGGGCGTGCTGAAGCTGGACGTCGCCCGCGGCGAGGTGGTCGCGTCGCACGCGCTCCCGAACCTCGACAACAGCAGCTGGAGTGTGGACGGACACCTGCTGGTGGCATCCCACACCGGGGGCCTGTCGGAGATGCTGGCCTGCCAGGGCCTCGAGCGGGGCGCCTGTGGCATGCCGTTCGAGATCATCTCTCTCGACCCGGAGCTGCGCGAGGCGAGGGTGCGCCTCGCCCACCAGGGCCGGCCGATGGGAGGCGCCACCGTTGCACTCGAGCACCGGGGCGCGCTCTACCTGGGCAGCTTCGCGGGCGACCGCATCGCGATCGTCCGCTCCGGCTCCGCCAGCGCGCCCTGACTCGCAGCGGGTCACCAGCTGATACGATGGCGGTCCGAAGTCGTCCCGTCGGACCGGATGGAGGCCGTTCTTGAGCGCCGGGCACAGCGAGCCGCGCGTTGCCGTGGTGATCCCCTGCTACGACGAAGCGCCGACCATCGAGGCGGTCGTACGCGACTTCGCCAAGGCGCTGCCCCAGGCGAAGATCTACGTGTTCGACAACAACTCGCGCGACGCCACCTCCGAGCTGGCCCGCCGGGCGGGTGCGGAGGTGATCCACTCGCCGGTCCAGGGCAAGGGCAACGTGGTGCGCCACGTGCTGCGCAGCGTCGACGCCGACGTCTACCTGATGGTGGACGGCGACGGCACCTATCCCGCCGACGCCGCGCCGGCGCTGCTCGCGCGGTTCCTGGCCGACGACCTCGACATGCTGGTCGGGACCCGGCTCGAGGCTCACGCGCGCGGCGCGTTCCGCGGCTTCCACCGGCTCGGCAACCGCTGGATCTCCCGGCTGATCAGCCTGCTCTTCCGAATCGAGCTCACCGACGTGCTCTCCGGCTACCGGCTGCTGTCGCGCCGTTTCCTCGATGTGGTGCGGGTGCGCACCGGCGGCTTCGAGATCGAGACGGAGCTCACGCTCCAGGCCCTGGCGAAGGGCATGTCGATCGCCGAGGTGCCGATCCGTTACGAGCGGAGACCGGAGGGGAGCACCTCGAAGCTCAACACCTGGAGCGACGGCTTCCTGATCGCCCGCTGCATCGGACTGCTCTTCAAGGACTACAAGCCGCTCGCGTTCTTCACCGCGATCTCGCTGCTGCTCACGTTGGCCGCGCTGGCGAGCGGCAGCGCCCCGGTGATCGACTTCATCCAGACGGGCTACGTGCTGCACGTGCCCCGGGCGATCCTGGCGGCCGGCCTGGGCATCCTCGCGGTGGTGTCGCTCACGGCCGGACTGATCCTCGACACCATCGCGAAGTTCCACGCCGAGACGATCGAGCTCTGGCAGCGGCACCTGCGTGAACACCGTTCCTGACGGCGACCGCGCGTTCGAGGCGCCGGACCTGATCGAGGTGATGGAGGAGGCGGTCCGCTACAACCGCTTCCTGATCGAGTCGCTGGTCGCCTGGGGAGCGGGCGCGCACCACCTGCTCGACTTCGGCGCCGGCAACGGGCGCTTCTGCGTCGCCCTGCAGGAGCGCGGGCACGCGATGCACGCGGTCGAGCCCGACCTCCGGCTGCGCGAGCGCATCAGCCAGCGCGGCGTCGATGCGCGGGAGTCGCTGGCCGCCTTCGAGCCGGACGTGCGCTTCGACGGCGTCTACACGATCAACGTGCTCGAGCACATCGAGGACGACGCGGGCCTGCTGCGCGCGTTCCGACAGCGGCTGCGGCCGGGCGGCCGGCTGTTCGTCTACGTGCCCGCGTTCCCGCTGCTGTTCTCGGCCAATGACCGACGGGTGGGGCACCTGCGCCGCTACCGTCGGGATGGCCTCTCCGCGGCCGTGCGCGCGGCCGGCTTCGAGCTCGAGCGCGCCGACTACGTCGACTCGCTGGGCTTCCTGGCGGGCCTGCTCTACCGCTTCTTCGGCAACCGCGACGGCGGCCTCGACGTCGGTGCGGTGCGCCTCTACGACGGCGCGGTGTTCCCGCTGAGCCGCCTGCTGGACCGGGGGCTCTCGCGCTGGCTGGGCAAGAACCTGCTGGTGACCGCGCGCAGACCGGACCCGGACTGATCCGTGGAGATGCGCCTCCAGCGCAGCGCGCCGGAGCGACGCGCTAGCGCGCAGCCCCCCCGCGTTCCAGCAGCAGGTTGACGAACAGGCCGCGCCCCAGCGCGTTCTCCGCGCGCAGCAGCAGCGAGGTCGCGGTGGTGACCCACGGATGGCCGTCCATGCGTCCGCGGTGCAGGCGGTCGAACCACAGCTCGCGCACGCGCAGCCCGGCGTCCGCCGTCGCCCGCTCGAGTCCGCGGCGGGTGAAGAACACCAGATGGTGCGGCTCGTGGGTGCGGCGCGCCGGGTAGCGCAGCCGTCCGCCGCTCAGGTGGTAGATCGCGCGTCCCAGCGTCGGCAGCAGGCTCTGCTCGTTGATCGTCTGCAGGTAGAGCTGGCCGCCGGGCGCCAGCTGCCGGGCCAGACCGGCCAGCAGTCGGGCCGGGTCCGGCACGTGCTCGAACACGTCCCAGAGGGTGATCAGGTCGAAGGGCCCGCCGGCCTGCGAGAGCCCGGCGAGCGCGTCGGCCGTGTGGATGCGGGCATCGGGGTTCGCGCGGGCCGCCAGCCCGGCTCGCGTCGGGTCGAGCTCGATCCCCTCGCAGCGCACGTCCGGCAGCCGCTCGCGCAGCCACGCCAGCCATGCGCCGGTGCCGCAGCCGACGTCGAGCAGCGAGCGGATCTCGCCCGCTCGCGCGCCGAGGCGATCCAGCACGGCCTGCCACTTGTCCGCGTCGAGCGCTGCATTCTCGAAGTACGACTCGGGCTCGAAGGAGGTCTCGGCTCTGCGCAGCGCCGCGTCGCTCGCGAAGCAGCCGCAGTCGCCGCAGCGCAGCAGCCGGAAGTCGCCCAGGTCGAGCCGGGGCTGCGCATCGCCTCCGCACACGGGGCAGCGCCTGCCGCCCTCGGTCACCAGCTCGCACTGCTCGTCGCCCACGTCGGGATGCTATCGCGTCCGTTGCCGCGACCGTTGGCGGCCCCGCGCGTCCGGCAGTCGATCCCGCACGGGCGCCGCACTCCGGCTGTCTCGCCCTGCGTGCCTCCGGGTCGCGCACGACTCGCCTCCGCATCTGCTCGGCGGAGGGCAGGATGGACGACGCGCCGATCGTTCGCTGATCGGCCCCCGGTCCGGATACACTGCCGCCCCATGGCACCGGACGCGCGCCCCGCCTCCGCGACCCCGCTCGCGCAGATCCGTCGCCTGGCCGCAACGATGTCGCTGCGCGAGGCGGCCGTGGTCTACGCGGACGAGTGGATCGGAGCGCTGCTGCGTCCGATCCCTTCCTTCATCGGAGCGGGGCTGCGCTGGGCCTACTGCCGGCTCACCTTCGCGCGCCTCGACGGCTTCTGCTTCATCCGGCCGGGGGCGCGCATCAGCTACTCGTGTGGGATGTCGGTCGGGCGCAACCTGCACCTCAACGGTGGCACGTTCATCGACGCGCGCGGGGGGCTCACGCTCGGAGACGACGTGCTGGTCGGTCCGAACGCCGTGCTGCTGACCTCGCAGCACCAATGGTCCGATCCGAGTCTGCCGATCGTCGTGCAGGGTCACGAGCTCGCGCCGACCCGCGTCGGAGACGACGTCTGGATCGGGGCGAATGCGGTGGTGCTGCCCGGTCTGCACATCGCCACCGGCACGGTGGTGGGCGCCGGCTCGATCGTCACCGAGGACACCGAGCCCTACACGATCGTCGCCGGCGTGCCCGCGAAGGTCGTCGGCACGCGCCCGCGTCCGCCGGGCGGCGCTCCGGCCCGATCGGGCAGATGATCTTCCGCCGCTACGGGTGGGCTGCGCTGCTCGCCGTCGGGTACGTCGCCTTCTCGGCGCACTACAGCCAGCTGGCTCCCTTCGGCACCTGGGTCAATCGCATCTTCGGCGAGGCGGCCTGGGCCGAGTCCGATCCGGGCAGCTTCTACTTCGCGGCCGCCCACGAGCTGGCTTTCTGCGAGTCGCCGCTGTTCGTCGGCCATCCGGGCGCGACGCTGCTGCCGCTGCTCTACGCGGTGCAGTCCGGCCTCTACCATCTGGGGGCCGAGGACGGAGTCTCCTTCACCCGCTTCACGGCCCAGCACCTGCCCGCCGTGTTCCTGGCCTCGAAGCTGCTGATGACGCTCCTTCACCTGCTGTCGTTCGCCGCGCTCTACGGGCTCGCGCGCGCGCTGCTGCGCGATCCGCGCGCCGCGGCGCTGGCGACCCTCGGCTACGCCAGCTGTCTGCCGGTGCTCTACTACCTGTCGCGCATCTCGGTCGAGCCGCTCCAGATCGCCTGCTTCGCGGCGGCCTTCTGCGCGGCCTTCCGCTACGAGGACCGCGCCCGCGAGGGCCGGCTGGCCGCCGCCCGGGTCTGGGCCGGCCTGGCGGCCGCGCTGGCCGTCTCCAGTGCGATGTCGAAGCTCGCCTTCGGTGGCCCGCTGCCTGTTCTGCTGGCGCTGCAGATTGCGGTCGGCAGCGGACGCTCCGAGCCCGGCGGGCCGATCGCCTGGCGGGTGCGGTGGCAGGCGCTGACCGTGTTCGCTGCTGCGGCAGCGGTCTCGCTGGCGCTGTACTCCCAGATCATCGACTGGTCGCAGTTCGTCTCGGCCTGGCGGGCGATCGCGGACCGGTCGCCGAGCGACGGCTGGCAGCTGTCCGACCTGCTCCCCGGACTCGGCGCGACGCGCATCTACCCGGCCGCCGAGCTGGGGTTCCTGGCAGTGGCGGCGGTGGGCTTCGGACTCCTGCTGCGCGATCGCGCGGCTGCTCGTCGGCGCGCGCTCTGGCTCTCGGCGTACGGGCTCTACGGGCTGCTCTTCTTCGCCTACCGGGTGGCGCTCGAGGGCAACTTCCTGCCCTTCCACTACTCCTTCCCGTTCCAGGCGACGGCGGCGGTGTTCTTCGGCCATGCCAGCCTGGCCGGCTGGCGACGTCTGGGTGGCGATCGGCACGGCGGGATCCGGGCCGCGGCCGCGGCGATGGCGTGGCTGGCGCTGCTGCACGGCGTGGGCGCGATGGCCGTGGTGGATGCCCGTCGCAACGATGCGCGGGAATTCGAGGCTCGACGACCGGTCTTTCCGCTGGTCGCCGGGCTCTCGCCCGATCAGCGACTCGGGGTCGTACAGTCGCGCTGGGGACGCGGGGCGCTCACGGGAAGGATCGCGATGTTGCATGGCTTCGCGTTTCCGCGCGCGTTCGATCCGCGCGGATCGAAGCTGGGGCCGGAATTCGAGTCCCTCTTCGTGATGCAGCGTCCGACGCGCGTGCCCGCGGACACGCCTCGCGCCTTCGTCCCCTTCCTCGGGGCGAACGTCCTGGTCGTGGGTGGCGAGCGCCGGGCGCAGCCGGGCGCCTTGGACTGATCGTTCGGCTCAACTAACTTCGCTGTCGGACGATCCAATCTGGGGGGGAGAGAGTCCTTGAGCCAGGCGATACCTTCGGAGGCGCGGATCTTCGTCGCGGGCCACCGCGGGCTGGTGGGCTCGGCGATGGTACGGCGGCTCGAAGCCGAGGGCTTTCAGAACCTCTTGCTGGCCGGGCGCGAGCAGCTCGACCTGCGCGATCAGGCGGCCGTCGACTACTGGTTCCGGGCCAACCGACCCGAGTACGTGTTCCTGGTCGCGGGCACGGTGGGAGGCATCCTCCCCAACTCGCGGCGGCCCGCGGACTTCATCTACGACAACCTGATGATCCACGCGACCGTGGTGCACGCGGCCCACCACTTCGAGGTGAAGAAGCTCCTCTACCTCGGGAGCTCCTGCATCTACCCGCGCGAGTCGCCGCAGCCGATGACCGAGGGTCAGCTGCTCGCCGGTCCGCTCGAGCCGACCAACGAGGCCTACGCGGTCGCCAAGATCGCCGGGATCAAGCTCTGCGCGGCCTACAAGAAGCAGTACGGCTGCAACTTCATCTCGGGCATGCCGACCAACCTCTACGGCCCGAACGACAACTTCGACCTCGAGACCTCGCACGTACTGCCCGCGCTGATCCGCAAGTTCCACGAGGCGAAGCTGCGCGGCGACCGCCAGGTGGAGGTGTGGGGATCCGGCGCGCCGCGGCGCGAGTTCATGCATGTCGAGGACTGCGCCGACGCCTGTCTCTTCCTGATGCGCGAGTACGAGGGCGACCTCCACGTCAACATCGGCACCGGCGAGGACATCAGCATCCGCGAGGTCGCCGAGCTGGTGCGCGATCTCGTGCACCCGGAAGCGGAGCTGGTCTTCGACGCCTCGAAGCCCGACGGCATGCTGCGTAAACGACTCGACGTGAGCCTGCTGCACGAGCTGGGCTGGCAGCACCGGATCGGCCTGCGCGAGGGCATCGCCAGCACCTACCAGTGGCTCAGCGAGCACTACGATTCCGTCGCGGGCGGGCGGCGCTCGGATTCCTCCCCGACTCCGCTGCGCCGCGCCGGTGATCGCCGCCGGTCCAGCTGACTCCGGCGCGGCCGTGGACTCGTCGCTCGACGATCCCGGTCGGATCGACGCGATCCGGCGCTGCATCCGCGGCAAGCCGGCGCTCGAACGCTGGTATCGCGAGTGCTACGCCCGCTACGCCGACTGCGTCGCGCGCACGGCGGGTGGGGGCGAAGTGCTCGAGCTGGGCTCGGGGGCCGGATTCCTGCGGGAGCTGCTGCCCGAGGTGATCACCTCGGACGTGCTGCCCTACCGGGGCGTCGACCGGGTGATCGACGCCACGCGGCTGCCGTTCGCGGACGCGTCGCTGCGCGCGATCCTGATGCTGAACGTCTTCCACCACATCCCCGACGCGGACGCGTTCCTCTCGGAGGCGGAGCGCTGCCTGGTGCCCGGGGGCCGCGTGTTCATCGTCGCCCAGCACGTGGGCTGGATCAGCCGGCCGATCCTGGCCCACGCCCACCACGAGCCCTTCGACACCGAGGCCGGCGAC
>Ga0209536_100004502_pt1 | contig 22008 bp, 20 predicted proteins | sample DeeMarSeWOR28_12_FD_187461 | JGI IMG/M metagenome (GOLD analysis project Ga0209536, IMG submission 187461) | Marine sediment microbial communities from White Oak River estuary, North Carolina - WOR-2-8_12 (SPAdes) (version 2) | ecosystem: Environmental > Aquatic > Marine > Intertidal zone >... | reverse complement strand
TTTAGGATCTGTTCCTTCACCTGCATCAAAGCCTATTACTTCATCAACATAGTTGTTTTTATCTTCATCAAACATTGTTGCAATGACCATTATGTTATCCTGTTTAATATGATAGAAATAACGCGGAGGGTCGTCCCTATCATGATAATCGCATCCATCCCCGTAAATTGTTTTTGACCATGTTCCACCACCGCTAAATGTAACATCACTATTATACGCCCAATTTTTAAATTCAAAAGTATAGGGTTTATCAAATTTATCATCCCACCATTCAGATTCTTCTTCAGTTACTTGAACATGCAGATGACCATTATACTGGTCAGTTTCATTACAAACAACTTCAACATCAACCTTAAATTCCGAATTGTTCCATCTCATTATCTGTTCAACTGGTACATCAGTTTCATTATTTTCAGGTACATTATTGACAGCTCCAAGCCATTCTACATCAAGAGATAAATTTATATCTTTCACATTTCTATTTCCACAGGCAATAATACTTAGATTATATTCTTCCATTTCAGTTTCAACATCTGATGATTCAGTATCATCTCTCCTATAATCTCCATCCCAAGCAACAGTTGGAGATTTTTCAATATCTAACTCAAATTTTCTATCTCGTGAATAATTATTAACATTATAAACATAGGTTATATAATAAAATAGTAAATTCCAATTTGTTTTATTTTCATACAGATTTTTTAGTGCTTGATGTGCATATTTACAAGGCACACAGGTTGTTAAAGTGAAGTATTCCCCAAGAACATTATGTGTTTAGCTTCTTTCCGATGGTTCGATTTTACTCTTTGATGATTCTAAAGGCATGTCTACATGGGAAAAAGCTCCTGCAAATGTTGAAAATAATATTAGCGTAGTAAAAATATTTTAAATAAATTTTGGATATTTTTGATAAAATAATCAAATAAATTTAAGCTTTTAATATAATTTCTTGGTATTTTAATATTATATTTTGACCATGTACTATTAGCACCAAAAGAATCTCTTGCTCTTGTTTTCATAACATAAGTACCTTTATTAGTCCAATTATGACCTGCAATAGCAGATATACCTGATTTATATGGGCCAATAAAATCTGTAATATTATCTCCCCATTTTATTTCATAAAAAATATTATCTCCCTCAGGGTCTGTTGTTACAAGGGTATAATTATATATTTTGCCAGGTACTCCAATTTTAGGTCCAGTAATAATTGGTGGATTTGGCGGTTCATCAATTATCATTACTTCATATGGCTGAGACTTTTGACTTTGATGCCAAATATCTTTTGACCTTGCCGTAACTTTATAGTTATTTTCTTCTTTCCAGATATGACCTACCACTACTTCTTCTCCGGATTTATATGGGCCTATCCAGTCTTCTACTTCACTATCATTCCAATCTATAAAAAGCCAAATATCATCACTCTCTGGATCATATGTAATAAACGAGTAATTATATTGTTTTGTAGGCTGTCCTTTTATTGGACCATATATGGAGGGTGGTTCTTGTAGATTTCCCATTGGATATTTAACTATTTTAAATTCATCAATAAATCCATTAAAACAATTTGATGAATTATACGCATGTTTTCCTATTTTTGTTTTTGCAAAGTCATCATTTGATATTTCACATAGCCAATCTGAAATGCTTGAATCAAAAACATTGTCAACATAAAGTGATATAGTCGGATTTGCAGTGATTCCATTGAAATAAAATTCAGCATAATGCCACTGGCCATCGTTATATGTATTGATGGAATATAGAGATATTCCACAAACAAGGGTAAATATCTTAAACAATAGCCTTCCATCAGTTAATAATTCAATACGCAATTCAGGATTATAACCCCAGGATGCTGTTGAAGAATATATCAATCCATCATCGGTCGAGTTAAACCATAATGAAAATATCAAATCATCAGTTTTATTAAAACCAAGATATTCTGAGTAACTGTCTAAAAGTACATAATTATTATATCCATTATAATTAAGTGCACAACCTGATTGACCATTTATCCATGATGCTCCGAAAATAGATCCATTGAAATTGTGTCCAGAAGAATCAACTGTAATATTACCACTGCATTCATCAAATTTCCAGTATGCGTTAACATAGCTATTTGATATAGTATTATTTACAATATTTGTAATTTTATTTTGATTTAAAATATTATTGTATCCGCTGATAGTCGGACCAAAGCAAGCAATAATAAATAATAAAGCAATTATTACAAGAGATTTATATTTTTCATTCATTATGATTCACTTTATATATTATATAAGGAGATATTCATACTTAATTTTTTTGATTTTTAACCTTGAAATATTATTTTAATATATTTTTCAATTTTTTTTGTTTAAATTTAGTAAAAATTTATAAAAAAATTTTTTATTGCCAAAAAGATAATACTAATAAAGATGATAGGGAGCAAACATTATGAACTCAATTGTAAAAGATTTAATGATTCCTTCGGTTTATCCAGAGAATCCTAAAAAAATTAAATTAGCACAAACACATATTTCCAGTGTTTTTATAGGAGATAGTTACGTTTATAAAATAAAAAAACCTGTAAATTTTGGATTTTTAGATTTTTCAACACTTGAAAAAAGAAAATATTATTGTGAAAAAGAGGTAGAATTAAATAGCCGTTTTTCAAACGATGTATACCTAGGAGTTTATCCAATAACATTTGATGGTAAAAAACATGTTATTAACGGAGAAGGAGATATTGTAGAATATGCGTTAAAAATGAGAAGATTACCTGATGAAGATCTCATGAAATTTAGATTTAAAAAAGGAAAAATTAATTCTGAGGATATTAAAAAAATAAGCAAAGCTATCGCAGATTTTCACAAAATATCATCTAAATCAAAAAAGATTGATAAATATGGTAGTATTAATGTGGTAAAATATAATACCGATGAAAACTTCCAACAAACAGCTCAATTCTTAGGCAGTTCTATTTTACAGAAACAATATAAAGAATTAAAGAACTGGACTGATGAGTTTTATAGAGAGAATAAAGAATTATTTTTAAAAAGAATAAAAGATGGTAAAATTAGAGATTGCCATGGTGATCTTCATATGGAGCACATCTGTTTAACAGATCCAATAATCATTTTTGATTGTATCGAGTTTAATGATAGATTTAGATATTCAGATACCCTATCTGACATTGCATTTCTACTTATGGATCTAGAATTTAACAATGGTAATCTATTATCAAAAAATCTTTGCAAATCATATATTGAACATGCTGATGAAAAGGATGATGATCAAACTTATAAATTAATCAAATTTTATAAGATATATAGAGCTTATGTAAGAGGTAAAGTTACAAGTTTCATTTTAAATGATTCAACAATTACAAATGAAAAAAAGAATGAAGCAAAAAATATTGCTAAAAAATATTTTACATTAGCACATAAATATATTACATAATAACTATCTGAAAAACTATTATATTAAAACATATATGCACAAACATTACAATATGTATTAAAAAATTGGTAATAATAGGTGATTTAATGAAAGAGTCTTTTATAAAATTCATAGAAACAAAAGTTGAACCAGGCACACTTCTTATTGCATGTGGGCTTCCAGGAACTTGGAAGACTGAAACAACAGAAGAAGTGTCAAAAATAAAAGGATTTCCAATACTTAGAACAGATTTAATAAGACTTGAAGTTCTTAAAGATGTTGATATATTTGATGAAAAACTGGCCTCCAATTATGAAATTAGAAAAAAAGTATATAAGGAAATGTTTAAACGAGCAGAAGAAAACATACAAAAAAATAATGGTGTTATTTTAGATGCAACATTTGTTACCCAAGAGCTTCGCAGAAAAGCTGCTAATATTGCAGCAGAACAAAACAAAATTTTTGTGATTCTGCAGACAAATTGTTCAAAAGATGCAAGTATTAATCGGATAACAAAGAGAACAAAAGAAAATTATGAATCAAATGCTCTTACTGAGCAGGCTTATATTAATAATCTAAAAAAATTTGAAAAAGTAGATTTGGATGACCTAAAAAGACTTTATCCAAAATTAAAGATTCTCCATTTAACTGTTGATACTGAATTAGATGACCCTGAAGACTGGTATATAATAAATATGGAAAGAAGATAATGTTTTTTTTAAATTCATGCCAAATGATTTTTAAGTATTAAAACTTATAAAATCATTGTTTGGTTAAATATCTATAAGTAATTGACGAGGAAAAACACTTGAAAATTAATCACTATGATATTGATTTGGAAAAAGCTGCAGAGATCATAAATAAAAAATGTTATACTAGAGTAATCTTGCAAATACCAGAAGGATTGAAAACCCATCTAAGTAAATTTGTAGAATTTCTAGAATGCAAAACAAAGGCAAGTATTATTATGTCTGCTGATCCTTGTTTTGGTGCATGTGATATCCTTTGTTCTGATCTTAAATACATAGATGTGGATTTTATAATTCAGATAGGACATACTGATATTCCTTTTATTAAAAATTTACAAATTCCAACTCTTTTTATCAACGCAAAAGTAGATATTGATATATCAAAAGTTATTTTTAAAGCTATTAAACTTCTAGATGGAAAAAAAATTGGATTATTAACAACTGCCCAACATTTAGACCTTCTTGATAAAGCAAGTAGAGTTTTAATTGATAATAAATATAAACCAATTATTGGGAAAGGTGATAATCGTATAGCTATGAAAGGTCAGATTCTTGGATGTAATTTTTCTTCAGCAGAAAAAATAGCTAATGATGTAGATTGTTTTTTATTTATAGGCAGTGGTAATTTTCACCCACTAGGATTATTGTTAAGTACCAATAAACCAGTAATTTCAATAGATCCTTATACATCAGAATTTAAAAAAAAGGAATTGAATGATTTAAAGAACATAGTTATTAGACAAAGATATGGAGCAATTGCACGCTCAAAGAATGCTAAAAATTTTGGAATTCTAGTAGGATTGAAAAAAGGTCAACAAAGAATTGATTTAGCTTACGAACTGAAGGAAAAAATTGAGTCAAAACAAAAAAAATCTTATATTTTCGCTGTTAATCATTTTCAACCAACTTATTTGGAGAGTTATAAAGATATAGATTGTTTTGTTTCAACTGCATGCCCTAGAATTGCAATTGATGATTATATGCAATATAAAATACCAATAATAACACCTATTGAACTTGATATTTTACTTGGTTATAAAAAATGGGAAGAGTATAAATTTGATGAAATAAGAAATTAAAAAGTCTAGTTATTAAATCAATTTATGGGCCAGGCCAGATTCGAACTGGCGACCTCCCGGTTATCAGCCGGGTGCTCCAACCAAGCTAAGCTACTGGCCCAATGAAACCACGTATTATTGTTTTCCTATAAAAACTTAATATTTTTATTTTTATAATGGAAATCTTAATACATAATAAATTTATTTCAGGCTCAAATGGATATAGAAAAGACTATAAAAGAACTTTCTCAAAATGAAAAAAAGGTACTTTTAACTCTTAAAAATTTTAAAGGGGAAGCTTCTCCACAAAAAATATTTGAAGAAGGTGGCCTTAATTCAGAAGTTGAAGTGATGAATGCAGCTTCATGGCTTCAATCAAAAAAATTGGTAAAAATTAAGGACCATATTGATATTGTTTATTCATTAGGTAAAGAAGGTAAGGAATTTTTAAAGAATGGTTTTCCTGAAAAAATTGCTCTTCAGCTGATTTATAAAAAAGGTGGAAAAACTTTATTAAATGAATTATCAAATGTTCTTGACAAGCAGGATATTCCTGTAGCAATTGGATGGCTTAAAAAGAAAGGTTGGGCAAATATTAAAAAAGATAAGGATACAATACTTGAGATAACAGATAATGGAAAAAAAGCACTGAAACAAGAAAGTGATGAAGAAAAAATATTAAAAACACTGAAAGAAAATCCAAATGCTGTTATTGATTCAAATAAAATAAAACCTTTATTATCAAGAAAAAATGTTGTTAAAGAGAAAGAAATTATAATATGCTCTATTATTTTAACAAAAGAAGGTAAAGATGTTTTATTAAAAGATATAAAAATTGAGGATGATATATCACAAATTACTTCTTCGATAATCAAGAGTAAAAGTTGGAAAAATAAAGTCATTAGACCCTACAATATAAATGCTTTTGCACCTGCTAAATATGGTGGCAAGGCTCATCCGTTGGTAGATTTAATATCTAAAATAAGACAAATATTTATTGAAATGGGTTTTGAAGAAATCCAAGGGGATTTTGTTGAATCATGTTTTTGGAATATGGATATACTTTTCATTCCTCAGGATCACCCTGCACGTGAGATGCAAGATACTTTATATTGCAAAACTCCTTCAAATATTAAAATAAAAAATAATGATTTAGTAAATAAAATTGCTAAAGTTCACGAAGATGGTGGTATTACATCATCCACTGGGTGGGGTTACAAATTTTCTAAAGCTGAAGGGGAAAGAGCTCTTTTAAGGACTCATACTACAGTTAATACGATTCGATATTTGTATAATAATCCAAATCCACCTTGTAAAGTATTTTCAATTGGCCGTGTTTTCAGAAAGGAAAATATTGATACCACTCACCTTCCAGAGTTTTACCAAATAGAAGGAATAATTCATGAAAAAAATAGTAATTTCAGACAATTGATTGGTATTTTAAAGGAATTTTATAGAAGAATTGGTTTTGAAAAAATTCGTTTTAGACCTGGATATTTTCCTTATACTGAGCCAAGTATGGAAGTTGAAGTATTTTGGAATAATAAATGGATGGAACTTGGTGGAAGTGGAATCTTCAGACCTGAGGTTACTGAACCAATTGGTGTAAAAAGTCCAGTAATAGCATGGGGTCTAGGACTTGAACGTCTTGCAATGTTAAAGTTTGAACTATCAGATATTAGAGAGTTATATATAAGTGACTTAGGATGGTTAAGGAAAAAATCATTGATATAAATATATTTTAAAAATTATTAAATTTATTAAATTTGCTTAAAAGTAAAAAATTTAATAATATATAAAAAAACTAAATATATCCCAATAAAAGTTTCAAATTGCGCAGTGATACTCTTGAAAACAAAGAAAAAAATAACAGTAAATAAAAATATCATATATGGTGTAGATATAACTAAAAAATTTACCCCTATTATGGTTCGTGATGCAATTATAAAATGTTTTCACGAAGCACATAATGATGTTCTTGATCTTGCATGGGAAAGTTTTGGAAATCCTCCTAGAAAAAGATTTGAAGAAATGAAAAAAGAACATGTTAAAAATTTTGTTCAGGATATTTTTCAAAATATAGATGGGGATTTTAATAATCCAAAAAAAATTGATTTATTTAAAGTAATTGAGAATCTCAGAGATTTTTCGTCAATTTATAGAGAACCTGAAGTTATTATAAAGCATTTCACTGATATTTTATTAATGATTGAAAAATTATGATATAAAATACAAAATTTGTTAAAGATATTACTACTAAATAAAAAAAAGAAGAATATTATTCAAAAATGAAGCAAAATTTATTAATAAATAAAAACTGTAAATATATGAGAATAGAAAAAAAATGTCATCAGAAATACATTTTAAAGAACATACTGATTATCTAGAAATAAAATACATTGGATATAACAATATCAAGGAATTTTTTGATTCATTAGAAACAGCATTTGATATTTGTAAGAAAAAAAATTTTACTAATATAATACTTGATACAATAGAAGTTGATTTTACCAATGTACAGGATATGGACAGATTTTATGCTGGTGAAAAAATAGCCAAAGTTAGTTGTTTTCCTAATAATATCAAAGTTGCAGTTGTTGGACCAAAGAAATATTATACTGGTTTTGCAGACAATGTTGCTACTAATAGAGGAGCAATAATTAAAATATTTCAAAATAAAAATGATGCTATAAAATGGATTATGAAATAATAATTCCTTTAAATTTTAACTTATTGATAATAAATTAAATACCCTCTGTTTTGTTACAACAATATATGTTCAAGAAATGAAATCATTAATACATTACTTCTTTTAAGTTTGTTTGCAAAACTATAATACACAAAAAAATGAATTATCCATAAATTATTTAAAATACTTACAGATTAAATAATTTTAAAAGGGATCAAGGGAGGTTGAAGGAGAAATGGTAGTTGTTTTATGTGCTGAAGGGACTTGTATCCCTTATAAATGCCCTGTTGTTGATGTACAAGAAGATAAAGTAATAATTGGAGAAAAAGATAATGTTTGTACATTAACAAGGGAGCAATTTGATATTCTTAAAGAAAAAGTAAAAAATGATGAGCTATAAAAAGAGGTATTTGCCATTTAATATTCCATTTAATTAGATAAACTAATCTATATTTCCCAAACTCATATTACACAGAACCATTGAACAAAAGCTTTATATAGAAGTTTTAATATACCGATTCTGCTTAACTTATTAATTTTAAAGGAGGCAAAAGAAAATTATGATGGGCGGACAACAGCCTATAATTGTATTAAAAGAAGGAACAAAAAGAGAAAGAGGCAAAGGAGCACAATCAAATAATATCATGGCAGCAAGAGCTATATCTGACGCGGTTAAATCAACACTTGGTCCAAAAGGAATGGACAAGATGCTTGTAGATTCAATGGGAGATGTAGTTGTAACAAACGATGGTGCAACAATACTAAAAGAAATTGATGTTGAACATCCAGCAGCAAAAATGATAGTTGAAGTAGCAAAATCTCAGGATGAAGAATGTGGAGATGGAACAACAAGTGCAGTGGTTCTAACAGGTGAACTTCTTAAATATGCTGGTGAATTGCTAGAACAAAACATTCACCCAACAGTTATTTGTGGTGGATATAAACTTGCATCTCAAAAGGCTAAAGAAGTTCTCAACAAATTAGCAATGAACATTAAACCTGGAGATAAAAAAACCCTAAAAAATATTGCTATGACATCAATGGCAAGCAAAGGAGCTAGTGCTGAAAAAGATATGCTTGCAGATGTTGTTGTTGAAGCAATAACAAATGTTGCAGAAAAAGTTGGTGGAAAAACAATTGTTGATCTAGATAATATACAAATTCAAAAGAAACAAGGCGGCGGAATAGGTAATACTGAAATTATCTCAGGAATAATCCTTGATAAAGAAAGAGTCCATGAGGGAATGCCAAAATATGTAAAAAATGCAAAAATAGCTTTAGTTGACTCTGCTCTTGAAGTAAAAAAGACAGAAGTTGATGCAAGAATACAAATTCAAGACCCAACACAACTTCAGGCATTTTTAGATGAAGAAGAAGGAATGCTTAGAAAAATGGTAAACAAGATAAAAAAGAGCAATGCAAATGTTTTAATCTGTCAAAAAGGAATTGATGATATTGCTCAACACTATCTAGCAAAAGAAGGTATTTATTCAGTAAGAAGAGCTAAAAAAAGTGATATGGAAAAATTAGCAAAAGCAACTGGTGCAAATATTGTAGGTAATCTCGACTCTTTAACTCCTAAAGATTTAGGAAACTCAGGACTGGTTGAAGAAAGAAAAATCGGCGATGATAAAATGACCTTTGTTATGGAATGTAAAAATCCAAAAGCAGTATCAATACTTATACGCGGGACAACTGAACACGTTGTTGATGAACTTGAGCGAGGATTGCACGATGCACTATCAGTTGTAAAAGTAGCACTTGAAGACGGTAAAATGACAGCTGGAGGCGGAGCTGCTGCAACAGCTATTGCAATGGCTCTACGTGATTATGCACCATCAATTGGTGGAAGGGAACAAATGGCAATTGAAGCATTTGCAAATGCTATCGAAATTATTCCTAAGACACTTTCGGAAAATGCAGGCCTTGACCCGATTGATATGATGCTTGAAGTAAGAAATGCCCATAAGAAAGGTAAAAAATATGCAGGTATCAATGTACTTGGTGGAAAAGTAGATGACATGCTAAAAAACAATGTCATAGAGCCATTACGTGTAAGCATGCAGGAAATTGAAGCATCTTCTGAAGCTGCAACAATGATACTTAGAATCGATGATGTAATAGCATCAAAAGGCGGTGGAGGAGGTCCTCCAATGCCACCAGGCGGAATGGGTGGTATGGGTGGAATGCCACCAGGCGATATGGATTACTAACGTAATCCACTTTTTTCTTTTTTTATTATATGGTGAGGTATGACAACAATAACCCCTACAGTTAAAAAGAAAGATTCAAACGAATTAAAAAAAGAAATTAAAAAATTAAAGTTAGAATTAAAAGAAAAGGACGATAAATTATTACGCAGTTATGCCGATTTTCAAAATCTTATAAAAAGAACAGAAAGAGAATTAAAAATCATTGAAGAAGAGGTAAAGAAAAAATATATTTTAGAGTTACTAGATTTAAATGAATTATTAAAAAAAGCATATGATGATGAAAATCCTAAAGAAGGATTGAAATTGATGATTAATAATATTAATAATTTTTTTGACAAAGAACAAATTAAAACAATTAATTGTATTGGAGAAAAATTTAACCACAACTTTCACCATGCAATTACTACAATTGAAAAAAATGATTGTGAGGATCAAACTATTGTTGAGGAGGTAAAAAAAGGATATATGATAAATGATAAATTATTGAGACCTTCTCATGTTATAGTTTCAAAAAAGAAAGAAAAAAATAAGGAGTGATAAATTATGGGAAAAATAATTGGAATAGATCTTGGAACTACAAATTCTGAAGTAGCTGTTATGGAAGGGGGAAAACCAACTATTATTAAAAGTGCAGAAGGTCAACCCTATTTTCCATCAATAGTTGCTTTTACAAAAGATGATGAGATGCTAGTTGGAGAGGCAGCAAAACGTCAGGCAGTGACAAATCCTGAAGGTACTATCCATAGAATAAAACGAAAGATGGGGCGTGGTGAAAAAGTAAAAGTCCGTGATAAAACCTACAGCCCAGAGCAAATTAGTGCATTTATTCTTCAGAAGATAAAAAAAGATGCTGAGGATTTCCTTGGAACTAAAATAAAAGACGCAGTAATTACAGTTCCTGCTTATTTTAATGATGATCAGCGTCAGGCTACAAAAGATGCAGGTAAAATTGCTGGTCTAAATGTTAAAAGAATTTTAAATGAACCAACAGCTGCATCCCTTGCTTATGGTCTTGATAAGAAAGGTGATCATAAGATCGCAGTTTACGATTTTGGCGGCGGAACCTTTGATATAACTTTAATGGAGGTAGGAGAAGGTGTTTTTGAAGTCCTCTCAACAAATGGTGATACTCAACTCGGTGGTTCAGATATGGATCAGGCAATAGTTGATTATTTCGCTGATGAATTTAAAAAGAAAAATAATGTTGATCTTAAAAAAGACCCTAAGGCACATCAAAGGCTGCTTGAAGCATCTGAAAATGCTAAAATTGAACTTTCAACAACCCTGCAGACTGATATTAATCTTCCATATATCACAGTTATTAACAATGAACCAAAACACCTTGAGATGAAACTAACACGTGCAAAATTTGAAGAAATAATTCATTCTTTTGTAGATAAAACCGAGCAACCTTGCAGGCAAGCACTCGAAGATGCAAAACTAAAACCGTCTGATATAGATCATATAGTGCTTGTTGGTGGAACAACAAGAATTCCTCTTGTAAGAAAGAAAGTTGAAGAAATCTTTGGAAAAACACCTAAACGTGATGTTGACCCAATGGAATGTGTAGCAATTGGTGCAGCAGTTCAGGCAGGTGTGTTATCTGGTGATATTGATAAGGATATTGTCCTTTTAGATGTAACTCCTCTGACACTTAGTATCGAAACCCTTGGTGGTGTAGCAACATCTCTAATTGACCGAAATACAACGGTTCCTACCAAAAAAAGTAGGATATTTTCAACAGCTGCTGATAATCAACCAGGAGTTGAAATAAATGTATTGCAGGGGGAAAGACCAATGGCAGCTGATAACAAAAGCCTTGGACGTTTCCATCTCGATGGTATATTGCCTGCACCTAGAGGAATACCTCAAATTGAAGTAACCTTTGATATAGATGTAGATGGAATAATAGATGTTCAGGCAAAGGATCTTGGTACAGGTAAAGAGCAATCCATTAGAATTACTGGCTCTACAAAGCTTTCAGATGAAGAAATAAACAAGATGAAAAAGGAAGCTGACGAACATGCTGAAGAAGACAAAAAAAGAAAAGAAAAGGTAGAAATAAGAAACAATGGAGATGCACTTGTTCATACAACCCAAAAAACTCTTGATGAACTAAAGGACAAGTTTTCTGAAGATGACAAGAAAAATATAGAAAGTGCATTAAAAGAATTAAGGTCTGCTCTTGCTGGTGATGATACAGACAAGATAAAGGAAAAGATCGATAAATTATCTGATTTGTTGCAAAAAGTATCTACAGCTATTTATCAGCAGGCAGCACAGCAATCTACTCAAAAACAGCAAGCAACTGATGCAAAGTCAGATTCATCTGATGAATCTTGGTCAGGTCATCCTTCTGATGATGACAAAACAATTGATGCAGATTACAAAGTAAAAGATGATAAGAAAAAAAAGGATGAAAAAAAGGACTAATCAATTTTATAGTCCATTTTTTTTTATTTTTAGACCTTATTTATATAATTAATTAATTGATCTCTAATTATCTTTACTCTTTCCTCATTTTCTTCTTGCATATGTTTTGTATCAATAGCTGCTTCAATACAATTAATCAGCATTTGAATTTCATATTCAGATAATTCAATTGTGACTTTTACCATTATTTCCTCCCAAGGAATAAAACATCAAAACAGTTTATGGTTTAAAAACTTCTTTATATTTTTTTTACCATTATGATTTATTTTCTCTGTTGAAAAACATATGACACAACAAGAAAATAAACTAAAAATAAATGAAATTATTATATGAAAAGTAAAAATTACATTGTTCATTTTAGGTCTTAAATAATTAATATTTTTGTTTTTTTCAGATATATCTTTAGTTTGAAAATCTGCAACATAAAAAGTTATTATCAACAATACAGAGAGTATTATAAAAATAATGTATTTTCTTAATCTTTTCATCATCACCAATCCCTATAAATCTGGAAAATAACTCATACTTTATATATTTTATTTGACAACTGTTACCCATTTTTTTTATTTGATGAAATTTAAGATTTAAAAAATAACAATAAGTCAAATTTCAAATATTATATGTGAAAACTAACTTTACATCAGTTAAAAATGTTTTTTCATTTTTACAAAATTATATATAAATTCTTACTAATAAAATTTTTATATTAAAGATTTAAATACTCAAAATATAATTAAATATTATAGAGGGGGGCAAAACATTGCTGAAAAGATACGTCCTTACACTCGGAATAATATTCTTTATAATCTTGTCAGCTATTGCTCCATCATCTTATGGTAATGTTATTAAAACCATAAATAGTAGAAACGAAAGTAATATCTTATATGTTGGGGGGATCGGACCAGGTAACTATACCAAAATCCAAGATGCAATAGATAACTCTTCAATTAATAATACTGTTTTTGTCTATGATGATAGTTCACCATATTATGAAAATGTTGTTATTGACAAATCTATAAGTCTTATCGGCGAAGATAGAAATACTACTGTTATTGATGGCAGTGGAAATAGTGATGTTGTTAAAACTACAGCTGATAGTGTATTATTAAGTTTTTTTACTATACAAAACAGTGGAAATAATCATACAGATGCAGGAATTCATATTTTTTCAGATTATAACATTATTAGAGGCAATAATATTTTTCATAACGATGAGGGTATATTTATTCAAAATTCAAATAACACCCTAATTACTAGTAATAACATGTCTAGTAATGATTATGGTTTATGGCTTTCAGATCAAAGTAGCAATAATACTGTTATAAGTAATATCTTTAATTATAACGTTTGGAGAGGTATTTATATAGATGAGTCTGGATATAATATTTTTTCAAATAATGATATCTCTGATAATGGAAATGGTATATATTTAATAAAATCTGATAATAATTACCTTATAAATAATATTATTACAAATAACTGGTATGGTATAGACCTTATTTCTTCTTGCAGCAATTCAATATTAAATAATACTTTTTTAAATGATGATTTATATGTCTTTGACTCATATCAAAATAAAATTTTTAATAATACAGTAGATAATAAACCCCTTGTTTACCTAGAAGATGAATCTGATATAATTATTGATAAAATTGTAGGGCAAATAATAATTATTAATTGTATAAATATTACAGTTCAAAACCAACAATTATCTAATTTAGTTCATAGTATCGTAGTATGGGAGTCCAAATTCTGCACTATTTCTGAAAATTCCATTATAAACAACTATTATGGTATTGTCATATATAATTCAAGCAACAACTGCATAATAGATAATAATATCTCAAATAACAGATATGGAATTGTTTTTGACTATTCAGGAGATAATAATTCTATAATTAAAAATATTATTTCAAACAATACTGATGGTGTTTCAATTTTAAATATTGATAATACCACTTTAATAGCTAGAAATAACTTTTCAAAAAACAGATTTGGTATACATGTTTACAAATCAAAAAACACTCTAATTTTAAATAATTCATTTTCAATGGATTTTATTGGCATATACCTGTTTTTTAAAAGTAACAACAATACTATTAACTCAAATAATTTTATAAATTGTGATGATGGGATATGGATTCGTCTTGTTACTGATAACATAATATGTGAAAATAGAATTATTTCAAGTGAATCAGATGGTATTGGAATATGGATATTAGGTTCATATTATAATTTGGTATCAAATAATACTATTAAGGGTTGTTTTATCAGTATTGATATTGGGAATTCTTACAATAATACAATTTTAGATAATATTTTCTTTAAGGGTGGTATTTCAGTACAAAATTCCTTTCAAAATATTGTTTCCTCTAACATTATTAATGATAAACCTCTTGTTTATCTTGAAGAAAAATCAAAAATAAATATTGAGGATGCAGGGCAAGTAATTTTAATAAAATGTAATAATATCTTTATAGAGAATCAAAACTTATCTAATACATTTATTGGAGTAGAACTCTGGGAATCAAATTTCTGTAATATCTTGAATAACACTCTATCCAATAATCATCATGGTTTATATATATTAAATTCTCATAACATTAATATTTCTAATAATAATATTTTAAACTACTATTCTTTTGGTATCAATAGCTATTCATCAAATGATAATACTTACTTTAAAAATAATATTCACATTGAAAATGAAGTTATAAAAAACATTGTTTTTCCTTATAAAACAATGACTGCAATAGATACTGCTTTTCATAAATTAAATCTGGAAGAACTTAGGTCATATTACAATTCTTTCTCTTATGATATAATTAATGATATTGCTCAGAGCGATATTCATCCTTATCTTTTTTATAAAGATATCAGTTCTAATAGCAGCAAAGGAATTTCTATCATATCTTGTATTAATAACATTATTTTAGAAAATAAGATTCAAAAGAACCAGGAGGGTATCTTTTTTGAAGATTCAAGCAGTTGTTTAATTAAACAAAATAACTTCAAAAAAAATGATAGAGGAATTTATTTTGATTCTTCTTCTCAAAATAAGATAATTCAAAACAACTTTATAAAGAATAAAAACCATGCTTTTTTTATAGATTCCAAGAATATATGGATCGGGAATTACTGGAATAGACCACGTTTTTTACCAAAATTTGTAATCGGAAGAATTCTTTTTTATTCTTTATCAATTCCATGGTTTGATATTGATTGGAATCCTGTAAAAAATCCATATAATATATGAATGGTATGAATGATATTTAAAAACTTAATAGATATTAAAAAAATTATTTTATTTTACAACTAAAACAGAACAAGATGCATTACTAACTACATCTTTTGATACACTACTAATTAAAAATTTATCAATTCCTTTTGTTTTATCATGGTATGCCATAATAATAAGATCATCTTCTTTTGCAAATTTTATAATTTCTTGAGAAGGTTTACCAATTAGAAGTTGAGTTTCTGCAGAAATTTGATATTCTTCCGCAATTCTTTTAAATTCTTCAAGAAAAGCTTCTGCATCTTTTTTCATTTTTTCTTCAAGAACAACTGATGACAAAAATTGATAGGTATCATTAACAGTAATAATTTTAACATTAATTCCTAGTAATTTTGCTAAGAATGCTCCTTTTTTAACTGCATTTTTAGATGCTTCAGTTTTGTCAACAGGAATTATAATACGATTAAAATTCTCCTTCATCTTCAACATATTAAGAATGTTTTTTCAATAATTAAATATTTCTTAAAATTAGAATTTTAAAAATTTTAAAAGTAATTAGTTTTTTATCAGTTTTTATCTAAAATTCAACCTGTTAATAATCTATCATATAAAGTGGATTTTCCTGTTTTGATTATTTCAAGAATAATTTTTTCGGTTTTTGGTCCAACCCCACTTAATTGTCTAAGGTTATCTTGCATCTCTGATATAGGTCTATCTAATTTTAGTATTGTGTTTGCAGCCCATTTGTATGAAGATTTTTTTCCCTCTAATTGCATAAGATAATCTATGTGATCTAAAATGATATAAACATAATTATTTTCATTAAATAAATCTCTGAATAGATATGGTGGAATTCTTCGAGGTATTTTGTATTTCTTTGATAAAATATTAAATGTGTAGTGGATAGATTTTTGATATTCTTCTGTTGGTCGTCCCCATATATCTTTTTTATATATATTGTTATAGTTAGGTATAAATTCAGGATACTTCTTTTGTAAAATCTTTAAAAAATATTTTTTCTGCAGGCCCTCTTTTAAGGTCATGCCAGAGAAAATGATGAAATCTAAATTAATTTCTTTTGCTTTTTTTATTGTTTCATTCATTATTTCTGGTTTATCAGTTATAAAAGGAATAACAGGCATTAAAAACATACCACATGAAATACCTTCTTTTTTTAATAATTTAAGAATCTCAATTCTTTCATTTGGTAAGGGAACTCCTGGCTCAAAAATGCGACTAATCTTATCATCTAAAGATGAGAAACTGAAACTTGCTATCACTCTACTTTTTTTATTAATTTTTTTGATAATATCAATATCTCTTTTGATTAATGTAGATTTTGTAAGAATTGATACTGGATAATTAAATTTATAACATAAATGAAGAGCTTTTCTGCAAAGCTCATATTTTCTTTCAACAGGTTGATAGCTATCTCCAACCCCTCCACCTAACATTATATAACCTTGATTTATTGGCATACGTTTTCGTCTTGGGTCCAATTCTTTTTCAAGGATCTCAATTGCATTGATTTTAACTGAAACATCTTCACCAAATTCTCCATTGACATAATATTTTTCTGCTCTTCCATCGCAATAAATACAATTATGAATGCAACCTCTATAAAAATTCATTCCGTACTGTGAAATAAACCAAGTATCAATTCTTTTATGTTTTCGTAAAATTGATTTAGCAATTATTTCTTTAACTACCACTTTTTTTTGTATAAAATATTGTTATAAATAATCATCCATATTAGAAAATTTTACTAATTTTTTTTAAATATTAATATTTTGCAAAATCTGTAAAAAATAAAATGGTCTATCAATTTTGTTTTTTTGGAAAGATACTGATGGTGCTTGTTCACAGACATAAAGATTTACACCAACATGAGAAAAACAATAATCATATACAACATTTGGATCTTTCGGAGCTCTGGTTTTACATAACTCAATCACAAATGAAAATATATTATTTTTTGCATATAGCCAGTTTTCAGAGGTTCCAATTGTTCCACCAGGCCATGGAAGAATTGTTCCTTTTCCTTGATATAGATAATATTTATTGATACTTGTGATTCCCCTACCGATTTTTACAAACTGTTTTTCATGTGGTGTTCTTTGACTAGTATGTGTCCATGGATAAGTTATAAATTCTCCATACGAGTGATATGAAATAGATATTTTGATATCTTCACTTTCTACAAAATTTTTTATTGCAGTTGTTTCTTTTTCAGAAAAAGGTGCTTCTCCACGATAATTAAAGCTTTCTGGATATGACATATAAACATCATGATAGGCGATTGGAAAGATTTTATACAATTCCCATTTGTAAGCATAATTCCTATTTAGGTCAACACCGATATTATCTGTTTGTCCTTCTCGGGGTGCACGATTTTTCCTCCAACCATCCTCCTGACTTGTTTTATATTCAACTCCATCAGGATTAACCATAGGTATTACAAAAATTTCTGTTTTGTTTATTATATCTCTTACTCTTTCTTCAGAAGGATCTTCATCAATAAATCCATCATTATCATTATCAATACCATCGATAATGTCTTCATTTAATGATCCATCTTTATCATCATCTATATTCTGTTTATCATAATTTTCAACTATATATTTTATAAAAAAAATTAAAGATTCATAACTAGGTTTTTCGTTTCCATGATGAGCTCCCATTAGAAGAACCCCTGGTTCATCTTCGTTTTTTTCAACACTATCTGATAGTTTCACCATCCAAATATTTCGCCCTTCATAAGTAAGACCTAAAGAAGTAATTGATAAAATATCAGAATGATTTTCACTTAATTTTTGAAATAGATCAGTCATTTCTTGGTATGTATAATATTCATAAACTGGAAATTTCTCTGGTAGAATATTTTTTGTTTGTATAGAATTATTTTGTGCTCCTAATGGATATGAGCATGCAATTAAAAGTATTGTAACAAAGGAAATTATAATTTTAAATGATATATTATTCAGATGATACCCCCTGTTCTATAATATATAAAGTTCCTATGTATAATAAACTTTTGTTATGAAATAATAATGTTTATTTCTTAAATACTATTATTAAAAAATAACATTCTCCTCAATATTTTCATTTTGACATTTTTCCACATTAATTTTAAATATAACTTTTGTAAAAACTAGGGGTAAGGTGAAATTGATGTTAAAATTTAAAATTGGAAAGATACTTAAAAACAAAAAATCTGCATGGGAACTAATAGAAAATATTCCTGATACCCCTGAGCAAAAAAAAATTGATAGAGAAATTGCTTCAATTGAAAGAGAATATAAAGATAAAAATAATAAAAAAATTAACTATAGTAGTGAATCATCATCTTTAAAAATACCAAGTAAAAATAAAAAAAATACAAAAAGAAAAACTTATAGAAAAAATATCAAAATATATGGAAAAAATGCAGGAAAAATATGGAATGAACTTAATACCTTTGGGCCATTGAACCAATCATCAATACTAAAAGATACCAAAATGTCACATAATGATTTTTATATTGCTATTGGTTGGCTTGCAAGAGAAAATAAAATATATAAAGATACAAATTTTTACAAACTTGGATACACAAATCTAACAAATGAAATTGGAGAAAATGCTGGAAAGATATGGAGATTGCTTGATTCTATGGGGCAGGCTAATATCTCATCAATCTACAAATCTACTGATATGAAAATTAAAGATGCATATTTTGCAATTGGTTGGTTATCAAGAGAAAACAAAATAAAACTCGTTTATAAAAATAAACAAATTATATATAAATTAACATAAATTATTCTTTTACATTTTTACACGCTAATTTGATATATTATGACAATTATTCATAGTTTTATGGATAAAACTCCATGTGAATACATTGTTTGGAGTGTTTTACCAACAATACGTAAAGAATTTGCTAAATGTATGTTAAGAAATCATAATCTTAATCAAAAAGAAATAGCTGAGATACTTGAATTGACTCCTTCAGCGGTATCTCAATATCTATCTAACAAACGAGGCGGTATTGATATCATAGATGATCAAATTCAAACTGAAATTGATAAATCTGTGAAAAATATTATTAAAAAAGGGACTTCTAAATTTTCAAAAGAGACTTGCAGGATTTGCACTATTTTAAAAACCAAGAAACTTTCAATCAAAAAAACAAGCTATTGTAAGGGTTGTGACAAATTATGTGAAACAGCTGTTTGGGATATATTACCAGTTATTAGAAAAGAATTCTCAAAAAATTTAATAGAAAATTATGGATTTAACCAAAAAAGAGTTTCTGAAGTTTTAGGAATATCGGAAGCTGCTGTCTCAAGATATCTCTCTAGAAAAAGAGGTGATATCAAAATTTCTAATAAAAAAATTTTAGAGGAGATAAAGAAATCTACTAAACTAATTGCAAATGGAAACATTAAAACAGCACTAGAAGAAACTTGTAGGATTTGTACTATTTTAAAATCAACCGAAGTAAAATTTGGCGAAAAAAATAGTTAATTATACACTCAATATTAAAGTGATTTAATTTTACTTCTTTATTTTTATTTTAAATAACCGAAAAATATTTATACTTACCAATTGTTAAATGTTTTAGATAATTATATTATACACGAAACTTAAGGGGAGGTAAAAATGAAGAAAAAAATAATAACAACATGTATAATAGTTTTGATGCTAGTTGCTACTGGGATATCTGTAAATGCAAACAGAAACGAATTAAAAACTGATGATATCGTATATGAAAAAATGACAGGTGATATCATAAATATCACTGTCCAAGAAGCATATGCAATGCTAACAAATACTGGTGATGGTATTCAAGTACCAATAGATGTTAGAAGGAGAGATGAATGGAGACCACAACGTATAGATACACCAATACCTGAACATCCAAGATGGTATCTTCTTGATTTGATTCAGAATGAAAGTATTTTACCTAAGTTTTTAAATCAATATGCTGAATGTGATATTATCATTTATTGTAAAGCAGGTGGCCGAAGTTATAAAGCTGCAAAAATTATTGCAAACACAAGTTTTGCAGGTGCAATTTATAACATGGTAGGAGGAATTACTGAATGGAATAATCAAGCACTACCTACTGCACCGGGAGGTATATATAACATTACAGTTAATGATGTTTATAACCTTTGTACCAATCTTATTGATGGTTTACAAAATCCAATAGATGTCAGATATGATTATGAATGGTATGCTGGATTTATTGATACTCCATGGCCAGAATGTCCGATATGGTATTGTCTTGATCTATTTAAGGATGAAGAGAATAATTCAAGATTTTGTGAAGAATTTATCGGTCAGGAAGTTATCCTTTATTGTAAAGGTGGTTATAGAAGTCTTGTAGCATCATATCTAATTTATGAAAATTTTACAGGAACACAATATAACATGCTTGGTGGAATTACTGCTTGGAATTCTTCAGGGCTTCCAATCAGAATTAATACAGCACCTGATGCCCCGATAATAAATGGACCAGCAGGTGGTAAACCAGACGTAGATTATGATTTTGAGTTCACCACAGATGATGCTGAAGCAGATGTTATAGATTTATTTGTTGATTGGGGAGATGGTACAAATACCGGTTGGATTGGACCATTTGCTTCTGGAGCACTTGTTATACTTAATCATACCCACGCAAAAGGAGAATATAAAATTACAGCTCAAGCAGTAGATTTCTATGGAAATCTCAGTGACATCGCAGAGCTCGATATAAAAAGACCTCGTACAAAAGCATTAAACTTTAATATAATTGAATGGCTTTTTGAGAGGTTTAGTGCTCTAAAACAACTTTTAGGATTTTAAGATCCTAAATCCTTCTTTTTTTTATTTTATTTTTTTGTATTTTAATAATAGTATATTACTATAAATTAAATTCAAAATTTTAAATCCTTGTCAATATTATATCGAAATATTTTTATAGGTAACAATTGTTAAATTTTTCAATATAAAATTATTTTAGACCTACAATGGAGAGGTAAAAATGAAGAAAACAATAATAGCAACATGTATGATAGTTCTTATGCTAGTGCTAACAGGGGTATCAGTAAATGCAGGTTACAGGGTATCAAATATTAATGGAAATACTCCTCAGAAATCAAATGCCTGTGAGATCTATAATATCACAGTTTATGAAGCTTGGGATCTTTTGACAAATACTAGTGATGGAATTCAACATCCTATTGAT
>Ga0209536_100004500_pt1 | contig 22012 bp, 20 predicted proteins | sample DeeMarSeWOR28_12_FD_187461 | JGI IMG/M metagenome (GOLD analysis project Ga0209536, IMG submission 187461) | Marine sediment microbial communities from White Oak River estuary, North Carolina - WOR-2-8_12 (SPAdes) (version 2) | ecosystem: Environmental > Aquatic > Marine > Intertidal zone >... | reverse complement strand
TGAAATAATGGCATCACCCTGGGTCATTTCGTGGAGTTTCTGAACAACAAATTGGGGCTTGATAATTTCGCCTTCTTCAACATATCCCAGGGGGTGTTTACGCTTCCAGTTGTTAATTTCATCCAACCATGGCGCAAGTTTTTCATCCTGTTCTTTTTCCTTGAAGTCATCCTGGACATCAAACCATCTGTTCATGGCAGTCAAGGCATGTTTGCAGTCCGCAACAATGGGAATGTCCACTTTGACGTTCTTGCTGATCGAGGTCGGATCGATATCAATATGAATAATCTTGGCATACGGGGCAAAGGCATCTATCTTGCCAGTCACCCGGTCATCAAACCTTGCGCCTACAGCAATCAGGAGGTCGCATTGTGATACAGCCATATTGGCATAATATGTACCATGCATGCCAAGCATGCCCATCGACAGTTTGTGCGTCCCTGGAAAGCCTCCCAGCCCCATGAGGGTCATCGTGGTCGGAATACTCAGCTTGGTAGCCATTTCGGTCAGCTCTTCATTGCTGTTAGAGGCAATGACGCCGCCACCAGCATAAATAACCGGCTTCTTTGCTTTCAGGATTTCTTTGCAGGCTTTCGCTATCTGGCCGGGATGCGGTTCATAGGTTGGCCTGTAAGTCTGCATCTTGATGGGTTTTGGTTCATCAAAGGCAATTTTACTGTTTACCACATCTTTCGGCAGGTCAATGAGAACCGGTCCTGGACGACCTGTCCTGGCAATGTAAAAAGCCTCCCGGATTATTGACACAAGCTCATTGGGGTCCTTTACGAGGTAATTGTGTTTGGTGCAAGGCCTGGTAATGCCGACGATATCAACTTCTTGAAAGGCATCATTGCCGATTAGTGCCGTTGGCACCTGACCGGTAAAAACAACTAGTGGAATGGAGTCCATATATGCCGAAGCTATCCCGGTTACAGTATTTGTTGCACCAGGACCTGAGGTTACCAGGGCTACTCCTACATCACCTTTTACGCGGCCATATGCATCAGCTGCATGGACTGCAGCTTGTTCATGCCGGACAAGGACATGGGTTATGTCTGATCTCTCCAGTTCATCATAGAGATCAATTACCGCTCCGCCGGGAAAACCGAAAACAACTTCAACTCCCTGTTCCTTGAGACATTTGATAATCGCCTGTGCGCCTGTAATTTTCATAAAAGCTTCCTTCAATTCTTGATTTACTCTCTATGTGCCCACACAAAATCCAATCCGGGCACTCTCAAAAACCTGAGGTATGCATTCCCTGCATTCCTGATTGCGAAATCAATACTTGCAAAAAATTTTTCTTAAAAAAAGTGGAATATATTGCACCACCGGGTAACTTGTCAAGCCTATGTTTACGCAAAACAATGGCTTGAAAGACTTTTCAGATAATTGGTTTTCCAGGTTATGCTGCCCCTGCTGATAATTATGAGATGCGGGGAAAAATCCCTGCCTGCCTGCCTTTCTCCATGAAAAAGGCCACTGCAGCCAAACCCTCTTCTCCCAGGTTTTCTGAAAAACTGTTTACATAAAGTCCAATATGGTCATTGATCACCGTGTCGGTCATCTCCTGAGCATGTTCCTTGACATATGGCTGGCAAAGCTGAGGATTTTTACGTGCCCAGAGTATGCTGGCATGTATGGCCCGGTCAATTTTACCAATGAGTTCACTGCCGAGAGTTCGCCTTACGGCAATTCCGCCGAGGGGAATAGGGTATCCTGACTCCTCCTCCCACCAGGACCCGAGATCGACTATCAATCGAAGCCCCCTGGCCTTGTAAGTAAACCGACTTTCATGGATAATAACCCCGCAGTCAACCTTCCCGGATTCAATGGCCGGCATAATTTCATCAAAACGCATCATGACAATGTTCTTCCAGCTCAAGCCATATAATTTAAGCAGCATCGCCGCTGTAGTAAACCTGCCTGGCACTGCCACGCTCATTTTTGCGAAATCATCTGGCACAATTTTCCTGCCTGCCACCAATAAAGGCCCGCAACCGCGGCCGAGTGCAGCGCCCGATTTGAGGAGAACGTAATCAGCAAGCACAAGACCAAAGGCATGAAAGGAGAGTTTAGTTATGTCAAGCCTTGCTTTCATGGCCCATTCGTTCAGGGTTTCCACATCTTCGACTATTTCCGGCTGCAGGTTCCAGCCCGGGAGGGATATATATCCTTTGACCAAACCGCAGAATATATAGGTGTCATTCGGACAGGGGGAGAATCCTATGGAAAGTGCTTTCATAGTATTTCAGGGGGGTTAGCCAGTATTCTTATACAATCGGTCTCCCGGAAGCGAGACACTATTTTTTCTGCAAACCGACTTTCAGATAATCACAGAGTAAAATTCCTGTCACCTTGCAGATTTTTGCAATTGCCTCATCCAGAAGCCAGGTATCCATGTTGCGGTCTTCCACTGCATTGCTGACACAGCGCATTTCAACACATGGGATATTGAAATTGTTGCATACCATCGCCACACCGGCACCCTCCATGTTTTCACATCCGGCTGAATATTTTTGCTGCAGGAAATCACCTCTTTTTCGTGTGCCGCTGCAACAATTCACTGTTACAAAGTTTGCAACCTTAAAGGGAATTGAATTGGCTTGGAGAATCCCTGCAATTCTTTCCGACATTTCACTTTCTAAGGCAATAGAACTATTGGGGCCCATCGCTCCAGAGCCAAAATCCAGTATCTCATTCTGCATGCATATGCCAAAATCACCAATAACCTCCTGCCTGGCAAGACAAATATCAAGGAGATCCAGACCGCTGTCCACATATGCACCTGCCACGCCAATATTCAGCACCCCATGGACCGTGGAACCGTTAACTGCGAGATACCTACCCAGGTTCGCTGCGGCAACAACCGGACCAACACCCGTAATCAGAAGTTTTACTCCCCGCTGATTTGCATAGGAATGCTGCAAGGGTTCAATTTCCTGGCCAGTGGCTACAGCTACAAGTAACATATACACTCAATTTATATTATTTTCGTTGAAAATATGGCACGCTAGAAAAAGTTAGGGTATTTTCGCAACCACAGCAACCACTTTATACATTAAGAGTGCGGATTTGGAAAGGACATGGAAGCCGATTTCGATATTGTATCATACTGCTATGAATTATCTGTAGAACAGATTGCCCAGTTTCCCTTACAGGAACGGGACGAATCCAGGCTTCTTGTGCTCGATTTACAAAACGGCACCCTGCAGGATATGCATTTTAAAGATATCCTGACCTTTTTTCAGTCCGGTGATCTTCTCGTTGTTAATGACACAAAGGTCTTTCCAGCCCGCCTTGAGGGGCACAAGGTTACAGGGGGTAAAGTTGAAATGTTCCTCCTGGAATATCCTGACTTCCAGAATGCTGAGCTGATTGAAAAAAATACCGGACATAGCCTTCCAATACTACTGCAATGCGTCAATGTTCTCGTCTTGCTTAAAAGTTCCAAAAAACCTAAGCCCGGGTCGCGAATTTTCTTTAACCCCTTCCTTGAGGCTGAATTAATCCACTTTTTCCCTGATGGCAAGGCAATAGCACGACTTCTTTTTAATGTTACAAACGGAACCGCTCCGGAGAAAATTATTCAAAAAAGCGGCAGGATTCCCCTTCCGCCCTACATTCAGAGAGGGGAGAAAGAGCATCCTGCTGACCATGAACGCTACCAAACCCTTTTCGCCCAAAAATCAGGGGCAGTTGCCGCCCCTACTGCGGGCCTGCACTTTTCAACAACGCTTCTCGAAAAAGTGCAGCAAATGAATATTGAAATTGCACCGATCACTCTCCATGTCGGGTACGGCACCTTTGCTCCTGTACGGGTCAAGGACATACGTAAACATGAAATTCATGAGGAATATGTAGAAATTGGCTCCAGAACCGCTGATGCCATCAACAGGACGCTTGCATCAGGTAAAAAGATATGGACGGTTGGAACGACTACAGCCCGGGCATTGGAGTTTGCAGTTGACGAGAATGGCAGGTTAGCAGCGAAGCAGGGGTGGTGCGGTCTTTACATTTACCCGGGATATAAATTCAGGGTTGCCAGAAATTTAATCACCAACTTTCATTTGCCCGGTTCATCACTCCTCTTTCTTGTGGCGGCTCTGGCAGGCAGATCACGCATTCTGCAGGCATATGACGAGGCAAAACTGCGCGGCTACCGTTTTTACAGTTACGGTGACGCCATGCTGATCATTACCTGAGGTCAGGAGCGCATCTGTTCCCTCATGCGCAGTTCCTGCTGCACAGGCTGGATCAGGGTGTTACTGGGCTTGCTTCTTTGCTTGGAGTTTTTATACTGGAGTCAGAAGAACTCTCCACTGACTTTTCAGAAACAGGGGGTGTTGTTGTGTCAGATACTGCAGAACCTGTCCCCTCTGTGGACCTGCTGCTGTATCCATCAGCATACCACCCGGATCCCTTGAGTTGGAAAGAACTCCTGGAAACCAGTTTCTTGACGGCTCCTGCACAGTCTGGACATGTGTTTAATGGATTTTCCGTCATTCGCTGGAAAACTTCAAAGACATTACAGCACGATATACACTCATATTCATAAATCGGCATTGTACCTGCTAACTCCCCCGTAATTAAGTATAATCCTTGAAAAGGAAATCAGATATAGGCAGACAAAATTATCTTCGGATAACCGGGTCTTCTGCTTTCAGGTGTGAGAAAATAATTTCGATACTCTCATCTGTCAACTTTTCAGAAAGAAAATTTCTAGAAACAAAAATATGCTGCCACAATATCCGATTCTGGAAGAAATCGAAAAATTATCATTAATCACAGGTAAAGTAAAATCAAGAAGATAGATTTTTATTGCTAAATAGATATTTTCAATTGCAATATATATAAAACATACCTATTGAAAAAACATGTTATTTTGTTGTATGCAGACAATAAGTTGCATTTCATCATTTTTTAATATATAGAGAATATCTACTATGCCTCATCTTCAATTAAAATGTATTGTTTGAGACAAACAATTACCATTTTACATTACTCTAGAATATAATCTTACATGGAGGAATATTTATGGGAAAAACTCTCGTTGAAATGGCTGCAGATATCATTCAGTCACAGTGTAAATCAACAAGTATGACCATGGAGGAAATTTCACTTTCGCTGCAAAATACATTTAAGACTTTGCAGGGTCTTCAATCTGCAGAAATCCAGGCATCTCAGGAAGGCATGGTAGATACGGAGGCAAAAGTTCGGTCTGCCATTGCTCTGACACCCGAAAAATCACTCCAGAAAAACAAGGTGGTCTGTCTTGAATGTGGCCAGGAATTCAAGATGCTCTCACCCAAGCACCTGAAATCCCATGGTCTAACCAGCAGAGAATATCGTGTAAAGCATGGCTTTTCCCTGCGTCAGCCTCTTTGCGCTAAATCCTTGTCAGACAAAAGAAAGAAGGCCGGAAAGGAAAGAGGACTTCCTGACAACTTGAGAAAAGCCATAGCACAAAGGAAAAAACGCAAGACAAAGGCTTCTGCCAAAAAGAAATAAATCAGGAACTTTCCCATAACTTTTCTGCCCCAGCATTCGCTGGGACAGAAAAGTTATGGGACACTGCTGCAAATCATTAAAATTATTTCAAGCGACGCATAACTGGACAGTTGTCCGTCAAAGTTGTATTTATCTATTTAAGTTTACATCTGTTGATTTTTTCCTGAATAATGAATGCAGCAATTAGCAGCACCGCGCAACAGGTATCATATTTTTTCACTGGACTATAACCATTAAAAATTTTCTTTCCGCGTATGATTGGCATATTTGATTCCGGGGTCGGGGGGATGACTGTTGCCCGCGCAGTGGAAACCCTGCTCCCAGAGTTTCAACTAATATATTACGGTGATTTGGCCAGGACGCCTTATGGCAGCAAGAGCCCTGAGACCATAACGGGATACTCCATCGATAACACAGAATTTCTTCTCAATCGCGGGGCCAAAGCAATTATCATTGCCTGTAATTCTGCAGCCAGTATTGCCGCTGAACTTCTTCGGCAAAAATTTGACGTACCAATTTTTGAGGTGATCACCCCGGCTGTTGACCGAGCGGTATCAACCACTGTTTCCGGCAATATAGGTGTTATTGGAACACGGGCCACAATTCGCAGTAACATCTATGATGAGAAAATAAAGCAAAAAGCTCCACAATTCAGAATCTATTCACAATCGTGTCCTCTTCTCGTACCACTTGTGGAAGAAGGATGGCTGGATTCCCGTGAAACTAAAATGATTTTACGAAAATACCTGGCGCCCCTGAAACAGAAAAATATTGACACCCTTGTGCTGGGCTGCACACACTATCCCCTTCTGAAAGATCTCATTCAGCATCGGATGGGCAGAAACAAGATCAGGCTCATTGATTCCTCTATTGAGGTCGCTTTAACATTAAAGACACACCTTGAAGAAACAGCAGCACTTCGGAATTTGCTTTCGCGTGGCAGTGATAACAGGTATTTTGTCTCAGATATAACTCAAGCGGCCATCAATACAGCTGAAAAAATCTTTGGCAGACATATTGTTCTGGAAAAGGTATGAAAAATTTTAAGCCCAGTGCCTCCTTTTTATGTTTTATCCATAAAGCTATTCTGTCTTGCACTTATAGAATAATATTTTCCTCGCTCCTGTTCCTTTTTGCACTCATGGCTGTGAGCCCGGCTTCGGGTGAGGAAATCGATCCCGGACACATTGCAAGTAAACTGCAAAGCACTTATGAAAATGCTGCCAATATTGTGGCTCAGTTCAGTCAAACAACTACCATGAAATTCAGCCCGCGGGTACGACAGGGGGCAGGAAAAATGATCTTTCTCAAGCCCGGACGCATGCGTTGGGACTACATAACCCCCGATTATCAGGTGCTGATAAGTGATGGCGAGACTATTTCAATGTATTTTGAAAAAAGCAGCCAGATGATAATTAGCAATGCAAAAGACTACCTGCAATCAGATGTTACGTATTCATTCTTTGCCGGGACTGGCAATATCCTGAAAGATTTTGACATCAGTGGCCCTGGTTTTGAAAATAATCAGCCGGATACTTATCTGATCAAGCTCATTCCAAAATCAACGCACCCGCAGGTTTCATCAATGCATGCATGGATTTCCAGGGAAACTTTCCTTATTAAACAACTACAGATAATTGACCATTTTGATACTGTCACCAATCTCTATTTTACAAATATTACGATTGATGCAGACTCCTATGATAATCGCAAGATAGGGAAAGACCTTTTTTATTTCACGCCTCCAGCAGGCACAGAGATAATTGAACAGTTTTAAAAATTTTATTGAGTGGTTATCTTGAGCTCAAAAAGATCATCCTCACCTTCTACTGAGCCTGCAAAAATATGCCTTGTATCAATGCCGTGGGCCCTCTTTAACCGGCCATCAATACAACTTGGCACATTAAAGGCCTACCTTGCAGCCCAAGCAAACTGGCTCACTACGGACACAAAACACCCTTTCCTCCAAGTTGCAAGCATACTGGGCCCAGAACTTTACCACTGGATAAGCCAGAACCCATGGGTCAGCGAAGCCCTTTACGCCCCGCTGCTTTTCCCGGAGAAGGCTGAAGCTGCGGAAAAACTGGCAACACGTTATGTGAGAAAGGCCGACAAAAAAATACAAACAGGATTTCATTTTACACGGATAACTCAATGTTTAGAACATCACCTAGAACATTGGGCTGCGAGCATTGATTGGCTGCAATATCGTCTTGTTGGTTTCTCTGTCTGTTTCAACCAACTTCTTGCATCACTTGCAGCCGCCAAGCTTATCAAGAAAAAATCTCCTCATGCTGCTGTCGTCCTGGGCGGTTCATCATGTGCCGCAGATGCCGGCAGGTCCTTTATAAAGACCTTCAGGTTCACCGATTATGTCATTGACGGCGAGGGTGAAACCGCGCTGCTTGAACTTTGCGAGTTTATTACCGGCCGCCGCCGAAGTCTTTCCCAACCCCTGTTTTCAAACCTTAATCCCCGATATTCCTCTTTCGAAGCGAATGTTTCTTCAGCCCCCCAGCTACCTTCATTGGATGAATTGCCTGTCCCAGATTATGATGATTACTTTGTCGACAAGAAGAGGTGGTTTTCTGCTACACCCTTTATTCCGGTCATTCCAGTGGAGTTTTCACGGGGCTGCTGGTGGAACAAATGCTCATTTTGCAATCTGAACCTGCAGTGGTGCGGATACCGCCACAAAAAGGCGGCACAGATGGTACATGAAATTGCAACATTGGCCGCGCGCTATGGTTGTCTTGATTTTACCTTTACCGATAATATGCTCCCCCCCAAGGAATCCCAGCAATTTTTTTCATTGATAGCAGAACTACCCGCTGACTTTTCCTTTTTTGCCGAGATCAGAGCATCAGGTGAAAAAAAATCCACCCGTGAGACTTTTGCCCTCTACCGAAAGGGTGGGCTTTCGACTATACAGGTTGGAATTGAAGCACTCAGCAACAAACTCCTGCAAAGAATGCAGAAAGGAACCACTGTTATTGAAAATATTGCCTCCATGCGATCTGCTTTAGAAAACAGCCTCGAACTTCAAGGCAATCTAATCATTCACTTCCCTGGCAGCAGCCAGGAAGAAGCCTTGGAATCTCTTAAAAATCTTGACTTTGTTTTCCCCTACCCGCCGTTGTCGCTTGCCTCGTTTTTCCTTGGTATTGACAGTCCTGTGTTTCAAAATCCAGCTGCTTATGGAATCAAGTCCGTCATAAATCATAGAAATAATATCCGGCTTTTCCCGGATGATGTCCTGCGGGATTTAAAACTTTTGGTACAGGACTATAGAGGTGATCGCATGCAGCAGCAAAAAATCTGGAAACCCGTTGTCCAAAAGGTTAAATTCTGGCAGGAATATCATGCAAAAAGGAAGATCAGTGGACTGGAAAAACCGCTACTTTTTTACCGTGATGGTGGGAACTTTATCCTTTTACGCCAGGAGCTTTCCGATGGTACCGTCCTGCACCACAGGTTGAAAGACAGTTCCCGGCAGATTTATTTGTTTTGTACACAGGTGCGAACTGCTGCCGAAATATTTGAACAGTTTCCAGCACTTTCCCGACAGAAAATTTATTCTTTTCTTTCTGATCTTAAGAAAAAGCTACTCATTTTCTCAGATAATGATAAATACCTTGCCTTGGCAGTCCACTACCGTGATTAAAATAGACCAGCCCGAAACATCAAAAAATTTATTCGACGATTACCCTGCATCACTACAGTAAAAAAATGCTCAAGGTGAACAAATGTCTGACAATAATCAAGCTTCTGAAAGTTTTGCCGATTTATTCAAAGATACCGGGATTACCCGAAAACAACTTTCTCCAGGTCAAAAAATACGGGCTAAGGTGGTAGGTATAGCCCAGGACATTGTTTTTCTTGATATCGGAGAAAAAAGTGAAGGATTTGTGGACCGCAAGGAACTCGAAGATAACGAGGGCAATGTCACAGTAAAGCCTGGAGACACTCTTGAAGTTTATTTCCTCTCCACCAGACACAACGAAATGTTGTTTACGACAAGGATCGGTGGAGGCGCCAGCTCGCGTGCTCACATTGAAGAGGCATACCGCAGCAACATACCCCTGGAAGGTTTTATCAAGAAGGAAGTTAAGGGTGGTTTTGAAATCACTGTGGCCGGGAATATACGCACATTTTGCCCTTATTCACAGATGGATCTTAAACGAATCTCAGACCCGGAGGAATTTATCGGGCAGCATATGCTTTTCAAAATCACCCAGTTCAGTGAAGGTGGTCGCAATATAGTCCTTTCCCGACGTCTCATTCTTGAGGAGGAAAGAGAGAAAAAGCGAGAAGAATTGAAGGAAACTCTCCAGGAAGGTATGACAGTTAAAGGGAAAATTACTTCAATAAAAGATTTCGGGGCATTTGTTGATGTTGACGGCATAGAAGGTCTCATCCCGATCTCTGAGGTCGGCTGGTCCAGAATTGAAGATATCAGTGAGGTACTTGCAGTAGATCAGGAAGTCGAAGTCGTGATCATGAAACTGGACTGGGAAAATGAGCGTTATTCATTTAGCCTCAAGCAGGCTCTTCCGGATCCCTGGCAGAACATCGCCCAGAGATTCCCTGTTGGCTCCTCCCATTCCGGAACCGTTGTGAAATTGACAAAATTCGGTGCCTTTGTGAATCTTGCATCAGGGATTGATGGTTTAATTCATATATCCAAGCTTGCTGGAGGCAGACGAATCAACCACCCCAGGGAGGTCGTTGCCGAGGGTCAGACGGTCGCTGTAAAAATCGAGGATATGGACACAGAACAGAAGCGGCTGTCCCTGGCACTGATCGGAGAAATGGAAGAAGATCCTGCTGGTACTGCAGCTCGACACGATGATACCGCAGAATATATGCAAAAGCAGGATAGGCCAGCTGATAAGGCTTCGCTGGGTACACTCGGAGAAGCTCTCAAGGCAAAACTAAGAGAGAAGGGAAGAAATAAACCTTAGCATTTCAGGCAGTTGAACGTGTTTGATCAGATGGTTTCAGATATAAAAAGTGGTATCATTCCAGAAAACAAACTCCTCCGCAAACGTTTTGACGCTGCGCTGGTGAAAAAAATTGGTGTTATACGAACCCCCTATTCTTTCTGGCCTGCTGACAGAAAGATAAATCCTTCTGCAAAGGAACTTCTTTGGGCTGTGATTCTTTTGCATGACCTGGAAAATTTCCGGGTGGTCGAAGCAGTTATTACCACAGAAATAGAAGAGAGACATAAAGCTAAAGGAATACCTGAAAATTCTTATTCTCTTTCTCTTAAAGTCAAAGAGCTCATGCAAGAATATATCAGTGAGTTTGTCGGACTGGCTCCGACAGAATCAATGAGGCAACAACTGGAGCGTAAGTCCAGTCAGCTCGAATGTACAGAATAATAAATGTTACCAGAATCCCATTGGAGTCTTGCCAATTCATGTGGCCGCCGGCGAAGGAGGTTCATTGACATGTATCCTGCTTTTTAGCAGTATAATGCCACCGGTAACAATCAACCCGCCCCCAAGCCAGGTAAACGGGCTTGGCATTTCCCCCCAGATTAAATATCCGTAAATTACAGCCAGAACCACTGATGTATAACTGGCCGACGCAACTGCCGGCGCCTTGTCGTGTTGATAAGCCAGGGTCATGCATAATTGTCCTAGACTGGCGAAAAGGGCAACACAGAGTAGAAACAGCCACTGGGTAGAAGTCGGCGGCACAAAGTAGGGCAAACTCCATACACCGGCAAAAAAACAGATCAGAACTGTAAAATTAAACACGATGACCAGGGGGTATTCCGTTGCATTAAGGCGCCTGACCAGGATATGAGCTAGGGATGAAAAGGCTGCAGCCGCAATGGCAACCAAGGCTGCTATAGACCATGAAACACTGGGTTGTAATATCAGGGCCACCCCGCCGAGACCGGTGATTATTGCGAACCAGCTGACCATGGGGGCCCTTTCGCCAAGAATGAATGGTGCAAGAATTGCTATGAACAGGGGCTGCGTTCTCCCCAGAAAAATACATTCGGCAAAAGGCATATGAGTCAGTGCATAAAAGAAGCCGGACATTGCTGCCATGCCGAACAGTGTTCGCAGAAGAAGCGTTGTTCTTGCCCTAACAACAAGAGGTCGTTGTCTCAGCCTGACAATGAGGAAAAGGAAGGGTAATGCGAGGAGACAACGGAGAAAGACAAGTTCGGACAGCGGCAGGGATTGACCGAGTGCCTTGACAAAGGCCGACATGGTGGCAAAACAGCCTGATGCCAGCAACATATAAAAGATACCCATGACAAAAATCAGATATAATTTGATTTTCTCTGTCGAACCGTTTCAAATAGAATTATCCCTGCAGCCACCGATGCATTCAACGAGTCCAGTGAACCCTGCATGGGTATTGAAATACGCAGATCGCAATTTTCTGCCACAAATGGGCGCAGGCCCTTGCCTTCACTCCCAATTACCAGGCATGCGGGGACCGTTAGGTCAACATCATAGACAGGACTGGCCCCATCCTTCGTTGCACCGAATATCCAGATACCAGCTTCCTTGAGCGCACTAAGGCAGTTCACAAGATTCGTCACCCTGCAGATACGAAGGTGAAACACTGCACCTGCAGATATCTTGGCCACCGTTGATGTAATTGAGGCACTGCGATCCTTGGGAAGAATAAGGCCGTTTGCGCCTGCTGCAACAGCTGAACGGATTATTGCCCCAAGATTGTGAGGATCCTGGATTGAATCCAGGGCAAGAAGAAGCGGCGGAGGGATCGATGCTTTATTGAGACTGTTCAGCAGCTCATCAAAAGCGATGAATGGAAAAACAATGCGTGCGGAAACCCCCTGTGAACTCTCCCGTTCTGCCGTCTCGTCGCCTTTGCGGGGAGTTTCCTCTTTTTTCACAGAACCGACATTGACAGGAATACCATGATGATGGGCCAGTTCCATTACTTCTTCCACCCGGTGACTAGTCCTGCTCCTGCTGATAATGATTTCCTTGACACACTGTGGACATGCCTGCAGTGCTTCCAGGACAGGATGAATACCCCATATACGTTGTTCTGTTGGAGTTTTGCCGCGGTATCTGGACTTTTTAGCGGATCGGCCGCTTTTGTGATATTTCTGAGCGTAAGGCGGGGTCATTGGATTTTTAAAAAACGAGATTTAATGGCTCACCTGACAAACCACGTCTTTTCCTGCTTCGTTCTGCAATAATGACTGCCCTGAGGACTTCGATTGCCTGATCCACCTTATCATTGACAATGACATAATCGTAATGTCCAAGGCTTTTCAGTTCCATTTGTGCATTAGACAGGCGTGTTGCGACAGCATCTGTTGAATCCGTCCCTCTACCGGCTAATCTTTTTTCCAGCTCCTGCAATGAAGGTGGTGCGATAAAAACAAATACACCCTCACCGCCCAGTTTTTCCTTTAATTGCAGGGCTCCCTGTACATCAATATCAAGAATTACATCCTGGCCCTGTTCCGTCAACTCCTGAACTATCTTTCTGCTTGTGCCATAGTGATTTCCATGCACCTCGGCCCATTCAAGAAAAAGCGCCTTCGCCCTCATTGTTTCAAAGACGGTCCGATCAACGAAAAAATAATCAATACCCTCCTGCTCCCCCGACCGGGGTGCCCGTGTGGTATGGGAGACAGAAAAGGCAATACCCCGCATTGTTGCAATTATTTTCTTGAGAATTGTCGTTTTTCCGGTACCGGAGGGAGCCGAAATTATTAACAGATTTCCACGTTTCAAAGGTATACCCTAAAACTCGTCCGCAGGCGGGGCCTGAGTAATGGATGCCGGGGCAAACCGCTGTGTTATAGTTTCTGGCTGCACAGATGATAGGACGACATGGTTACTGTCCAATATAATTATGGAACGGGTTCTTCTTCCTTCCGTAACATCCAGGAGCCGATTATTTCTTTTCGCTTCGTCCTTTAATTTTTTCATTGGAGAAGAGTGAGGATTAACCACGGCTAATATTCGGCTTGCAACTATCGAATTGCCAAACCCTACATTGATCATTCTCCCATCCATACCCTACTCCTATTCCAGGTTCTGAACCTGCTCACGAATTTTTTCAAGATCGTTTTTCATTCCCACAATCATGTGGGCAGTCTCGGCATGATTAATTTTTGATGTAATTGTATTGACTTCCCGCAAAAACTCCTGCACCAGAAAGTCAAGTCTTCTGCCAACCGGTTCTGCAAGTTTCAGAAAACCTTGAAATTGTTCAATATGGCTTCGAAGCCTGACGAGTTCCTCATTCACATCGGACTTATCCACAAGGATAGCAACTTCCTGGGCCAGCCGCACCGGGTCAATATCTATCCCGGACAGAAGAATGTCAAGGCGTTCTTTCAGGACAGTCTCCCTTTTCTCCATAATCTGGGGCAGGGACTGTTCAATATTTTTTATCTTCAGCTGAAAGGTATCCAGCAGATACAGCAGATCCTTCCCGAGAATTTCTCCTTCACTCTGCCGCATTTTCCGGCATTCTTCAAGGGCTGCAACCAACGCCTCCCGTAAAGCCGGCCAGAGCTCCTCCATAATCTCTCCGCCGACCTCTTCATCAGTCTGCGTAATAATATCTCGGTAAGAAGCAAGGAGCGCCAGGTCTGGTTCTCCTTGTATTGAAAGCTCCCCGGCCAGTTCCTTCAGGCAGGTAATATATTGTCTTGCCAGGGGGAGATCAACGTTGAGCCGTGCCGATTCTACACCCTCACCGTTAAACGCAACATAGACATCAATTCTTCCCCGCAAATGGTAGGAAGAAATTTCCTTTTTTATCCTGTCTTCCCAGGCAATGAATTGTCGCGGCAGCTTAATGCCTATATCCAGATAACGGTGATTGACAGCACGAAGTTCAACAATCCAGGAACCCCGATTGCTGCTTGCTTCTCCCCTGCCAAAACCGGTCATACTCAAAGGTCTTCCCATGGTAACTCCTTTTATTATGCCTGAACAAATGCAATGATTCGCCTTTCTCTCCAATGCTCACATTCATAATGTTTCAACTACCAGTGACAATTTTATCATATCGAAACTAGCCGTTACCCTTTATAGATAACACTATTCTTTCCGCCAGGCGCTCGGCTGAAAAGACGAGTGATTCAAGATCAAGGAAATCAAGCACATGATGGTCAAAAAGCACTTTGGTTTTTGCCTCAAAACCATCATCAGGCACCTTTTCCCAAAAAAGTATATATTGGGGCACCATGGGCAGAACCGGCACAATAAATGCTGCGGTGGCACTGGATCCCAGATCCTCCGGCCCCTCATAACCGTCTAGCAGGCCCCCAATGTCTCTTAATAGATGGGGCGGTTTGCCCGATAAATGTTCAGCAATTTTTTTTTCACAATAAGTTGCCAGCGTTTTTACCTTGGAAATGGAATTGGGAAGGCTTTCCATGCCAACCCAGGTATTGTCAGGTTTTCTGCCGCCGCCTGAATGCACATAGTTATACAGGAGAATCTGGTCCCTGGGATCAACAACATCATTATGATCCACAAATATTTTCCTCTTTCCCAGAATAACATCCTGCCCCAGATAGCGCAGATATAAAATATCAGGTTCATTATTATGCCATCTTGCGCCGAGAGGCCTCGCTATAGTACCAAAATCAAGGTCGCTGACCTTTTCCTGAAGGTGTCGAACCAGGGCCAGATCGTGCTCTTTAGCTACCTGTTCTGCCAGCTCATTCATATCCTTTTTGCTGCCTGGCATTTTAGAACTGAGACCCTGCAGATCAATATACGGACACAGCGTGATTTCTGCTCCAGCTCTTGAGACGGCTGCGGAAAAAGCTAAACACGTCGGGTGGCCGCATTCGCCACAGTTAGTTTTAGGTGTTCGCTGCAATATATCTAACGGATTCATAATCGGTTGAAAATATGGTTATTACTGCCTACAGAATTCCATATCATGCTTTTTATGGTGTCTCTGATTCAGACCAAATATAAAACTTACAGGCTTTATCTTAAAAAAACAAATGATGAAAGTATGTTAGCCAGCTTATTAGGAGGGGCTAAAAATATTCAGCGTACCCAAAAAAATGTTGACAGGCTGAAACGAGAGTCTTATTTTTGATAAAGTTAAACAAAATTCCTTAAAGGTTCAATTACAACAATATTTATATAAAGTCTGACAGAGTGTTTCCTGCTCCCCCAATTTCACCTTAATCAGCATACAAAGCTTTGAAGAACTGTCCTGCGTGCCATAAACAATTGAACGAGAATATTGCGCCACAAAGTCATGGAATTGTCATAGTCGGCAATATGAATGTGGGCAAATCCAGTTTATTTTCCCGCCTATGCAGGACCGAGACTGCCAGTATGAACTTTCCCGGAACAACAGTTTCCCTAACTGCCGGGGAAATAAAAACGTTGAATGCAACTGTATACGATACCCCGGGGATCTACTCAATTTTTTCTGCCAATGAGGATGAGGTTGTGTCGAGGGATATCCTGCTTCCCCAAAAATCTTTCAGCCCTATTTCAACTGTTCTTCTGGTGGCTGACGCTAAAAACATGAAGCGCTCCCTTGCTATTGCCCTTCAGTATGCCGAATACGGCCTCCCGATGCTCATCGATATCAACATGATAGATGAGTCGGCTGCCAGAGGAATTGAAATAGATTCTGACAAACTTTCCGAACTGCTTGGAATTGATGTTTCCACCTCCATCGCCAGGGAAGGAATAGGGTTACGCAGGGTCCTTACCAATCTTAAATCTCCTCGCACCCCGAAAAAGCTTGTAATTTATCCGGATTGGGTCAACAACTTTGTCAAAATTATTGAGAAGATCTGCAAAGTTCAAGATGTCTCACCCCGTGTCATAGGACTCCTGCTGCTTGCCGGTGACAAATCCATAGAAGGTTACTTAGCCAGGGAACTCGGACCAGAGATCCTTATAGAACTGAAAGATTTGGCAGCAGATTATCGCAAGGAGGACGCTGAGACTTTCCGGGCACTCGTTGTAAATCTTTATAATAAAAAAGCTGAACAGATCGTTAAAGAAATTCAGGAAGTTGAACCCCCACGCAAAATCCCTCAGCTTGTCACTTTCGGTGACCTGTGCACGCAACTTCATACCGGAATCCCCATTGCGTTAATTGTCTTGCTTCTCACTTATCTCTTTGTCGGCAGCTTTGGGGCGACATTTTTAGTAGATACGATAAACGGTGTAATCTTTGAAAGGTATCTCATCCCATGGACGGCTAAAATCATTGAACCCATTCCCAGCCAATTCTTCCGGGACATGATTATCGACCCTGACTTCGGGATACTCCCCAGCGGTGTTTTCCTTGCAGTCGGCCTGGTAATGCCGGTACTTTTCTGTTTTTACCTTGTTTTCGGAATCCTGGAAAGTTCGGGCTACCTACCCAGGTTATCCATTCTTCTTGATAAAGTTTTCAGGAAAATGGGATTAAATGGCAAAGGCGTAATTCCCCTGGTGATGGGTTTCTCCTGTGTCACCATGGCTATTCTCACCACCCGGCTGCTGGATACGAAAAAAGAAAAGAACATTGCCACCTTCCTCCTGTTGCTCGGGATGCCCTGTGCACCTCTAATAGCGGTCATGCTTGTTATCCTGGAAACAATGCCATTCAGTGCAACCCTGACAATTTTTGGAATTATATTTATCCAGACTTTTATCGCCGGTTTTGCAGCTAACAAGATAATTCCCGGGCAGGGCTCCCCGCTTATCTTTGAAATCCCGCCCATACGATTTCCGAAGCCGTCGCAGGTCATCAAATCGGCAGCCCACAAAACATATTTTTTTATAAAGGAAGCTATACCTGTGTTTATTTTCGCATCCCTTCTGGTCTTTTTATTTGAGAGAATTGGAGGTCTTGATTTTATTGAACGTTTATCAAAACCACTCATTCATGATCTCATGGGATTGCCGGAAAAGAGTGTTCAGGTCTTTATCAAGACCATAATAAGGCGTGAAGCAGGGGCGACAGAACTTGAACATTTACGAAGTGACTATACCAATCTGCAGTTGGTTGTGAACCTCCTGATCATGACTTTCCTGACCCCGTGCATTAATGCCATAATAGTTCTCTTCAAGGAACGCGGGAAAAAAACCGGTGCCTTGATAATTACAACTGTAATTATTTACGCAATTCTAATGGGCAGCCTGGTCAATCAAATCTGTCTTGCCATGGGAATTACATTTTCCTAGATTCGTCTAAAATATCACTCGAAAGAGATTTTATTAATGGAGAGAAAACATGCTGAATGAAAAACAGGAAGAGATCCTTGAATCCATATGGTCTGTTGCTGACAGGCAGAACAATACCATTGATGCCGTCAGAAAAAGATCTTCCGTGACCTTCACAGACGCAGACCTGGATGAGCTCGAACGCCAGGAATTGATTATCAGGGATAATGACAGGATAACCTTGGCAAACAAGGGGAAATCGATTGCTGAGGTGATCATTAGAAGACACAGGCTTGCTGAGATTCTTGTTTCCAGCATACTGAAGCTGAAACAGTCGGATATGGAGGATATTGCCTGTAAGGTTGAGCACAGCCTCCTCCCCGAGGTTGAGGAGTCCATCTGTACTCTCCTGGGCCACCCGGAATTTTGTCCTGACGGCAAAAGGATACCACGGGGAAGATGCTGTTCAGGTAAGAGCAGAATTATTGACAGCAGTGTTGTAAGTCTGAAGGAGCTTGCTCCTGGAGAGCGAGGCAAGATTACCTATATAAAACCTGGCAACCATTCTAGTTTCCATCAACTTATTTCTTTCGGGCTCCATCCGGGTGTAATTGTAACAGTGCATCGGAAAAACCCCGCTTTCTGCATAAAATTCGAGAATACGGAGCTCGCACTTGATGAAAGCGTTGCTGAGAATATTTATGTCTGGAAACTGACCAACGGAGCCTCCTAAATGGAGACATTGCTAATCTTTCTGGCAAAAAAAATCCCCGGGATCTCCCGGGGATTTTTTCAAAAAGGAACCTCTTGCTTCATAATATCTAGATTACTTGGCTGACTTCTGCCGATTATCAAGCTCTTTTTGGACTAACTCGCTTATATCAAGTGCTTTATCCACATAAAGCAGTCCGGCTCGTGAATCCATTATCAACGAATACCCGTTCTTTTCACCCAATTCCTTGATAACTTTCTGAAGCTCATTCAATATCGGGGTCATGAGTTGTTTTTCCATCTGCTGTAATTCAAACTGGGCATCCTCAGTCTTGAGCTGAACTTCCCTGACCCTTTTCTGGTACTCCCTTTCCTTTTCCTCCCTGACCTCCTGGCTCCAGACCGAACTTTTCTTCTCTATTTCAGAACGAAGGGTATCAACTTCCTCCTGTTCTTTTTGGAACTTACCCTGAAGTTCTTCAACCTTGCCTTCGAGCTCCTTTTTAACCTCCTGGCCGGCTGCAGATCCCAAAAGCACCTCCTGGATATTGACCGTGGCAATTTTATTGATGCTCTCCGCTGCGCGTGCTGGCGTGCTGGCAAGACATACGAGGCCAACCCCTATGGCCACAACAAGAAAGCTACAGAAATTCCTCAAATTCATTTTCTCACTACCTCCTTAGTTATCAATCAGAATACTTTCTTCTAAAAAGAAAGCTCGTTATCCGTTTTTATTAAATAATCATTTTCAACCCAAGATGCCATCTTGTTGTTCCGCAGACAGAGAAACCGGGATGGAACAGACTGCTGCTGTTTCCATCCCGGTTTAACGTATCAATTCTTCGCCAGAAAAAGGCTTACCGGTTACCCCTAGCGGGCAATAACAAAGTCATCGCGACGATTCTGCGCCCAGGAGTATTCATCATGACCACGGAGCAACGGCTTTTCCTCGCCAAAACTAATGGTATGCATGCGATCTTCATGCACCCCGAGATTGCTCAGATATTTCTTGGCGCTGATTGCTCTTCTTTCACCAAGGGCCATATTGTATTCATTCGTTCCTCTTTCGTCACAATTTCCTTCAATTCGAATTTTGACAGCCTGATCCTCTTTTAAGAATGAGGCATTTTTCTCGATACGTGCCCGCTGGTCTTCCCTTATGTTGGACTTGTCGAAATCAAAATAAATGGGGAGCAGTGGAGCTGAAGTTCTACCTTCAAGGAATTCTTCTTGCGCCATTTCTGCACCTGTAGCTTCGAGAGATTCCTCCTTGGCAGCCATTTTTTCTTCATATATCTTTTCATAACCAGGTTCGCCAGGTCCTGGTCCGACTGGTTCTTCAACAACCCCTAATTCTTCACCGGTTGTTTTTTTCTTGGCGCACCCGCTGACATTGAACGCAAGTCCCAAAGCAACAGCAACAAACAGCATCAATACCAACTTCCTCTTCATCTCTCTCCTCCCTAATCGGTAAATTATTTAAATAACGACAATACGTAAAAAAAATAACCCCATTCAGAATTTTGGACTATATAGTCTATTTTTAAAAATTTTTCCATAAATTACCATAAATATATATATATTTTTGATTAATCATGCAAAAACCTAAAACATACCATATCTTCAATACGAAATTACTTCTGAGGCATATGAGCGTCCCACATCATTAGCCCGGCTATAATAAGCCTCGTTACTGATACACCCTTTCACATTAAATAACTTATTATAATAATTTAACTTCCTTAAATTTGTGTTCCATGCCAAATTAAAGCTTTTCATAAATGCAGGAGTAATTTTATATTATGGTTCACCTTGAAAAAGCCAACATACCAACATAATACGAAGACACACCACGCCATGCAAAATCAATATCACAATACCCTGATTGACCAGGAAAAAATCCTCAATAATATGATTGTCAAAAGCCCTTTTGGTTCCTTTTTTGGCATTTCTCAGAAAATTTTTGACCAGATTTGGTCAAATCTTACATCCACCGAAGGGAATTCTGCCATCTATGTCAGTATGGAAATCGGTGCAGATCTTGATGTTTTTAATCCGGTTAAAACCTATCTGCAGGAAAGGGATATAGTTGACAGTAATAACCCTGAAAAAAGCACCTTTATTAAGAAATTCTTAAATGGACCGTATAAGATCCCCAATTATGGCGGCGGGCTTGGAATCCTGGCTGGCGATACCCTCAAGAGTTTTGCCGCTTGCAAAATCCCGGTTACAGCAGTATCGCTGCTTTACAGGAAGGGCTATTTCGCACAACTTGTTGACTCCAGAATCGGTCAAATCAACTGGGCATCTGAATGGTTCCCCGCAAAAATCCCCGGCCTCTACCTTTTGCAGAATCCCAATTTCCCCGGCAAGCCACTTATTATCGAAATCCCATTTTTTGATGAATATGAAAAAACGATCATGGCCTATGCCCAAATATGGATGAAGCTAGAGATTAATGAAAATATGGATTTTTTTGTTCCTGAGTTTCTGCTTGATTATAGCCTTCCCCAATCTCCCGAATGGATACGGAATGCTTCCAACCACCTTTACGACAGCAGTTCAGAAACAATGAAGGCTGTTCAGCGACGTATGCTTGGTGCAGGAGTCATGCCTCTGATGGATATCCTTGGCCTTACTGCAAAATGTATCCATCTCAATGAACAGCATGGTGTTGTATCCGTACTGCATCTCATTGCAGATTATCTTCTGCAGAAGCTTGGTCCCAAATATCAAGAAAATATCAATGATTCTGACATATTGGAAGCTTCTGAAGCAATTGCCCAGAGAGTTGTCTATACCATACACACCCCTGTAAAAGCCGGGCATGACCGTTTTGACAAGTCTCTTTATGCAGGACTGAGCCATTCTGTCTGCAGACGCATTCTCAGTCTCCTTGCCGGTGATAAGGAAAATCCCTCTTTATACAATTTTACCGAATTCGCCATGCGGGTTAACAGAGCCGTAAACAGTGTTAGCAGATTGCACCGTGATGTCACTAAAAAACAATTTCCCCAATTCAGCAAAAAAATCACAGCCATAACAAATGGGGTCCACCACCTGACATGGATCAGTGATGCCAAGGCTGAGGTTTTTGACAGTTTCCCCGAATTGAAAAATTGGCGCCAGGATCCCGGGGTTTTTGCCAATGCGGAATCCTTTCTCAAAAACAAAAAATTCCGTACTTATCTTGTCCAGGCATGGAAGCATGATACGCAGGTTCTTATTCAATACGTAAATGATATGCTCGTTCAGCACCGGCACCAGAGAGAGGAAACCTGGATCGACCCGCCAAATTTCCTCTCTCTTTTACATGAAGAAGATATTCCTCTCCTCCCGACCGTATTCACCATAGGTTTTGCCAGGCGGTTTTCAACCTATAAACGTGCCGATCTTATTTTCGATGACATTAAGACCCTGTGTACCATTATCTCTGACCTTGATTACCCAGTTAATTTTCTGTTTGCAGGTAAAGCCCACCCGGCCGATGAACCTGGAAAGTCACTCATCAAGATTGTCCTTGATATCCAGGAAGAGCTGTATGAACGAAGCAAGGGGTTAGCCAAGCTGGTATTCATCCCTAATTATGATATGTCCATTGCCAAGATGATGGTCTCAGGCGTGCATGC
>Ga0209536_100004499_pt1 | contig 22019 bp, 13 predicted proteins | sample DeeMarSeWOR28_12_FD_187461 | JGI IMG/M metagenome (GOLD analysis project Ga0209536, IMG submission 187461) | Marine sediment microbial communities from White Oak River estuary, North Carolina - WOR-2-8_12 (SPAdes) (version 2) | ecosystem: Environmental > Aquatic > Marine > Intertidal zone >... | reverse complement strand
AAACCGATCTTATCGGCTCCAACGAGGATCGAGCAAAGTATGAAGATGAGGCTGAGGATATTAAAAGGACTTTGTCCAGGCGTAACGTTGCCAAAAAGATGCTCTACGGCCCGGCTGGCAATATGAAGGTGGAAATAACCCGCGAGATGTTCGAAAAGGCAATTTCTTCCCTGATGGATCGTGCGGACATCCTGGTGGAAGTCGCACTCGGCGAGGCAGGGATTGAACCGTCTGGAATTGACAAAGTTCTATTGGTCGGCGGCAGCACCCGAATACCTCTTGTCCAGCAGCGCCTTGAGAAAATGTTCGGCAAGCTACCTGAGACAGCCGTCAACGTCGATGAATGCGTAGCGCTCGGTGCCGCTTTGCACGCCGGTTTGACAATGCTAAGAGAGAAACCCGATGCCGTCTCGGCAGGGATTTCCAGCAGCCTGATGGACATAAACCTGACCGACGTTTGCAATCACAGCTACGGTACCATTTGTGCTCCTATTGACAAGGAAACAGGCCGGCGCGTAGTACAAAATCGCATCATTTTGAATAAAAACACTCCGCTACCGTGTGAAACATCTCAGACGTTCTACACGCTCAAAGAGGGGCAGAAAGAAGTCGAGGTGACAATTACGCAGGGAGAAGGCACTGATGTCGAATTCGTAAATACAATAGCTACTTATAAATTAGAGCTTCCTCCGGACAGACCTGCAGAATGCCCGATTAAAGTCACTTATAGCTATGATGTGAACCAGCGAATGCACTGCAAGTTCGAAGACGTGGAGTCTGGCAGAGTGCTCGAGGTCGATATAAGTCTGGATCAGGACGGCAATGTGTCCGAGAGCAAAGTAAAGAACAAAGAACGGGAACTCTCTACCGTTGGTAAGGCGAAAGTTGAGTAAAAATGTGAGCGTGCGTGGATGTGGATATGAACATATTTTTGATTCCATTTTTGATTCTGCTTGCTGCAACCATGGCGGTAATCTTTCCAGGCATTACCGACCGATTCAGGCATAAAGCTCTTGAATACTGGTCAAAGCTTTTAGAACTGGCTGATACTACTGCATCAAGAGACCTGAAGAATCAGCATGGAAAGTCGGCGAAGTTCAAATCCAGGTTCTTGAATCAGACGATACCCGGTCAGCCCATGGAATCTTCCCAGCCGGTGGATATGAAATTGTTGAATTCCCGTATCCAATGGGCAAAACAGGAAGAGGAAAACAGTGTATATGATGCATTTAGTATAGAAATTTGTGGCTCAATTCAGGCCCCAAGTGATAATTGTGACACAACTTTGCAGATATCAATCATGGATGTAACGGACGGGCCGGCCAATGCCAAAGTTGTGCAGTCCCAGCTTCCGCAATGGTCGTCTCAAGACGGACCGGACCCATCTGCATTTAGCTTCAAAGCAAGACTCGGCAAACTTCCTTACCAGGTTACTACCCTGTCGGACTGGACGTCTATTGCGGAAATTCGTTTCGATTGGCTCATGTTCCCTCGCAAAGGGAAAAGACAACTGCAATTTACCACATCGATCATGTCGGCCGACAACAATCAGCAGTTTGCCAGTGCCCAGTGTGGATTTGTCTGTGAAAATCCCTTCTTCGGATATATAGACCTGCAGGAAAATGGCGAGCGGACAAATATCCTGGCAGTAGCACTTGCTTTTGCTGTCGGTGCGGCAGATAACGAGCTCTCTGGCTGTGAGATCGAACTAATTAAAAACTGGGCAAGAGATAATATACTGAAAAATTCCGCTTCTGATAGTGATGAACGCAAACTTGATAAGGCCCTCGAGAAAACCATTGCCTTTTTCCGTGCAGGCAACAACATTGACGCTTACAAGGTATGTGATGAAATCGTTAGAATTGCTCCTGTGGCCCAACGTTATGATATTCTGGAGCTTTGCCTGTATGTAGCGCGGTCGGATGGTTCAGCTGCTGCCGGAGAATTTACTTTACTGAAAAATGTGGTGGACTGGCTCGAACTCGATTCCGACAGATTTCGTGTCATGATGGAAAAGGTCCTTCCGGTCGATATGCATGAAGTCAGGGACGTAAAAACCATTCTTGGGATTGATTCGGGTATGAGCAAAGAGAAGGTTCGAAAACACCTAAATGAGGAATATAGCAAATGGAACTCGCGAGTAACGAATGCTGATCCCGACATTCAAAATCAGGCTGATCAGATGCTCAAATTGATTGCCGAAACAAGGAGCCAATACACAGTCAACGCCCCAACCTCATAAATAAATTGCTGAAAAGCAGTTCAGCCACAAACCTCATATCTAAAATCCCCATCCTTAATTTTATACGTCAGCAGAATGCCTGTTGGAACGAGAAGTACGGTTGCGTATGCTTAGGCGATACGTTATCATACCCACTATGAAAACTTTTATTAGAATAATTATAGTAATCGCTGTTATTGCTGTGGTGTGTGCGCTTTTTATTTTTATAAAAAGCAACCGGCTTGAATCCGGTAAAGAGCAAACGGCAACAGAATCAACCAAGCCAAAGTTTACCGTTGACGACGGAAGTAGCTGGCCTATGTTTAGGGGCGAACATGGTTTATTAGGCAGAGCCTCAGGAACACTACCTGACTCACTCACTGCCGTTTGGAAGTTCAAAACAAACGATTCCATTAAATCTTCGCCGGCTATTGTCGACAACCTCGTTTTCATAGGTTCGTCAGACACAAATGTTTATGCGATAAATCTGGAAAGCGGACAACAGGTCTGGGCATACGAAACAACCGACGCAATTGAAGCGACACCTTGTGTAGTTGAAGGACTTGTTTTTGTAGGCTCACTGGATGGTTTTTTGTACGCTCTTAATGCAAAAGACGGCTCACTCAAATGGAAGTACGAGACGGAAGGACAAATTCTCGGAGCCGCCAACTGGACACGTAGTCCGGACGGTCAAATATGGATACTTGTGGGCGGCTACGATAATATTCTGCATTGTGTTGATTCGACAAACGGCAAAGTCGTCTGGACATACCAAACGGACAACTACATCAACGGCTCACCTGCTGTCAGTGACCAGAAGACCGTCTTCGGAGGCTGTGATGCTATGATTCATGTTGTGTCACTAATTGACGGCAGTAAGACAACGCAAATTGACAGCGGCTCCTATATTGCGGCTTCGGCAGCATTTCTCGATGGCCAAGTCTATGTCGGCAACTATGATAATATCTTTATGAGAGCCGATATTGCCGCTGGAAAAGTAGTTTGGGAATATAAAGAAAGCGATGCTCCCTTCTTCTCTTCGCCCGCCGTCGGTGAAAACGTAGTTGTTTTCGGAGGGCGCGACGAAAAAGTGCATTGTGTCCGACGTGAAGATGGTAAAGTTGTCTGGACATTCCAGACGCGTGGTGAGGTAGACAGCTCGCCCGTGATATGCGGTGATAAAGTAGTAGTAGGATCTGAAGACGGCCGGCTTTACATGATACGACTGTCGGATGGAAGTCACATTTGGTCTTATGAGATAGGCCAGCCCGTTACTTCTTCACCTGCCGTAGCCAGGGGAATGGTTGTTGTAGGCTGTGACGATGGTTACGTTTATGCCTTTGGAGCTGAGCGATAGAATCTCCGGTATCAAAAGCACTTAGAAACTTAAGTTAGATGGAGTCATAAAATGGCAATCAAGACATGGATTCTCTCAGTAGTAACCTTCATTATTGTAATTATCCCTGAATTTTCAGATGTATCAGCACGTGAGATTCATGTGGCAAAAACAGGCAACGACTCAGCTTCCGGCAGTCAGACCAGTCCATTTCTAACCGTCAGTAAAGCAGCTTCCATCGCTCAGCCGGGAGATATCATTATAGTTCATGCCGGCACATATCGGGAATGGATAAAACCGCCGCGAGGCGGTACCGATGTAAACAAACGCATTACATATCGTGCTGCACCTGGTGAGAAGGTTTTAATAAAAGGTTCCGAACGTATCACCACTTGGACAGATCAAAGCAACGGCGTCTGGAAAGTCGAGCTGCCAAATTCGTTTTTCGGCGACTACAATCCCTACGCTCTGAACGTTTCCGGTGGATGGCTAAATTACGGCAAATGGTATCATCGAGGTGATGTTTATCTCAATGGTGAAGCATTCTTCGAAAAACAGACGGCCGAAGAAGTAAACGATAACGAACAAAGCTGGTATTGTCAGGTTGATGATAAAGTAACCACTATTTTGACGAATTTCGGCAAAGCAAATCCGAACATGGAACCGGCTGAGATTAACGTTCGCGAGAGCATTTTCATGCCGCAAATAACCGGTTTGAAATATATCACAATAGATGGCTTTCATTTTATGCACGCAGCGGCGAACTGGGCGCCCCCGGTATTGGAATTGCAAACTGGTGCTGTAGGTACGCGGATGGGAAAAAACTGGATCATCCAAAATTGCACAATCACAAACGCCCGTTGTGTAGGCATAATCCTGGGGCACGCACCCGGTGTAGATTACGACGACATTGGCGCCTTTGGAGATCATATTATTCGCAACAACATCATCCGTCGCTGTGGGCAGGCGGGTATAGCCGGTCAAAAGGGAGCAACGCGAAGCCTCATATCGGGCAATTTTATCGAGGACACAAATTACCGTAAAGAATTCGGCGGGTGGGAAACAGCAGCGATAAAGTTTCATAACAGTGTGGATACCGTTATCAGCGGCAATCTGATTCGCGGTGTGTTTCACCAGCAGCAGGGAGCTTTTGGAATTTGGATCGATTATGCCAATCAGGGAATCAGGATAACAGGCAACATCATTTACGATACACAAGCTGCCACCGTTTTCCTGGAAATGAATCACGGCCCAACTCTTGTCGATAATAACATTCTAATCGGAGAAAAGGTACGCAGTAATTCCGAGGCTACGGTCTTTGCCCATAACCTTTTTGTTGATTGTGGATACCAATACAATCCGGACACGAAACGTCGCTCGGCATATTACACTCCACACACAACGAAATCAGTCGGAACTAAAACTGGTACTGCTCAGGATGAGATGTGGTTCAACAACATATTTGTCAGAAAGGGACTTGATGATGTTAAAAACGCCCCTGGTTATAAATCGGATTATAATATATTTTTAGAGGGCGCTAAGAAAAGTTCTTTCGGCGACGGGCACAGTATTATTGACTCGTTCTCAACAGGATTTAACCATGAGAATCTTCCCTTGGGGATTACTGTCAATTTTTCGATGAATGATTCCGTTTCCCGTATTAAAGCACCGTGGATAAATGCTGAGCTGGTTGGCATATTTTCAACAGTCGGGCAAACCATTGAAGATCGCTTCGGCAACCCCATCAAGATCGATACCGATATTAACGGCAAGAAGTTTACAAGACCAGTCGCCGGCCCGCTGGCAGATATACAGCAGGGAAACAATAAGTTCGAATGGAAATTCAATTCTGCACAGTAAGACTTAGCATAAGATATATGTGAATAATTTATCAGTTACAAGGAGTTGATCTATGAACAATCCCATAAATCGGCGAGACTGCCTGCGAATGCTTGGTTACTCCGGCCTGGCAGCAGGTTTAGGTACAGTAAGCTCTCGGCAATTGTTCGGACAGGACGTCGGTGAATCCAGCGGCTTTCAAAGTTCTGTCATCGAAACTCACAAAGTTCAGAGCAATAAGAATGCTGCTGTGCTTGTCAACGGCAAGGTGATTCAGCCCCGCCGGGAGCTGCCTGTATTGGATACGACAGATGTCCTTGTGGTTGGCGGAGGGTCTGCCGGTGTAGTTGCGGCTATCGCAGCCAAACGGGCAGGGGTAAATGTCACCTTGGTGGAACGTTACGGGCATTTCGGCGGCCTTTGGACCGGCGGTCTTGTTCTGCTGGTTATTGGCCACATCGTAAAGGGTGGTAAGCAGGTCTGCCAGGGAATCGGAGAGGAGATCATGCGCCGGCTGGACAAACTGGACGGAGCAATTATAGACCGTAAAGCCAGCTCTAATCCGACTGTGGATGCCGAAGCCGTTAAGTACGTGATGGTGGAGATGATCGAAGAAGCAGCAGTTAAAGTCTTCCTGCATTGCTGGGGAGTAGATGCTATAATTGATGGAAATACGGTTCGAGGTGTTGTGTTCGAGAGTAAATCAGGACGCCAGGCAATACTGGCCAAGGTAGTCATAGATGCCACGGGTGATGGAGATGTATTTGCTGCTGCCGGGGCATCATTCGAGCATCGTTCGCACAACGTGGGGTTAGTTTCGCGCATCGGGAATCTGGACCGAGTTAACAAAGAAAAAGCAAATGGTTCACCTCAACCGAGGCGTTTGGGAAGTCCCACGCCCATAAAAGGGATTAACTGGGTCAATTTACGCGGGCCGGAAGTAGATGGTCTGGATGTAGCTACGCTCACGCGAATGGAGATGAACCACCGCAAGTTCATTTGGAATAATATCCAAAAAAACCGGAAGATTCCCGGTTATGAGAGCATGTATCTGGTTGAAACAGCACCCCAACTGGGTGTTCGGATAACACGAGTTCTTGATGGTCTCAAGTCGGTAACGTTAGCGGATTTGAAAGCCGGCACAAAGTTCCCGGACGTCATTGCCGTTGGTGGATCTGAAAGAGGAGAGCATGGAGAATGGCAGATTCCCTACGGAGCCTTAGTTCCTGTTAAGACGGATAACGTTCTGGCTGCCGGCCGATGCATTTGCATGGATATTCGCATGGCTGACCTGGTGCGTCTGATACCAAACTGTTTTGTAACCGGCCATGCCGCCGGAGTTGCTGGAGCCGTAGCTGTCACGGATAGTTGTCGTCCACGCGATGCGGATATAAAAAAGATTCAAAAGATACTCAGACAGCAGGAGGCTTATCTCGGTTGAGTCCACATGTAGGATCGAAGACCCTGCTGAATAAATTAACTTCTGTAAAAGGAGACCGGCTACGGTTATTCATAAGAGCGGTGTGCTTTACCGTAGCGATAGTAGCGATATGGCCTGTTTTTCCGGATTCTAATTCGCTTCTTTTCATTCCGTCCCTGAGTACCTTTGTTGCTATAGCATCACTGATTGGTACTCGAACTTTTCACGCTGTGACATGGCTGGGACTGACGATCGGTGTGATTGCACTGGTTCGTCATCGCTTTTTTTGTCGCTGGATTTGCCCTGTGGGATTTTGTGTGGACGGTGCGAGCAAGCTCGGTAAACGGCTGGGGCGTCAGTCGATGCGAGCCCCTCAGCTTGGTCGATGGATTGTCTGGCTAACGTTAGGCGGGGCCTTATTGGGATATCCTCTCCTGCTATGGCTGGATCCGCTGGCCATCTTTGCCAACATTCCCTTTCTGGTTCAGCCAAGCTCTCGACTCGGAACGTTGCTGCCTGCGATTGGATTCGTTGCAATTATTACACTTAGCATAATATGGCCTCAAGTATGGTGTAACAAGATGTGTCCCTTGGGGGCATTTCAAGATTTGTTGTTCCCGGCACGCAGGTTCTTGCATTCGATTGTCGCCAAAAGGAGCGAAACTGACAATAAAAGGAATGCAGATCTGATTATCGCACGTCGAACAGTTCTTAGTGTAGCTGCTGGTGCTGCCTTGGCTTATGCAACTAAACCGGCCAGAGCAAAAACTTCACATTCTATTCATCCGCCAGGCGCGTTGGACGAATCACAGTTTGCCGGAATGTGCACGCGTTGCGGCAATTGCCTGCGGGTTTGTCCGAGTGGAATTGTCAAGCGTGACATTGGGCAAAACGGATTGTTGAATCTTTTTACGCCAACTCTGCATTTTGAGAACGATTACTGCCGCGAGGATTGCATACGCTGTACGGAAGCATGTCCGAGCGGCGCCCTTGTACGTCTTTCTCTCAAAGAGAAAGCAAACATCCAAATTGGCCTGCCCCGGGTAAACATGAATGTATGCCTTCTGGGTGATGATCGAGAATGCTCGGCATGCAAACGTTGGTGCCCCTACGATGCGATTCGTTATTTCTTTTCTGAAGAGCAGTATTCACTCGTACCACAGATAGATGCCCAAAAGTGTAACGGCTGCGGTGCCTGCGAAGCGGTCTGTCCTACAAAACCTCTCAAGGCAATTGTAGTCCAACAAAATCCGGTATAATTTTAGTATCATTGCAAGAATCTTCTCTGCGCGAATAAAATAACATTTTCCTGTCGGCATGATTTGTTATAATGCCTCGGCATGAAAATTATTCAAATTAGACCGAGCGCAGGAGACAGCTTCTACTGCGAAAACTGCTTGCGTGACGCCGCCCTGGCCAGAGCATTTATAAAGCTGGGACATGAAGGTCTGTCGGTCCCTCTTTACCTGCCGCTGCCGGATGAGAAAGATGGCTCGGAGGGGATTTCTCCGATTTTTTTCGGCGGTCTCAACGTGTACCTCCAACAGAAATTATCTTTCTTCCGCAAAACTCCCCGCTGGCTCGATAGCGTGTTTGATTCACCAGGGCTGCTAAGATGGATAGGCCGAAAGGCGGGTATGACGAGTGCAAAAGACCTTGGAGAAACAACGATCTCCATGTTACGCGGCGAAGAGGGCAGGCAGACAAAGGAACTGGAAAGGCTTGTCGATTGGCTGGATACACAGGAGAATCGGCCTGATATCATTTGTCTGTCAAATATTCTCTTGATAGGCCTTGCGAGATCCTTCAAGGAAAGATTAAAAGTTCCTGTGGTTTGTCTGCTTCAGGATGAAGATGCATTTCTTGATGGACTCGCATCGCCATATTCAGAGCAGGCATGGCAGATAATTACCGAAAGAACGGACTATATAGACTCATTTATAGGTGTAAGCCAATATTATACCCAAACAATGCAGCAGCGACTTCAACTTGACCCGGACAAAATTCATATCGTATACGCAGGAATTTCGCTGGATGAATACGAATGTCGCGATGCCCGGCCGGATGTTCCGACTATAGGTTTTCTCTCCCGAATGTGTGCTGAAAAGGGTCTTGATACACTCGTCGAAGCATTTCTCATATTGAAGAAAAACAATAACCTAAAAAATGCAAAACTTCGTATCGCCGGCGGCAAGAGATCCGATGATGAAGCATTTTTAAATAAGATTCGGCAAAATTTACGCATCCAAGGTGTCATTGACGACGTAGAGTTTATGCCTGATTTCGACCGTGAAGCCAGAATAGCATTTTTAAGGAGCCTTTCGGTGCTTTCGGTGCCGGAAAAACAGCCGGTTGCTTATGGATTATATGTGCTGGAAGCCCTTGCCGCGGGTGTGCCTGTGGTCGAGCCGGAAAGCGGCGTGTTTCCGGAACTGATAGAGATGACAGACGGGGGATTGCTATTTAAGCCGAATAACATCGATGCATTAGCGGACACCCTCGGTTCCTTGCTGCTCGATCCAGCCAAAGCTCGTCAGATGGGAGAAAAGGGCAGAACAGCAGTTTATAGAAAATTTAATATTGAGCAAACCGCCGGGCAATTGATTCGTATATATGGAGAAATTGCCCAAAAGTATAAGGATCATAATGCTTGAACTCATTCACGTGGCAAAAAAGTATGAGTCACCGGGGGATAAACAGACACTTTCTGTCTTGAAAGACATCACGCTGACGGTCGAATTTGGCCAGTCCTTAGTCATTGTCGGGCCATCCGGCAGCGGTAAAAGCACACTTCTTAATATAATGGGCGCTCTGGATCACCCGACTACCGGCAAGGTACTATTCGACGGTAAGGATCTCGCCGCTCTGAATGAGTCAGAGCTGGCGTCAATCCGCAATAAGCAAATCGGTTTCGTTTTTCAGTTGCACCATCTTTTGCCGCAGTGCACAGTCCTCGAAAATGTTCTTGTGCCGACGCTTGTCGATAAGAAGCGACCATCTACGAAAGAAATTCGCAACAGGGCCGAACATTTGCTGCAGCGTGTGGGACTTGAGAAATTTATACTGTATCGACCCGGTGAACTGTCCGGCGGGCAGCGGCAGCGTGTCGCTGTAGTCAGGGCGCTGATTAATAATCCCAAATTGCTGCTGGCCGACGAGCCGACCGGCTCACTGGATAGAGATTCTTCTGAAAACATTGCCGACTTACTCGTTGAGCTAAACCGCAGTGAGAAAGTGACGCTGATTGTGGTGACACATTCGCTCAGTCTCGCCGAACGCATAGGCCGGGTCATGGAACTGAGTGACGGATTGTTGAAAGACAGGAGCCGGTCATGAGTCTGTGGAGACTTGCCAAACAAAGCCTTTGCTTCTATTGGAGGACCAACCTGGGCGTTCTGCTGACCGTCGTAGTAAGTACCGCTATTTTGACCGGCGCGCTTCTTGTAGGGGATTCGGTACGTCACAGTTTGAGAATGATGGTCAAAGCCCGTCTGGGCGAGACAAAGATTGCACTTGCTCCACAGAACAGGTTCTTCCTGGCCGGTTTGGCAAATGAGCTGGCAGACGAACTAAACACTTCAACGGCTCCCGTATTGTTTGTGCGTGGGATGATTGCTGACAGTGACGATAAACGACGCGCCAACAGAATTGAAGTGCTTGGCGTGGACGCGAGATTTTTTACTGTCGGAGCTGCACAGAATCCCTTTGGAAATGATTGGCAGCAGGGCGTTGTCCTGAACGAACAATTGGCAGCGAGACTAAAGGTCGCCGCGGGGGATGAAGTTTTACTACGGATTGAGAATCCGAGTGTCATGTCAAGAGACTTGCCGGTCTCACCGGATTCGGATTTATCTGTTGCTTTTCGGCTTACAGTCAGAGCAATTGCAACAGAAGCACAATTCGGTCGTTTCAGCCTGCGTGCCAATCAGGTCGCACCGCTTAATGCTTTTGTGTCGCTAAATTGGATACAGCAGATACTCGACAGAGATGGCCAAGCCAACGTGCTATTGGTTGCCGATAATCCCGAAGTAAACATTAATCCTGAAAACGCAGACAAGGCAATAAAGAAACGTTGGCAGCTTGCCGATGCGGGCCTTAAACTGCGCCGATTAGATGAGCGGGATGCTCTTGAAATTCATAGCAGACGGATATTTATCGATGAGTCCCTGTCGGAAGCTGCCATGGGAGCATGCGACAGGGCAGTTGGAATCCTGACGTATTTCGTAAACGAACTGCGATTAGGCGATAAAGCAACGCCGTATTCGACGGTCTCGGCGGTGGGGCGTTCACCAGACGCAGGAAGCATAGTTCCGACTGAGATGCGGGATGATGAAATTATCTTAAATCAGTGGATTGCCGATGATCTTAACGCCAAAGTCGGCGACTCAATTGAGATTCGCTATTTTACTCTGTCAACAATGAGGAGACTCCAGGAGCAGACAGCGAGTTTTCGGATACGTAAGATTATTCCTATGGCAAGTCCCGCCGTCGATCCGGATTTTATGCCGGATTTCCCAGGGCTGGCGGACGTTGATAACTGCAGGGATTGGGATTCCAGCATACCCATTGATCTGGATAAGATACGCCAGAAGGACGAGGAATATTGGGACAAATATCGTGGCGCACCCAAGGCGTTTATCACGCTCGGCGCCGGCCAAAAAATTTGGGCGAACAGATATGGAAACATGACCGGCGTACGCTACCCCATGGGTACAATATCAGTTCCAAATCTGGCGGAGAATTTGTTAAAAACGGTAAATCCCGCTTCAGTGGGATTGTTCTTTCAGCCCGTGCGTCAGAGCGGCATCAAAGCGGGTGGCGGCTCGACCGATTTCGGCAGTCTTTTCCTGGGTCTGAGCATGTTTCTTATCATAGCGGCATTGATTTTGACAAGTTTGATTTTTGTTTTCGGTGTCGAAAAACGGAGCGGGCAGATTGGAACGCTGCTGGCCGTTGGATTTTCACCGAAGCTGGTAAGACGGCTGCTGCTGATTGAAAGCGGAATATTGGCGGTACTCGGTGCCATTATCGGAAGCGTTGCGGCATTACTTTATACGCGGATAATGATATACGGACTTGCAACCGCATGGCAATCAGCCGTTACCGGCTCGACAATACGATTTTATGCCAAACCAACAACCTTGTTTGCCGGAGCTTTTGGAGCGATCATCGTTTCTCTGATTGCAATATGGCTGACATTGCGTAAGCAGGTTTCCCGGCCGGCCCGAGAACTTCTCGCCGGGAATCCGGAATGGCAATTCTTCGGAGCAAAAAGGATTTCCAAAGGTAAAATAGGATTTGGAATAGCTATTACAGCAACAATCGGTGCAACAGTGTTGCTCGTTGTAATCGGAACCGGTGACAGCAGCGCCGTCTCAACAGCATTCTTTGGAGCCGGGGCGCTGCTTTTGATTGCCGGTCTTGGATTAACTCACGCCCTGCTAAGAATTGTTGCCAGCAGTTGGAATAAAACAGTTGCTACGTTGGCCGGTTTGGGATTGCGTAATTCTACAAGGCGAAGTGGTCGCAGCCTGGCGGTTGTCGGATTGCTGGCTTGTGGTATTTTCCTGGTGATTGCCGTGGGAGCCAACAGGCACGATCCGTTGACGGACGCTCAGAAGCGAGATTCTGGAACCGGAGGTTTTGCTCTTTTAGGCCAGTCATCTATCGGGATTCTTCACGATTTGAGCAGTAAAGAGGGTCGGAAATCCATGAGACTGGACGACATCAACCTCGAAGATATTCAGGTAGTTCAGTTGCGTTTACGTGACGGTGATGATGCGAGCTGTTTCAATTTAAATCGTGCCCAGAGCCCGCAGTTATTGGCAGTTCAACCTGAACAACTTCAAGAGCGAGGCTCTTTTACATTTACCAAAGTAATCGAAGGAGCCGGAAGTAAGGAAGCCTGGAATTTGCTCAATCTCGATCTGGGACCGGATATCGTGCCCGCGGTCGGCGATTATGCAACAGTGATATGGGCCCTTGGCAAATCCGTTGGAGACCTGTTGGAATATAATGACGACAAGGGCAACAGCTTTAAGCTGCAAATTGTGGGGCTGCTAAAAAATTCCATCCTGCAGGGCAGTTTGATTATTTCCGGAGATGAGTTTATCAGGCGTTTTCCATCCGAGGAAGGATACCGAATGCTCCTTATCGATTGCCCCCGACAGAAAATCGATGTAGTAACGGACAAACTATCGTTTGGATTGAAGGATTTCGGACTGGATTTGATGCCGGCTTCCCAGCGATTAGCAGAATTTAGTTCCGTGGAGAACACGTATTTGTCAATCTTTCAATTGCTGGGTGGTTTAGGATTGATTCTTGGCAGCGTTGGTCTCGGGCTGGTCGTGCTGCGTAATGTGCTGGATAGACGAGGCGAGCTTGCAATGCTGCGTGCCGTGGGATTCGATAAAATCACGCTGAGAAAGATGATATTTCACGAGCACAGTGCGTTGATGCTGGGTGGATTGGCCTGTGGAGTTGTCGCTGCGCTGGTCGCGGTCGGTCCCGCCCTTAAATCCCCGGGAGCACGAGCGGTGTCTTTTTCACTGGCTTTGACAATCGGAGCAATAGGAATAAGTGGCATGATATGGATATGGATCGCAGCGAATTTCGTCCTGAGCGGCGGAATGCTTGATGCGTTAAGAAGTGAGTAATCGTTATATGGTCATGTTGAGGAACGTATGAGACAATCTACCATTGCAAGGATTATACCGGTCGGCTTGGCCATTGTGGGTGTTGTATTGCTATATGTCTGGCTCAGTGCCGATGCAGCGATTGATCTGACCGAACGTATTCCGACAGTACGAGACGACATACAGGCACTTCAAGACAACGGTGACGCGGTGAAAATAGAAGGAACATTGGTTCAGTTCGATGGTACCCCGGCAGATTTGCCGGGCGCCTGGCCGCGTTTCAGAGGAGCCAACTTCGATGCAATCAGCTCGGAAGATATCACACCTGTAAGAACCTGGCCCGCAGATGGTCCCAAAGTTTTGTGGTCGATTGATGTAGGAGAAGGTTTTGCCGGGGCGGCGATTCTCGCTGGACGGGTGTATCTTATGGATTACGACCGCGAGCAACAGGCGGATGTCGTCAGATGTTTGTCACTTGAGGATGGCCGGGATATCTGGCAGTATTCTTATCCTATAAAGGTCAAACGATGGCACGGAATGAGCCGAACAGTTCCGGCAGTAACGGACAAATATGTAGTGACAATTGGGCCGAAATGCCATGTGACCTGCCTGGATTCGACAACGGGAGAATTTCGATGGATGTTCGATCTCGTTAAGGAATTTAAGACCACGGTTCCGCAATGGTACACGGCGCAATGTCCCATTATCGAAAAGGGCAGAGCAATAATTGCCCCAGCCGGTACGGTATTGATGATGGCCGTGGATTGCGAAACCGGCGAAATCGTCTGGGAAACACCGAATCCGGACGGTTGGGTAATGACACATTCATCCATTGTACCAATGGAATTTAATGACAAGCGATTCTATATTTATTGTGGTGGCAATCAATCCAAAGGGGGAGTCATTGGAGTATCCGCCGGAGATGGCAGCGTTCTGTGGAAAACCAAAGAATGGAAAGTGCGCTTTAACGTCCCGACACCTGTTGTTGTCGGAGACGACAGGATATTCCTGACAGCCGGATACGGTCAATATGAGCTTGGGTGTACAATGCTGCGGCTGACAGAAACGGACGGTACAATAACAGTGCAATCGGAATTTCTTCACACGACCGAAGTGTTCGGCTCGATACAGCAAACTCCTATCTATTACGACGGCCATATCTACGGAGTCAGATTAGACCAGCAACTGGTCTGCCTCGACCTGCAGGGCAATATAGTCTGGACCAGTACGAGTGCCAACAAATTTGGAAGTGGCCCGTTCGCAATCGTCGGCGGTCTGATATATCTTATGAACGATGACGGAGAACTGACTTTGGCACAAGCAAGCCCTTCCGGCTACCTCCCACTGGCTCACGCGAAAGTACTTGACGGACACGAATCATGGGGGCCAATGGCGATTGCATCGGGCCGGCTGATTGTGCGCGACACAGAACGGATGATATGTCTTGACATATCCGAGCAGTAGACTGCCCGGTTGAAATTGAAAGATGTTATGCTATAATGTCAATTTAAGGTGTAAAATGAATAAAATAACTGGAAAAGCAAATATCAAGATTGTCATCGGTTTGCTCATTGCCCTGGCGGTTTTGGTTGCCGTCGTTGCGGTTATAAAACTCGATGTTGTCGGCAGCAAGGGCGGAGGGCTCGGCAAAGAATTTAAGTATGAAGTTGATGAACTGGCGCGCATCGATCCAAACCTGATTATTTACGAAGAATCCGCCGAACCAATTAAGACCGGCTTTGCTAATACTCATGGCATCGCCGTCGATTCTAAGGGCTCTGTTTATGTGGCCGGTGACAAAGCCATCCGTATCTTTGCCCAGAGCGGTGATCGACTCAGTGAAATAAAACTTGGCGATATGCCAAGATGCCTGACCATAACAACTGAAGGCACAATATACACCGGCATGAAGGATCATGTTGAGGTTTATGATGCCGAGGGTAAACAAAAGGCAAGTTGGGAAAGCCTCGGCCAGAATGCAATTTTAACAAGTATCGCAGTCTCAGAGGACAATGTTCTTGTCGCCGATGCGGGCAATCGTATTGTCATCCGTTACGATACAGAAGGCAGCATTATTAATAAGATTGGCAAAAGAGATACCTTCCGAAACATTCCCGGATTTGTGATTCCAAGTCCTTATTTTGATATAGCAATACCAAAAGACGGATTACTCCGGGCAGTTAATCCCGGACGTCTTCGCATCGAGGCATATACTCTTGATGGGGACATCGAGTTTTGGTGGGGATCTCCTTCTGCAGCGATAGAGGGATTTTGCGGCTGCTGTAATCCTGTGAATATTGCCGTGCTGCCCGACGGCAGCTTCGTTACCTGCGAGAAAGGGCTGGTACGTATCAAGGTTTACAATTCAGGGGGAAGCTTTGTGGGTGTGGTTGCCGGGCCGGAGCAATTCGGAGCAGGCGGGACTACCAAAATTTGCATGCTCCCGGAGGAGTGTCAGACCAGCGGTTTTGACGTTGCTGTTGACAGTGAAGGCCGGGTTTTTGTGTTGGACACAGTTGATAATATTGTAAAAGTATTTACCAGAGTGAAAGGCCGATAGTGAGAAAACATTTCACAGATATTCAGGGCCGCAGAGAGCTTTTTGCCGGAGCGTTGAGGTACACCACATTAGGACTAATGGCAGCAGCTTCGGCGGCATTGTTTGCAAAGAGGCACAGACTCGTTCGGAACGGTCAATGTATAAACAGCGGGATCTGTGCCGGCTGTAAGGTTCTTCAAGATTGTAACTTGCCTCAGGCGGCCTCGGCAAGAGATACTCTGGCTGGAGTTGATAATGGCAGAAAATAACAAAGTAATTAACAGGCGTAATTTCCTAAGAGACGGGCTCTGGGGAGGATGCCTGGCCGCCCTTGGTGTTGTAGCCGGCGCTTCGGCCCGCAAGAACAGGAAAAATGACCTTGTTTGGCAGATCGATCCTTATAAGTGCATAGCTTGTGATAGATGCGCAACCTTCTGTGTACTGGAAGACTCTGCCGTTAAATGCGTTCAGCTTTACGCTATATGTGGATATTGCGACTTCTGCCCAGGCTATTTTGAGCTGGGAGCAACGGTCCTTGAGACCGGTGCTGAAAATGAGCTGTGTCCGACCGGAGCAATCAAAAGGACTTTCGTCGAAGAACCATACTATGAATACGACATCGACGAAGCTCTCTGCATTGGTTGTGCCAAATGCGTCAAAGGTTGCGCCGCCTTCGGAAACGGTTCACTGTTTCTTCAAGTGCGCCATGATCGATGTTTGAATTGTAATGAATGTTCCATTGCTGTGGCTTGTCCCACAGGGGCGTTTAAGCGTGTCCCCGCCGACGAGCCTTATTTGCTTAAAAAGGTGGACCACGCTTAATGAGACCTCTTCGCAATATTTTGCTTGGTTTGGCTGTCTCCCTAATTTTATCCGGTGCCACGACCGGGGTTGAGCGTTTTCCGCCGCCCGATTTTACCGAAACCGACCATGTCATCCCGAGTCCGACCTCTCCGGGGCCTCGTCAGGATGTTTACGAGTATATCGACGCCGTAGTATTGCTGGTCGCGCTTGGTTTGGCTTCGTATCTTGTTTTGAAGAAACGCAACCGACGGGCAATACTTACCCTTACGGTTTTTTCGCTTCTATATTTCGGCTTCTGGCGAAAAGGCTGTGTCTGTTCGATAGGAGCGCTTCAGAATATTGTGTTTTCCATTTTCGATCCAGACTACGCCGTACCGATTGTGGTTGTGGTGTTTTTCCTGCTGCCGCTCATCTTTACGCTTTTCTTCGGAAGGACATTCTGTGCAGCAGTTTGTCCTCTCGGCGCAATACAGGATTTGGTTCTGGCGCGACCTGTTTCCGTGCCGGTCTGGGCGGAGAACGGTTTGCGGCTTCTTGCGTATGTTTATTTAGCTCTCGCGGTCCTGTTTGCTGCTACCGGCAGCGCTTTCGTTATATGCAGATACGATCCGTTTATTTCAATCTTTCGCTTGAGCGGAAGCCTTAATATCTTAATACTCGGTGGGTGCCTGTTGCTTATCGGCATGTTCGTCGGTCGCCCTTATTGCCGATTTCTCTGCCCCTATGGTGTTATCCTAAGGCAACTCTCACGGCTCTCGAAATGGCGAGTTACAATTACCCCGGATGAGTGCATCCAATGCCGGCTCTGCGAGGATTCATGCCCGTTCGGAGCAATTAGGAAGCCGGCAGTACAATGGCCGGCACAAGAATATTACGTAGCCAAAAAAAGGCTGGCACTTCTGCTTTTACTATTACCCGTGCTGGTTTTCTTTGGTGGATGGGCCGGTTCCGGCCTCAAAGGAGTAACATCAAAGGCCCACGAAACAGTCAGATTAGCCGAGCAGATATATCTCGAAGAGACCGGCCAAACCGAAGAAGTAACTGATGCCAGCACTGGTTTCAGGGCCACTGGCCAACAAATCAAGGAGCTTTATGAGCAAGCTTCGAATATCAGGGCAAAGTTTGAATTTGGCGGATGGATACTTGGAGGATTCATTGGGCTGGTAATCGGACTGAAACTGATCGGACTTTCCGTCTGGCGTCAAAGGACCGACTACGAAACCGATCGGGCAGGCTGTCTGGCTTGCGGACGATGCTATAAATACTGCCCCAGGGAACATGTCCGTTTGAAGAAAATGAAAGAGGTGGCTGGCAAATGGTAGCAAACTCTCACAATAACAGTGCCAAAGAGATTGTTCAAGTGACAAGCTCACGGTATCGATGTGCAGTCGCAGCGGCTGTTATTAGCGCCGTGTTCTGCGTTGTCGTCTGTGCGTTTATGTTCATGAACCATGGCCGCAGCAAAATGGTAGGTACTGCTGAAGAAACTACGCTGGCGGATCTCAGGTTGGAAATACGTAGCGATCCTGATAATGAGCAGCTTTTATCTCGTATTCGCCAATTCGATATGCAAGTAAGACAGCAGCGAATCCGTGCGATAGATAGAGCACGAAAAGGCAGCTATCTTCTACTGGGTTCGGTTGTGGTTTTAATAATCAGCCTCAGATTAGCGATATCATTTAAGACGAAGTCTCCGTCTCCGGAACCGGGTACTGATCAACTCATCGAGCAAGTCAAAAAGGCAAAGTTTGCCCGCTGGGCCGTAACCAGCGGCTTGCTGATATTAGCATTGGGCTCGTTGTTTCTTGCAACCAGGCCGGAGATTGATTTTGCTAAAGCAAGTGCGGCTGATACTGCTTCATTTAATATGGAAGATGTGGCCAAAAACTGGGCGAGCTTTCGCGGTCCCAACGGCGCTGGTATCAGTACTCATACCAATGTGCCTACTCGATGGAATGGAAAAACTTCAGAAGGAATTCTCTGGAAAACCCAGGTACCTCTGCCAGGAAATAATTCGCCTGTTGTCTGGGGCGACCGTGTTTTCCTCTCGGGAGCGGATCCCAACAACAGGCAGGTCTTTTGTTTCGACACATCTTCAGGTGGACTCCTTTGGAAGGGCGATGTTTTAGGCTTGCCCAAAGGCAATGAAGAACCTCTCGAAATGATGGAGGAGACCGGCTTTGCCGCACCCACCGTTGCAACGGACGGCAGACGAGTTTACGCAATATTTCCAACCGGCGATATCGGTTGTTTCGACTTCAAAGGCAAAAAGGTTTGGGAGAAAAACCTCGGCAGACCGGATAGCGCGTATGGCTATTCATCTTCACTTGCCATGTATCAAAATCTGCTCCTGATCCAGTACGACCAGGGAGGTGTTGAAGACGGAATATCCGAGCTAATCGCTATTGATGGATTTTCGGGTCGGATTGTCTGGCAGACGAAACGGCCGGTCGGAAATTCCTGGAGTTCACCCGTCGTAGTAAATATCGGCGAGCAGTTTCAACTCCTTACCTGTGCCGATCCCTGGGTGATTGCATATAATCCGGCCGAACTGGATGACATTCGCAGAAAAATCATTCAATACCAGATTGAGCTGGAAGCTCTGAAAAAAGAGAGTGACGAAGCGAGTAAAGAACGGTTGATAAATACCGAAAAGCAATTAGACGAACTGAAGCAGCAGGACACGGAACTATGGCGGGCAAACTGCCTGACAGGCGATATTGCATCGTCGCCAATTTATGCAAACGGGCTTGTATTTGTTATCGAACCGTATTCAAAACTGGTCGCTATAAAAGCAGATGGCAAAGGTGATGTGACGGAAACTCATATTGCCTGGGTCAGCGAGGAAGGCGGGCCGGACATCTGTTCGCCTATCAGCAATGGTGAATCGATATTTTTGCTTGCGACCGAGGGATTGCTTGAGTGTTACAATGTCTCGGACGGCAAAAGGCTCTGGGAGAAGGATTTGGAGGAATATTTCATGGCTTCGCCCAGTCTTGTCGGCAACAAACTTTACCTGCTGAGCGACAAGGGTATCATGTTTATTGCCGAGGTCGGAAGCGAATATAAGGAATTAGCAAAGTGCGAGCTGGGGGAGAAGTGTCACGCCTCGCCCGCCTTTGCCGACGGACGCATATACATCCGGGGAGTCGATAACCTCTACTGCATCGGGAGCAGCAATTGATGGATGAGCTGAATTTGACATTTGTAGATCAAACAGTCGAAGAAATCGGCACCGGTCCCGAGAATGTGCTTCGGATATTGCACGCCGTACAAGGCCATTTCGGCTACTTGCCACGCAAAGCTCTTGAACATATCTGCAAAATCTCGGACATCACCCCGGCATCGATTGAAGGTGTTTCCAGCTTTTACGACCACTTCCGGCATAAACCGGTGGGGCGTCACATTATCCACGTTTGCGTCGGAACGGCCTGTCATGTCAAAGGTGCCGACCGCGTCTATGAGGCTTTTCATCGTCATCTCGGAATTGTCGAAGGGGACGATACGGACGCACAAAAATTATTCACAGTAGAAAAAATCGCCTGTCTTGGCTGCTGCACACTGGCACCAGCCGTTCAGATCGATGACGTGACATATGGCCACCTGACTCCTGATACTGTTTCAAAAGTGCTAAACGATTTTCTCAGATTCGAACAAAGTCGTGCTGGCCGGAAGAAAACAATAACTCAAGCAGACGGCGACAAATCCCGTGGCGAAGTCCGTCTCGGACTCGGCTCATGCTGTATAGCCCGCGGCAGCGGCAAGCTCCGGGATGCTCTTGAAAATGTTCTGGCGGATACCGGCATCAAACTGCAGGTCAAGCGTGTGGGATGCGTCGGTATGTGTCATCAGACGCCGCTGCTGGAAGTCGTGCCGCCGGACGGCAAGTCCCATCTCTACGCCCGTGTACAACCTGAGGATGCAAGAGCAGTTATCCTGAGGCATTTCAAAGTGGACTCAATACAAAAACGAATCTCCAATTCAGTTTCGCACATGCTCGATACGATCCTGACAGATGAAAAGGCCGAGCCTGTGACGCGTCATTCGATTGATGTTCGAGACAAGCCGGTCGCCGATTTCCTCGGCAGACAAAAACACATTGCGACAGAAAATCACGGCGACATCGATCCGATAGATATCGATGAATACATGGCCAACGACGGTTTCAGCGCGCTGCAGAAGTGCATCAGGGAAATGGGCCCTGAAGAAATCATCGCCGAGATAAAACGCAGCGGGCTTCGCGGGCGGGGCGGGGCCGGATATCCGACAGCCCTTAAATGGTCCGCCGTCCGTAATCAGCAGTCCGGCAGGAAATTCATATTATGCAATGGAGATGAGGGCGATCCCGGCGCCTTTATGGACCGGATGATTATGGAGTCGTATCCGTATCGCATCATAGAAGGTATGATAATCGCGGCGTACGCGGTCGGTGCTCATGAAGGTCATTTCTATATCCGGGCGGAGTATCCACTTGCCATAGAACGGATTACTCAGGCATTAGATCACTGCCGGGAGCACGGTTTTATTGGCGAAAAGATACTTGACAGCGACTTTTCGCTCAACCTGAAAATAATGCCGGGAGCCGGAGCTTTTGTATGCGGCGAAGAGACCGCTCTTATCGCCAGTATCGAAGGACGTCGCGGGATGCCCCGGTTACGTCCACCATATCCTGCTCAAAGCGGCCTTTGGGGCAAGCCGACACTAATCAACAATGTCGAAACTTATGCCTCAGTGCCGTGGATTATCCGCAACGGCGCAGAAGCTTTCGCTAATCTGGGAACGGAAAGCAGTAAGGGAACAAAAGTCTTCGCCCTGGCGGGAAAAGTAGACCGCGTGGGTCTGATTGAAGTGCCGATGGGCATCTCCGTTCGTCAAATAATAGAAGATATAGGCGGAGGGATTGCCGGAGGATTGCAGCTAAAAGCCGTCCAGGTGGGAGGCCCTTCCGGCGGATGCGTCCCTGCGGAGCTTGCTCATCTGCCGGTTGACTATGAGACGCTTCAGGAAATCGGAACAATGATGGGTTCCGGCGGTTTGGTGGCGCTGGATGAAACTGACTGCATGGTGGACATCGCCCGTTATTTTCTGGAATTTACGCAGAACCAATCATGTGGCAAGTGCACGTTTTGCAGAATAGGCACGAGGCGAATGCTGGACACTCTCGAACGATTGTGTGCCGGTCAGGGTGTTAAAGCCGACATCGAAGAGCTGGAGGATTTGGCAAT
>Ga0209536_100004498_pt1 | contig 22024 bp, 15 predicted proteins | sample DeeMarSeWOR28_12_FD_187461 | JGI IMG/M metagenome (GOLD analysis project Ga0209536, IMG submission 187461) | Marine sediment microbial communities from White Oak River estuary, North Carolina - WOR-2-8_12 (SPAdes) (version 2) | ecosystem: Environmental > Aquatic > Marine > Intertidal zone >... | reverse complement strand
AATAATTTCTTTCCCCGAAGATCAAACCAGATTGACGCCCACCGTGGAGATCCAGAAATATCCTTTATAATCAAGCGCCCCGTAATCTATGATCCCATCGAAAAATTCTCTCAGGAGCAGTGCATCTTTCTCGAATGCATTCCATCCGTTGGGATCATAATTGTTGGAGGGTCCTGGCCGCTCCTCAGCCGGGAGCAGGTTGTGAATCGGCTTGGCATAGATATCGATCTGCTGGCACCGCGCCATCATCAGTTTCCAGCAATATTTCCTGAGCTGGGTACGCATCTCCGGTATCCGGTATGACCAGGACTGTCCGCTGTCATCCCTTGACTCCTGTGCCACAAAAGGTTTTTTATACTTCCTGGTCCAGGCTTTGATGTTGCCCGTATGATGGTGGTTGCCATCGATCAATACATCAAAATACGGATATGCAAACACCCAATCCATCTCTGAGTCTGGTGCAGGGTAACCACCCCCCTGGTTAAACGGGAATCCACGCAGATGCCCCGAGTCTGTAGACAGGATGATAGGCCTTTCCGGATTATACTCAGCCCATTTGGTCCTTACCGCCCGGGCAATGGCCTCAAGCCATTGCGAAGTTTTATCCCAGTCACCATAGGTCATCGCCAGTTCGTGGACCAGCTCGTAATAGATGTTATCGAGGTCGTGGGTTTCTTCTATGATCTTTTCGTAAAAGGCTATCTGAATGTCCAGTAACTCAGTATTCCCATCCGAGGCTGAATAATACATGTTGAACCGATTATCTTCCTCGGTTGTAGTCTTCAGGCCATCCGTACAAGAGTTTATGTTATTATCCGGGTTAAAAAAATGTCCATCCCAGTTGATCTTTGCAATTTCTTCATTATAGTTGAACAATTGCCAGCCATTCCACATCAACAGGTCCAGGATAATCCCTTTTGACTGGAGGTATTCACATTGTTCGCGAAAACGCCGCCAGTAGCGCTCGTCAAACTGTGTCAGGTCAAACTGCCGGCTTCCAGGCACGGTTTCTTTGTATGGAAACAGCATATTTTCTTTGCTGCCCCCGTTTTCTTCGCTGAAATATTCTACATAGGTCCAGCTTCCCGGCAGATAGGCCCTGCAATGGTTCATGCCATGCGCTTCCTGCCAATCCGCCCACTTCTTATAATCATAGGCGTCTTCAGCAGCATAGAAGATAAAGTCAGACATTGTTCCAAAGGACAACAGCGGTTTGCCATGGTAGGAAAAATACGCAAGTTCTGTCCCGGGATTTTCCACGGTCAAAGGCTGTGCAGCCACGGGATTGCCAAAAAATAAACCAAACAGCAGGAATACGGCTGAATTTTTTACACAATGCATAAAGAAAAAATTACATGTTTCTAAAAAATTATGATATATAAATTTAACAATTTAGTCTGACCTTACCATACATTTTCATTTACCTTCCGCATTTCAGGAAAATTAATTCCCTCCGTTACATTTTTCTTTAATTCAACAGCTAAAAAGCACATCCGCTGTGGTTATCCAAGGTATGATCATTCATTAATATCTGACCTTTTCCAGTTCTTCATTCACAGGTTAAATTGTATTCCATAGGTAAAATATCAATATTACGGCCGATATCTTATTTTAAGTTTTCGTAAATTGAATTATTATTTAAATACATCTTGAACCTTCGGAATTACAAGATTAGGACAAACCAAATTTTTTCACAGATCATGAAACCTACGAATTCTGAATTGATTGCAAGGATCTCCAGCATGCTATTGATTCTGATTTTCTTATTATCGGGAATCGCATGCAGCGACAAGAAAGAAAAATCAGCCACCTCTCAAAATTCGGCCGGCGAGGGTATCGCATCGCCCGCTCTGACTCCAAAACAGGAACTGGGGAAACTCTTATTCTTCGAAACCAGCCTTTCCACGCCCCCGGGGCAATCCTGCGCTCAATGCCATGATCCATTAGTGGCCTTTGCCGATCCGGAAACAGAACTTCCAGTATCCCGAGGGGCTGTGCACGGTTTATACGGCAACAGAAATGACATGCCGGTATCTTATTCAATGTATGTGCCTGCCCTCCACAAAGACGAGGAAGAAGGGATATGGGTAGGTGGACTGTTCTGGGACGGAAGGGCAAATTCCCTGGCTGAGCAGGCACAAGGACCTCCTTTGAATCCATTGGAGATGGCGAATCCTGATATGAACACCATAGCCAGCCGGCTGGAAGCGCTTCCCTATGCAGATCGGTTTAGGGAGATCTACGGTGAGGAGGCATTGGCAACCCCACAGGCTGCCTTCGACAATATGGCTGATGCCATTGCGGCATATGAACAATCCGCTGAGGTCAATCCTTTCAGTTCCAAGTATGATCACTGGCTCCGGGGGGAAGCATCATTCACGGAACAGGAAGAGCGTGGTTTTGCATTGTTTGTCTCTGAAAATAAGGGGAACTGTGTTGCCTGTCATCCCCATCAGTCTGCGGACGAAAATATACCACCCATGTTTACAGATTTTACCTATGACAATCTCGGTACACCCCGTAACCCTGAGAATCCTTTTTATTCTTTACCTGCCGAGTTCAATCCTGACGGGTACGATTACAAGGATCTTGGCCTTGGAATAACGGTAAATGATCCCAATGAAAATGGCAAATTCCGTGTTCCTACATTGCGAAATATAGCCCTTACCAAACCGTATATGCACAATGGGGTATTTAAGTCCTTATTCAGTGTGCTGGCGTTCTACAATTCCCGCGATATCACCGATTGGCCCGATCCCGAAGTTCGAGAAAATGTGAATACCGAAGAAATGGGAGATCTTGGGTTGACCAACCAGGAAATGGAGGATATCGTGGCTTTTTTACATACCCTTACCGATGGATGGAAGCCTGAAGATGGGCAAAGATCCCATCCCTGAATGGCGGCACCTCAACCGTTGCGGGAAAAGATTCCAGCGTATGCGAATGGAGGACCTCCCCAGTCCGGATGTCTATCCAGTTCAGAATATATGGTTGATCCTTGAGCCTGGGATCCAGGGCCAGGGTAGTATGGACGGGTTCGAACTTCTTCTCAGGATCATCATTCAGGAGGTAGATCATCATCTGTTGTTCATCGCCGCAGGCATAGGCTTCTACCTGGTCATCGGTACAGGATACATGGAACATCATACTTCTGCTGTTGAAATCCGACCAGTCAATGGTATTACAAAATTCACTGTAAACTTTAAACCATTTTAATTCCTGTAGCGTATGGTCCGGCCATCTCCCCTCTTTTGTGGGGCATATCCATGCATGAAGGTTTCCAGCAGATCCAACAGCCAGCGGCCCCCAAAGGGTATGCAGGAAGAATCTTTCTATCTCGGCCTCCGAAGCCTCACCATTGTGCATTCGTCCCTCGCCGCAGTACACCGGATCACCAAATGCCAGGGCCTCCAGCACGCGATAGAACAATGCTTCAGCCATCAGTTCGGGATCGTTACCGCCTGGATTATATTCATACACGCGAACGGAACCACAGTCCATCTCCCCTTTTGGATTCCTGCCGGTATTATATTGGAAGCCAATGATGTGATCATAGGGATCCAGATCCCTGACGTGCCGGTACATCTCCTCCTTCCATCTGGCCGTCTTTTTGCTGTCGTTCACCAGGTCCCACATCATAAGACTTTTATGATGGTTCCATCGCTTCACAAATACTTCGTAACGGTTCAGTACCGCGTTCCAGGAAGGGAGGTGTTCAACATCTTTCAGGTCTTCCGGATCATCGGTCGTGCCCAGGCTGTCGATGGCTTTATTGTACCCCATCCTTTGGTTGTTCCACCCGTAGCCTACATCATACCTGAGGGTATTGTCATTCCAGAGGCATAGCGAAACATACACTCCGTATTCTTCGCATTTGTTCAGGATATAATCGATCTTTTGCATCCTGGTCTCATCGAAAGTCCCTACCGGGAATTCCGGGTCACTGCCTCCCCCAAGCCATACCCGTATATAATTGATACCATGATCAGACCAGAGGTGCAGCAGGCTGTCAATGGCCTCATCGGTATCTTCGTAAAATATGAATTTATTGAATCCTATTGGAATATAGGGCGTGCCATCGTCGAATACAAAATACCTGCCATTCTGATCAATCCTTAAAAATCCCCGGTCAGTTTCAGCAGGTGGCGGGGGTTCGCAATTTGAAAGGGATAAAAAAATCATAAAAATCGATGTGAAAAAAAATAGTTGTCTCATGGTCCTGGCATTAATTCATTCTAATTTAAAGAATGAAATTAAAGGGGACAATGAAGCCAGGAAATTATAATGTGTTCTGTACATGAATCCGGGTTGAATATAGGGTGGTATTTTCTTATCTTGTAGCTGGCGATGAGGATTTATCGGGGATGTTGTGCCCCTGAGGATATAAAAAAGCTTATATAAAATTTTTAAACGTTTTCCTATGAAATCATTAAACCGGCGCCAATTTATCGGAAGTCTCGGTGCGGTTGGCGCGTTTCACATGCTCTCAAAAAAAAGTGCCAGGGCTGCAGAAGAAAAGATCAGGGTGGGAATTATGGGCCTTGGCGGAAGAGGAAGATTCCTCACTGAGCGATTTGTCCAGAGAAATGATGTTGAGATAACCTACCTCTGCGATGTCGACAACAAAAGGTATGCATATGGCAGGGAGATCGTAGCAGAATACCAGGATAAGCAACCCAGGGTTACCCAGGATTTTCGGGACATGCTCAACGATCCGGAGGTAGATGTGGTCGTCAATGCAACCCCTGTTCACTGGCATGCTTTGGGCACGATCATGGCCTGTCAGGCGGGAAAGGATGTATATGTTGAAAAACCATTGAGTGTAAATCCCTGGGAAGGCCTCAAGATGGTCGAGGCAGCGCGAAAATACAAGCGTGTGGTACAGGTGGGATGCCAGACACGGAGTGCTCCCTATGTGCAGAAGGCGGTGGATTATATCAGGAATGGCAACCTGGGAGATATACATATCGCCAGTGTCTACCAGATCGTAGACTGGAAGAACAACATACACAGCACCCAGGTAGAACCTGTTCCGGACGGGCTGGATTATGAAATCTGGTGTGGCCCCGCCCCGAAATTACCCTACCGGCCGGGCCATTGGTTCAGGGACCAGTGGGATTTTAATGTAGGATCTATCGGAGGGGATATCTTTCACCAGGTTGACCTGACAAGGTTCCTGTTGAATGTGGATTTCCCGAAAACTGCTACCAGTACCGGTGGTGTTTTTTATTTCTCTGACGGCCGGGAGATCCCGGATACGATCAGTACGCATTTCGAGTATGATAAGCTCATCTGTAAGATCGAGGCTGCGATCTGGGCCGCCAATTTCAAAAAGATCCCCACGGCCGTACGGGATTCCGACCAGTTTCCGGATTGGGAATTCACCAGCACAAAGATCGAACTCTATGGCACCAAGGGATTCCTGAGACTGGGCCGTCAGGGAGGGGGATGGCAGGCTTTTAACGAACATGGTGACATAGTGGCACAGGAATACGGGCGCCAGGCCGACAATATCCATATCGCCAATTTCCTGGATTGTGTCCGTTCGCGGGCCTTGCCCAATGCAGATGTAGAGGAAGGCCGTCGTTCCGATCTGTTGCTCCATTTGTCCAATCTTTCCGCGAGAATAGGAAATAAGAAGCTGGAATATAATTCGGAGGGTAACAATATTTTGAATGTAAAGGAGGCAAACCAGTACCTCAGACGACAGGACAGGGCACCCTGGAAAATTCCGGAACAGGTTTGAAATTGGAGCCCGCACCAGAATATTGACCATGAAGCATATTATCTGCACCGCTTTGCTCGTACTATGTTCCTTGCTGGCCTCAGCGCAATGGCTGGAAATCACGGACGTCAGCATCAGTTCCACAACCACCGAACAGGGTGGCCCGGTCTATGCCATTTCCTATGTGCTGCAGGGAGATGACCTGTCTGTGGATCACCCTGCCTATGTTTTTATCCGGTACTCTGTGGACAAGGGAAATTCCTGGCACCTCGTCGATAAAGACTTCATAACGGGTGAGGGTATCGGAATCATTGAACGCCCGGGGAAAAAAGAAATGCTCCTGTGGGGAAGCGGTGAAACAGGCATTGAGAACCCGGAGATCTGTGTCCGGGGTATACAAATGGCCAGGGTACCTGCTGGCCGGTTTATCATGAGAAGTTTTCCGGCCGGCGGTAAAGATCCCTCAAAGACTGAAAGGCCTGACACCAACCTGCCTGAATTCTACATGGCAATCAATGAGACCACAATTTCCATGTATGCCGACTTCCTGAATGAAACCGGGAAATCAGGAGGCGGATGGAATGACCGGATGAGCAATGAGATGCGGTGCGGGATTATCAGGACGGGCGATATGGGAGATTATACCTATTCAGTAATTGAAGGCCGTGACAATTATCCGGTAAGTTATGTTTCCTGGTACGACGCGATTCACTTTCTGCAATGGTGCGGACTGACCTTACCAACGGAAGCCATGTTCGAAAAGGCCTTCGTAGGTGGATTGTACCTGGGTGGCGACGCCACTGAATCCACTCCGAATGAGATGCCTGAACGGAAATTCCCCTGGGGGAATGAAGATCCTGGCCAGGGGGGCATTTTCAGATGTAATTTTACCGGTGAGGAGGATGGATATGCCGGTCTGGCTCCGGTGGGAACATTCAGCACGTTCTCGAGTCCTTATGGGATCAATGATCTTGCCGGCAACGTTTCAGAATGGACCAGGGACTGGTATACCACAATGTATCATATAGGACTGGACGGGTTCAGAATGGTTCGCGGAGGTTCCTGGCTTGCAGATTCCTTTGCCTGTGATGCGATATCGGGTGCCACCCAATTCCCCATTAAAGAAAGTAGTATTATGGGATTTCGATGTGCGAAATTGAAATAAATAATTATCGGGTTGGTCTTCTCCAATCAGCACATCGTTCAGTCGCTCTGAAGAAAAGCCCGGACCTCTTTTTCTATCATTTCCCCTTCGGTCATATCAATTATTCCGAAACTGATATCAATTTGCATATTGGAATTTTTATCCTTGCCATAGTGGATTTTCGGTGGTGAAGCCACGGCCGTCCAGGGATTTAAGGCTATCAAATTACGGATTTCTTTATCCGGTATTTGTTCCGGATCCTGAACAATACAACTGAAAGAATAGACATTAATTCGGTCCATCCTGATTTCAGTGTTTTTTCGGGATTTAAAGGGAGCCCGAAGCTTGTTTTTTATGTTGACGATGAATCCGGACCAGTTCATGATAAGATCTCCTTGTCTTTGAATGCCATGGTTATAAAGGGTTGTATGTAAGGATCAATATGATATATGCCAGAAGCTTTTTCTATTACAATACCTGCCCTGAGCATACCAAGCAGGAGACTCTTTGTCTCTGCAGGTGTCCAGCCGCTTAACCGTTCCAGCTTCTCCTGTGTCAATCTTTTGTGTAATATAAACTGCGTAAGGACCATCGTCCACTCCTGGCTCAGGTCCTTGATGGCTACAAGTGAAGGCGATTCAGGCTTGGCAATATACAGCGTTCCCGCTGATACTTTGTGTATGTTGGCAAGCCAGCCGTTCAGTGCAGTACCCGGGTTTCCCAGGCTGTAGTCAAAATACCCGTTGAATAACTGAGCCATCTGCAACTCATTCAAAGGAATTTTACTGGTCTCAATACTGATGGCCATGCCACTGGATTGATGCCGCTTCATAATCAGTTCTTTGAGCTCCTCTGCATTATAGGGCGCGAAATTCAAGATATCAATAAAATGACTGCTGAAATCGGTCATATGCGTGATGAGCTTAAAGGCATGGGGATTCATGTTGACTATGAACAATATCCTGTTGCTGTAATCGTCGATCATGGTTTGCAGAAGATGAATAACGGACATGCCCTCCGGGGTCCTTTCCCAGAACAATTCCAGGTCGTTGATGATCACCACACTCCCTGGCGCCAGATGATTCATGATCTGATCAATCTCCCCTTCCCGTTGCGTTGCTTTTCTCAAAGACTGGGTAAAATCCTCAACAGAAACCGTCCCCTGAATAGGTGCAAAAACGGAATATACATTGTGGGACTTCAGGTATTTTTGCGTGACATACCTGCAAAAGGAGGTTTTCCCGTAGTTCCTTTCACCCAGCACCAATAATCCTCCGTAAAAACCATCCTTATACCGGTCAATTGCCTTTAAAATTAATTTTTCCTCTACTGCCCGGGGTATCCAGAAGTCCTTTCCTATGCTGGACCTTCCATTAAACAGGGGGATATAAAAGGCAGGCAGCGCGTCTAATATTTCCGGATCCGGGCAGACTTTTTCTTTCAAATCCAGCAAATTGCTCACGGATGATTTTAACTCTTTTGAACGATTAAGCTTTTTGGCCAGCAAAATCCCTTTGCTGCGGCTGTAGAACAACCGGGTAATGCCAGATTTAACCGAACTCCTCACAATATCCGTAATGCGGGTGATACCACTCAGCATTCTTTTCCCCTGATAACTCCTCAAACCTGATGTATAATCTTCCGCGCTCTCCTCGATTTTTGTGGAAGTCAGAGGCTCGAAGGTCTTTTGAAATTGCTCGTTTGCATATTCTATGTATTCGGAAACCTCAGTCTCAATCGCATCGTTTTCCTTTTCGATTTTTGTAATACAGTCTTTCAATATCTCCCGGTGCAGGCCATTATTGGATTCCGTGGCAGGATTATTTTCAATATTAAACTGAGATAATACCAGCACATCCTTGATCTTAAAAGAGCCCTTCTTGAGATAGTCCATGAGGGATTTGAATTTCTCTTCCACAGGCAATTCATACCTGGATTTAAAGTAATAATCGGCCATGGTGGCCACCGGGATAGTAAGCGTTTCCTGATCCTTATTCTGGATGTCTTTGGCAGAATATATTTCCAGGGTTTCCGGCATGGATTCCATTACCGAGGACATGCGTTCGATGGTCTCATCAAAACCCTCCTGAAGTCCGGCTTCAAAATCATCATCGATTTTGACCTTGCTTAGATCATAGGAAGTCCTGGAAGACTGCTCCATTTCACGCAGTTGCTGTGCTATCCGGTGGAACTTCTTCTGTATGACATTGACCATATTTTCAATATTTTCCTCATGAAAGGATTCGAGCCTGTTTTCCGCTGCGTTAAGCGAGAGTTCCATCAGGATCATATTAAGCATAGTCTTTATTCTCAGGATATGATCAAAAGAAAAACTGGCAATCTCAAGCTTCAGCTTATTGTAGTATTTCTGTTTTCGAACCTTCCGGCCGAAGGTGGAGTTGATGTCTATTTTACTCAGGTCATTATTCATCAATTGAAGGTTCTTGCGAAATTCCAACTGTAGACGGCCGGAATAGATTTTTGAAAGGGATCGTTGATTCTGAATTTCCTTGTCAATGGACTTCTTAATGGCGTTCAGTTTTTCTTGCTTATCCCATTCCGCTGATCCAAGCAGGATCTTTTTCTCCACCTCATCCAGGTAACTGGTGATGGATTTGGTAATTTTTCTCAGGTTATTGTAGAAGGCGATATCCTCATGGCGGAAACGGTTCAGCAAACTGTTGAGAAATACCTGGCGGTTGTTCCACTGAAAATATTTCGCTATCCTGGAATAATCTATTTTATGGGTAATCGGTTGCCCGACGATGCCATGCTTAATCTTTTTTGACAGCTTGAAAAGTTTTAAAGAGAAACGATCGTTTCTTTGAATTTTGAAATCCTCTTTCGGATATTGTACTTTCAGAGCCCGCGGGTATTTCTGAAAATCTTCCTTTAGCCGGTTTTGATACCAATCCAGCCCTTCCTGGAAACGCTCCATCTGTTCGGGGATGGCATTATCCATCATTTTTTGAGCAAGCAGCTGATTGATCTGAAAGAGCACCTCATTTTTCAGTTTATCCAAAGCCCTTCTGCGACGGTACATGTCAGGAAATTCGAAAACCTTTTCTATTTCTCGTCCGGTGTATTTAACCCTGGACAACAACTCATTCAGGATATCAATATGATCGGTAATGAGGGGTTGGAAGGTTTTTTTGTGAAACAGGTCAAGGACTTTTTGACCGTTGGTTTCTATTTTCAATACGTCGGCAGCTACCTCCTTGTATTTCGACAACTGTAGCGGTTCGGTTTCCAGCCGGATAGAATGCTTTTCATCCAGGACGGATACAACATCCTGCCTTTGCTGTGAAATAACATCCAACTCTTCAAATTCATCAGAAGCATTGATCAACAGGCTGCTTCCCAGTCCATCCAGCGTTTGGTTGATTTCCTCATAGTACTTCTCCAATTGATTGAATCGATGATCGGGAATTTCCAGTATGACAAGGTCTGTTTTTTCGGATTCTGCTTGTATGATCTCTTTCTTTGGCCGTGCATCCAATTCGTTGTTGATGATCTTGATATCAATATCCTCACGGTATTCTGACAGGATATGGGATACGGACCTGTAGATGTCCTCAAATGCTTCGTTTAGTGGGTTTATAATCAGCAAACGTATAGATGCCGATTTCCACAGGTGGGATGATTTAATATGCCGGATGATATTGATGGCCAGTGCCAGGTTACGTCCGGAACCACTCCACCAGATATCCACAGAATGATGTTCCCCATAGCCGATATCGTGCCGGTAATTCAAAAACAAAGTATTGTATTTATAATTTTTGTAGGTCTGCAGCAGTTCGATAAACCGCTCTTTGTTGCCTGGCTTCTTACTCCAGCCCATAAGTATGGAGTTTGGCTCTACACCTGAGAAACCATACATCCTACCAACAATGTCCATACCTTCATAGATATCGCTGCAGTATATTTTATGCTGGAAATAATCGGAACTGTATTTTTCCTCCGTGGGGGCTGAGGGTGCTCTTCTGAAACTGTCCTCTTCGCTCTTGATCAGTTCAAACCCGGACAATATCCCCAAATTTCCTGAGATGGCGTCACCGATTTCAATCAAATGTTTCCGGTTTTTCGGGTTACCTGTAAACATAATGATATTGGGCCGCCAGTTCCGTTTGTGTATGCTTTCACGCTTAAGGTAGGTCAGCCCTGTTTTAACTACAGTAGCCCACACCCCACTCCAGGCATCACCGGAATCCAGTCTTAGTTCCTTACGTTTCAAATACAGAAACAACAGGGTCAATATGGCAGTACCTCCGAGCATCGCCACGAAATCAAGCTGAATCATGACGATGAGGCAGGCAATGGCACCCACCAGGCTTATCCATCCGGATACTTTGAATTCCGGCCGGAAATCGGTACTGGTCCACCTTTCGAAAGCGGCACTCAGGTTAAGGAACCCATAGGTGGTTATGAAGAATATGGATACAATCCGCGCAATAACATCCAGTTGCCCGATAAGGATTCCCGCTTCCGCAATCACGAAGGTCAATAGTAGCGCATTTCGTGGTTCATTGGTTACGCTGTACCCTTTTGCAAAAAATTTCGGGGTGATATTGTCGGTGGCGGTGGCCTGAAGTATACGCGGGGCGCCCAGAATACTTCCCAGGGCCGAGGATAGGGTAGCGCCCCATATCCCGGCAATGACAAGTTCCGGAATCCAGGAAATCTTGAGCAAAACATTCGGATCACTGCTCAGGGTATCGGAACCTACAGTATAGGCAAAAAAGAAGGTCAGGCCGATGTAAACCACCAATCCTACCAGAATTGCCATTATTGATCCTAATGGTATGGATCTTTTGGGGTCTTTCAGGTCTCCCGACATGGATACTCCGGCCTCAAATCCGGTTACTGCCGGGAAAAAGATCCCGAAAAGCACCATTACCGGGATGGCTGAGGTGGCATTGGACAGCAGCGGAGCCTCAGGGGCATAATCATGGTTGCCAAAAAAAATGGACAAAAGTGACAAACCGATGGCGGCCATAATAAAGAACTGCGTCTTTATGGCCAGGGAGGTACTTATAAATGTCAGTACAGTGACGGCAATCAATACGATTGTTCCGGTCAGGCGGATGCTGTTAATATCTGTGGATAGATTCCAGTAATTCAAGAAACTTTCTGAAAACCCGATAAGGTACAAACTCACACTGAAAGACAGCCCTACGAACAATGCCAATCCCAGCGTGCCACCTATTGGCAGGCCAAGGCTACGTGAGATCATATAATAGGTACCCCCTGCCTTTACCTTTTTATCCGTGGCAATGGAGGACACACTCAAACCGGTTGTAGCAGATATCAGGTGCGCTACAAGTATAATGATCAATGTAGTCCACAATCCAGCCTCCCCAACTATCATGGGCAACCGCAGGTACATGATCACACCGAGTATGGTCAGTATTGAAGGAGTGAATACCCCACTGAAGGTCCCGAATTTTACATTCTTTATCATGGATGAAATTTCTGAAAGTCTTTTGTATTATTTAGACACCATAGTTTGGGTATAGTCACACTATTTCCAACTATTTTTGTGACTTAATTTACAAACATCAGTCTAAAGAATGATGAGTTATCGCAATATCTATGAATCTTTTTAACATGTATGTTGAGACAATGGCCATCGCGCTCATTGTTATACTCTCCTACTTCTTTAATTACCTCTCGTTGAAAACCAAGATCCCAAGCATACTTTTTCTGATTGGCTTGGGAATCGGCGTGCAGGCACTGATCAATAAATATGAGATCAGTTTAAACATTTACGTCCAGGAATTGCTTGATATTCTGGGCATTGTCGGTTTGATTGTCATTATCCTGGAAGCATCCTTCGAGTTAAAAATCAACAGGGAAAAGAAATCCCTCCTCATTACCTCCTTCCTGTCATCCATAATATGTCTTGTTTTCACTACACTGGGGATAGCCTATTTATTATCTACTTTTATGATCCATGATATGGTCAAGGCACTTTTTTATGCCATACCATTAGGTATTATCAGCAGTGAAATCGTGTTGCCCGGTGTTGTTAATCTTATACAACCCAAGAAAGAATTCCTGATCTATGAGAGCACTTTTTCAGGCATTCTGGGCATCATAGTTTTTTATATTCTGGTGGGTAGCGTGGCGGAGCAGGATACCACCATAAAAGTTGTCGGGATATCCGGCCATATCGTTGTAACACTTATCATTTCGTTACTGGTCAGCTACCTGCTGGTCTGGCTGCTGCAGTGGTTGAAACTCAAAGAGAAATTGTTTTTCCTTATCGCCATCCTGGTTTTTCTGTATTCGGTTGGCAAAATGCTGAATCTATCTGCGCTATTGATTATACTGGTTTTTGGCTTACTCCTAAATAATTATGGATTGTTTTTCAGGGGGAAACTGCAGGGATTGGTGAAGGAAAAGGTGCTTAAGAGTATCACTGATGATTTCAGGATCGTTACAAGAGAAACTTCCTTTCTGATCAAGACTTTCTTTTTTGTCATTTTCGGTATGACCTTGCAGTTTAAAGGAATGTATACCCCCATGTTGTTGTACATTATAGCCGGGAGTCTGGTCGTTATTTACCTGGTACGGTTTATTTTGCTCAAGGCTATTTTCGTGAAAAAATTTGTTCCTGAAGTATGGATTGCCCCCCGCGGTTTTATTTCAGTACTGCTCTTCTTTTCGATACCCCCTTTATTCACCGATGAGGCATTCAATTCAATCATTTTACTGGCCATAATCCTGGCATCAAGTCTGATCATGTTTTCTGGACTGATATTGTCTAAGGAAAGCCACCAGGAATTTGATGAATTGTCCTTCGACGACTGGGACCAGCTGGACAGGGAGATCAAAATGCTGAACAAGTACGGGCCATAAACGGTGATATTTACATCACATTGTTCCGCAACATATTTGGATTGCCTTTAGATCAAAGATCCTTCAATACAAAGAAAGAAATTAATTGCAGCAACAAAACGTGACTTTAATACGATAGTACGTCTAACAAATGTATAGATAAACGTAAATGCGGAAACATAGAATTAACCAGTTATATAAGATCCTCATTCTTCTTGTTTTACCCATTTTGTTGTCATCTGGCACGAACAACATGGTTAATGAACACATTCGTAAAAAAGTGGAAGATTTGAATGCCGGCTTGACAGTATACATCCGGGGTGAAAAACTGTATTGCGAAAAACTCATTCCTGAGTACTACAGCGAGCAAAATTTTGAGCCGGGATGGAAGAATGATAAAAATGTGAAAGAGCTGGTGCAATTATTGGCACTGGCAAAGGAAGATGGCCTCCAACCGGAGGATTATCACGTAGAGGTAATAAGGGATATCCTGAAAAGCAACCAGGGGCCAGAAGAAAAAGCTGACCTGGATATGTTATTGTCAGATGCCTACATGCTTTATGCGAGCCATATCCTTAATGGAAAAGTAGACCCTGAGACCATAGATGCTGAGTGGCATGCTATGCGTAAAGAAGGCAATCCGGTCAAACTCCTCGATTCTGCCCTTTCAGAAAGGGCCATTTACCATTCCATTTCCGCTCTTGAGCCTCCCCATCCATCCTATAAGGGGTTGAAAAGTGCATTAAAATCATATTACGAGATGGCTGAAAACGGAGGATGGATTGCAATCCCGAATGGGCCTACCCTAAAGGAAGGCATGACGGATAGTCTAAGGGTACCTTTGATTATAGCCCGCTTATTGGCTTCGGAAGATCTTATAGATTTTCCAGACGATCCTTATGTATATTCTGAATATCTGTCATCTGCCATGAAAAAATACCAGCAGCGCAATGGGCTGGAAGCGGACGGGTATGTAGGTAAAATGACTAGCGAATCTTTGAATGTGCCTGTTGAAAAAAGAATCGATCAGATAAAGGTGAATATGGAGAGACTTCGCTGGATATCTCATGACCTGGGTGAAAACTATATTTTTGTTAATATTGCCGATTTCCAATTACGGGTATATGAAGAAACTGAAATAGTACTCCAGGAAAAGATAATTGTTGGCAAGCCTTTCCGGAAAACCCCCGTATTTTCAAGTGATATGACCTATATCGTTCTTAATCCTTACTGGACGATACCTCCCACCATACTGTATAACGATGTTATCCCGGAAGTACGAAAAAACAAAGACTACCTGGCCACAAAGAACATAAGGATAATCAATGGCAAGGACAGAACGGAGATCTCGCCTGATTCTGTGGATTGGCAGGTAAGACAGAATTTCCCCTATATATTAAGGCAGGATCCAGGCCCATTGAACGCTCTGGGAATGGTAAAATTCATGTTCCCCAATACCTACAATGTTTATATCCACGATACGCCATCAAAAGAACTGTTTAATCGTCCGGAAAGGACCTTCAGTTCCGGATGCATACGCCTCGAAAATCCTGAAGCCCTGCTTGAATATCTTTCAGCGCGGCATCTTGATGTGGATATGCAAAAGATTCGAAAATTTATCGAAGAGGGGAAAGAAAAAACCCTGGTATTGAAAAAATCCATACCAATACACATACTATACCTGACTTCCTGGATTGATAAAGATATGATACACTTTAGAAAAGACATTTACAATCGCGATCAAGGGGTATTGGACGCACTCCGGTCTTCCGACAATAACAGATAATTATTGCTCAATGAAAAGACTTCTGGTAATATTATACATCCTTTTCTCAGGATATAACCTTATGGCATACGACCATGGAAAAGCTGGTTTCTCCGTGTCCATCTTAGAAGAGGTAAACAGGTATAAAATCTATTCTGTATTTGTTCTTCCAGGAACGGAATTTACCGTATCCAGTGAATCGGATATTCAACTGAGTGGACTGACAGAATATACCAGCCAGTTACAGGTTAAAAAATGGAATGTAAGCGCTCCATTAATCCCAGGAGCCTATGCCCTGACAATATCCGGACCCAAGAACGAGGAAATGCATTTGAATATACTGGTACTAACTCCCATGAAAGAAAAAAAGGGAGAATACCTGAATGGGTATCGGATCGGTTATTACCCAATTGCTACGACAGAAACCAATCCCATTTACAGCCGGCCGAAAGGATTATTTGAAGTTACTGAAGAAAACCAGGATATGTTGCTTACGCCCCATTTTACAATGCAGCAATTTTTATGCAAACAATCCTCCGGATTTCCAAAATACATTATAGTCAGGGAGAGATTGCTACTTAAACTGGAGTACCTCCTTGAGAAGGTGAATAATAAAGGGTATTCAATTGAAACGTTTGGATTTATTAGTGGATACAGGACACCCTACTATAATAAATCCATTAACAATGTTTCAAAAAGCCGGCATATCTATGGTGGAGCTGCAGATATATTCATCGATCAGGATAAAGACGGAGAAATGGATGACATGAATGAAGATGGCCTTATTGATGAAAAAGATGTCCGCATATTCTATTCCTTGGTGGAAGAAGAATTTAATAATCCGGATTACAAGCGATTCAGGGGGGGACTGGGTTTTTACAAAAGGAATACAGTGCACCACGGTTTCATACATGTAGACGTAAGGGGCTGGAAAGCACGTTGGTAAAACGATTCTAATTTCTTGACGGCAGTTTATATCCTGAACATAGGATCACTTCACTTGATTTTCCCAGGGTGATCACACATGAACATGCCGTTCCGCATGATAGCTCGACCTTACCAGTGGGCTTGACTCCACATATTTCAATCCGCGCTTGAGGCCTTCTTCCTTGTAAAAAGCAAACGTATCGGGATGAACGAATTCCTCCACCTCCAGGTGCATTTTGGTCGGCTGCAGGTATTGCCCTATGGTCAGGATATCGCACCCGTGTTCGGCAAGGTCGTCCATGGTCTTGAAAACCTCTTCCTCTTTTTCCCCCAGTCCCACCATAATGCCAGACTTGGTACGTTTACCATGGTCTTTCGTTCTGCGGATCTGTTCCAGGCTCCGGTGATATTTTGCCTGTGGTCTTACCCTACGGTATAAATTTTCGACCGTTTCCAGGTTATGGGATACCACTTCCTGACCGGCACTGATCATGCGGATCAAAGCCTCCCAGGTTCCCTTCACATCCGGAATGAGGGTCTCTATGGTGGTGGCAGGGCTCAATTTCTTAATTTTTACCACCGTCTGATACCAGATTTCCGCCCCCCGGTCCTTCAATTCGTCCCGGTTGACTGAGGTGATCACCGCATGCCGGACTCCCATTTTCTGTATGGCCTCTGCCACGCGTTGAGGTTCTCCTTCATCATACTCAGGGGGTCTTCCTGTTGCCACGGCACAAAATGTGCAACTCCTGGTACATACATTACCAAGAATCATAAAGGTGGCCGTACCGGCTCCCCAGCATTCCCCCATATTCGGACAATTCCCACTCTCACAGATGGTATGCAGCCGGTGCCTGTCAACCAGTTCCCTGACTTTGGCATACTCCTTCCCAATGGGCAATTTTACCCTGAGCCAATCGGGCTTTTTCCGGAATTGTTTTACATTCTTTTCCTCAACAGACATACAGACTTAAATTCGTTCATTCAGAAAATTAATTGATATTTAGTTCCCTGATGCTATTTCCTGGTGCCATAGAACAAGGTTACAAAGGCATTCGGGAAGAGGTTATAGTTTTCAGCAGTAGGGATTATAGGTATTGCTTTCGAAAAGGCTTCCAACATGAATCCCATTTCCAGACCGAACACTTTGTTGCGCTTGGAACCAAATTCAAACGCAAGTGATCCCTTCCAGTTCAATCCAAATACAACATCAGACTGACCAATACCCTGAAACAGGCCACCAGTGCCCAGTATATTCTCCCTGTTCTGATGGATTGTGGCATCATATTGCTGCTTCACGGTGAATCCATCGTTGGTCATATACTCTATGTAATAAGGAGCCACTATGCCTATCGATGGCCCGATAGCTGTTATTAAGTTGACCTGTACCCCCTGCTGCGGAGCTTTCCTGAAAAGGATCCAGTCCCTTCCAAATTGCCCGCGGATGGAATACAGGTAGTTGGATTTCCCATAAATATAGGTGTTCCCCGTAAAGGAATAGTATCGTTCTTCCTTGGGATGCTTGACGTTAACGATTTCAGCCCCGATAAAATGAAAAGCCTTATTCCTGTGATGAATGGTATATTTCAGAGTCACTCCCCCGATCAAACCGCTGTTTGTGGCTTTGGTAATCCCCACAGCGATCTCTTTTGAATAGTTCAATTCATCGGAAGGCTGGGAATGTCCATGGAAGATTATTCCCCCCAGAAGTAATGCTGTTATGATGATAATCCGGTACTTCATGATTCCTGATACCGCTCAGATTCTCTTATTTCGCTAACATATGTGTATAAAGATAACGAAAAAAAATATTTAATGTTTGTAAATATTACTGCGCACAAATTATTGGATTCAATCCTCGGGAAAGGGGATGTAGATAAATCCGGTCATTCTTTCATCCACGAGAAATATGCAGCAGTACTCGTCAGGATCCTTGTAAGCCGCTTTAAAAGCTGCAACACGCTCATTATCAATTAATTTACGCTGTAAGAATTCATCCAGGTAGGAAGCATAATAGTTCCAATCCAGATTGAGTTCTTCCTTCCCGTACAGCAGCTGGCCAACAGGAAGTGCCTCTTTGGAAACAGGAAATATTGGGTGGTCGGAGAAACCATTTTTCCTGATCTGATAGGATGCCTCCTTGATATTGTCAGAGACTTTCACAAAATCCTGGGTAATCTCACCCATGAATTTGCCATCCAGCTCCGGATCATTGCTGACTATATTATCCTGACTCATGCTATATTTTATCTAGTAAAACAATATTCTCAATATGATGCGTATGCGGAAACATATCCACCGCCTGAGATCTGATCAACCTGAAGCCTTCGCTCAAGAGATCGATGTCGCGTGCCTGTGTGGCAGGGTTACAGCTGACATACACGATTCTTCGTGCAGGTGTTTTCAGGATTGCCTGTATTACGTCCTTATGCATCCCTGCCCTGGGCGGATCCGTGATGATCACATCGGGATTCCCCTGGGTGTTCATAAGGTCCTCGTTAAAGGTTTTCGCGATATCCCCTTCCAGAAAAATGGTGTTATCAATACCATTTATGGTTGAATTCAGCGTAGCATCTTCCACAGCCTCCATGACATACTCCAATCCAACCACTTTCTTCACCTTCCCGGCAATGAAATTGGCTATGGTACCGGTACCTGTATACAGGTCATATACGGTATCTGTTTTTCTGAAACCTCCCAGGTCCCTCACAAAACTGTACAGGACATGGGCCTGGCTGGAATTGGTCTGAAAGAATGACTTTGGACCAATGTGGAATTCCAGGTTCTCCATTCTTTCCGTCAAATAGGATTTGCCAGCATAATGCACGGCCTCCAGGTCATAATAACTCTCATTCTTCTTGGGATTCACAATGTAATACAGGCTGCTCACTTCAGGAAATGCCTTGGCGATGCCTTTTAGTATCTTTTCAATCCACTTGAGTTGTCCTGATTTGACCTGCAGAACGACCATCCACTCCCCTGCATTGCTGTTCCTGATGATAAGATTCCGGAGGAAACCCTCATGTGATCTCAGATCGTAGAAAGGTATATGCTCCTTGAGCGCTATTTCCTTTACTTTTAATCGTATTTTGTTAGAAAGATCGGGTTGCAGATAGCAATTTTCAATGTCCAGCACCTTATCAAACATACCCGGTTTATGGAATCCCAGTCCCTTCCTTTCCAGGATTTCCCCTGATTTTATTTCTTCTTCTGTGAGCCACCTTTGGTCTGTGAAGGTAAATTCAAGCTTGTTCCGGTATGCAATCTGATGCGGTGCTCCACAGATCGGATCGAATGGGATATCTTCCTGATGTCCGATGCGCTCCAATTGATCTCGGACCTGTTGTTGTTTGAACTCCAGCTGATCGGCGTATTGAACATGCTGCCATTTGCAGCCTCCACATATCCCGTAATGACTGCAGAAGGGTGTTTGTCTTTTATCGGAGAAGGTATGAAAATACAATGGCCTGGCCTCCAGGAAACTTTTTTTCTTCCTGGTGATGCGAATATCTACTATATCACCGGGCGCAGTTTGTTCAATAAATATCACCTGCCCGTCAACCCTGGCAATACATCTTGATTCGGCGGCAAAATCCTCAACGAGGATTTCTTCCAGTATATCTCCTTTTCTTATCATCCGTAGTGCAAAGTTAAACATTATTGAAAAGGAGGATTATATTCCGGGTGATTATTAAGCCCGTGAATGGGTACGGAATGGACATTCCGGGATGAGGTATTTGCAAATAAAATTCCTATTTTCGAGAGACAAAGATCTCTGTTATGCTTATGAAAGGTAAAGTTGTTATAATCACCGGGGCAACTTCCGGTATTGGCAGGGCCTGTGCAGAAGTATTCGGAAAGGCCGGGGCATCTGTTGTATTTACAGGAAGAAATGAAGAAAGAATGACCCGGGTTAAGAAAAGACTTACGGATCTCGGGATAGCACACAGTGGTTTTATTATGGATGCAAGCAATGAGGAGGATAATAAAGAGCTCATAGAAGAAACCGTGAAAAAATATGGAAAAATTGATGTTCTGATCAATAATGCCGGAATATCCATGCGCGCGCTTTTTAACGAATCGAACCTGGAGGTATTCAGAAAGGTGATGGATATCAATTTTTACGGCACCGTGTATGCCACCAAGTATGCCTTGCCCTATCTCCTTGAATCGAAAGGGACCATCGTAGGCATTTCCTCCATCAACGGGCATAGGGGGACACCTGCCAGATCGGCCTATACGGCTTCAAAATATGCCATGGAAGGGTTTTTCGAGGCCTTGCGTACAGAGGTGATGTACGAGGGTGTTCATGTGCTGGTGGTCAGCCCGGGATTTACGGGTACCAATATTCGCAATGCGGCATTGAACAAAGAGGGCAAGGAACAGGGGGAATCCCCGCTGGATGAAGGCAAGATGATGACCTCTGAGCAGGTAGCAGAAAAAGTGCTGTACGGCGTGCGGAAGAAAAAGCGCGATATCGTACTGACCACACAGGGGAAACTCGTGGTATTCCTGAATAAATGGCTGCCGGGCTGGATGGACAAGAAGGTGTATGAACATATGGCAAAAGAAAAAGATTCACCTTTCAAATAACAGGATGGGCAGGCCTGCCTGAATAACTTCTGATTTTAACAATTACTTAACATGAATTAAGTAAATTGCGGATATAGCTAAATATTCATCGCCAATGACAGCAGATCACAGAGCCCTGGAAGAGATCATTTTTAAACTTAAAGATGTCCTGGCCAATGCGGAAAAACTCACGGCGAGTTATGCGGATGACCTGGATAAGATCCATCCTGCCTATGCGCAGTCGGCACAAAATCTGATCCTCTACCTTGCTTTCCGGCAACTTGATTTTGACAAAGTCAAAGAGACCCTGGAATCATTCGGGATCTCCCAACTCAATAAGGATGAGCGACATATCAAAGCAAGCATTGAGGCCGTCCTGCATACCATTCATAAGATCCTGGTTCCGGAATACAACCTGGAAAAGATATCAGCGGAAAAATTCAGGGAGGGCATGAATTTTCAGAAGATCAATACCACGGCCCTGTTGGGTCCCGAAATCGCCGACAGGATCACGAGAATCATGGTGACCCTGCCAAGCGATGCGGCTTACGATTATGAGCTCGTTCACGGACTCCTGAAGGCGAACATCAATTCCTACAGGATCAATTGTGCGCACGATGGCCCGGAACAATGGAAGATGATGGTCGACAATATACACCGCGCCAAAGAGGAGACTGGAAAGGATTGCAGGATCTGCATGGACCTCAGCGGCCCGAAATTCCGTACTGGGCATATGCGTACGGGTCCTAAGGTGATCCGTCTGAAACCTGAAAAAAATGACTATGGGATAGTGGTAAATCCCATCCGTTTCTGGATCGCCCCGCGGGATGAGCCTCCTGAAGACATCAATATCCCTTATCTTCCCGTGGAGAAATCGTGGTTCAATAAATTAAAGCAGGGAACGGTGGTACAACTCACGGATGCAAGGGGTAAAAAAAGGAAAATCAAGATCATTGAAGAGAGTTTCCGGGGTAAATGGGCCACGACAAATGATACTACCTATATCAGGACCGGCACCCGGCTGCATAGCATAAATAAGGAAACAAAGGAA
>Ga0209536_100004497_pt1 | contig 22024 bp, 18 predicted proteins | sample DeeMarSeWOR28_12_FD_187461 | JGI IMG/M metagenome (GOLD analysis project Ga0209536, IMG submission 187461) | Marine sediment microbial communities from White Oak River estuary, North Carolina - WOR-2-8_12 (SPAdes) (version 2) | ecosystem: Environmental > Aquatic > Marine > Intertidal zone >... | reverse complement strand
CTTGCTCTCGAAGCCGGCAAAGGCAATGTTGTGACGGATGGCCAAAACCTTGGGGGTAATTTCACCCAATAGCAGCAGCAGCGGCACCATAATGAGAAGATTTATCCATTTTTTTTCGGCGCCGAGCACCCTTATTACAATGGCTGCCGAGATAACTGAGGCAGTTACATTTACCAGTTCGTTGCCGATCAAGATGGTGATGATGAGTCGTCGCGGCTGACTTAGCAGACGCTGGATGAGGCCGATTCGGGGGTGTTGGTCCCGCCGCATTTGCTCCAGTTGTATATCGCTCAGGGAAAAGAGTGAGGTTTCGGAACTGGAAAAAAAGCCTGAAAGGCCCATCATGAAAACAAAAAGGCCGACTTCAAGCCACAGGACATAATCCATAATTTGATAAGCACTCGTTTTTTATCGGGTAGGTTAATAACAAAATCGAGTTGAAAATCAGTATCAGATATTGTCTGACTTATAGAAAATTTAAATAAGTAAAAAAGGTCCTTAGATTTTTATCGAATTCACGGGTGATTGTCAACTCGGTTTTTGAACGGGCCCCAATAGTTGAATCGATTTACCTTTTGGTTGATTTCGGTTACATTTTTAAATAAATTGTAGCGGATTTCGATGGAATATAATCCATTTTCAACAGGAGGAGAAAAAATGGCAAAAAATCCGGAAAAAACGATTGTCGTACCGATTGATGGTTCTGAAAATGCATTGAAATCTCTGGATTATATCAATCGAATTTTTGGACCCAAACACAAGTTGCACGTGTCGTTGGTATACCTTGTGCCGAAGTTGCCGCCGATTCTTGTCGAAGAAAGCAGGAAAAGCCGCGAAACCATGAATCAGCTGCGGGAAATCGAGAAAAGAAGCAGCCAGATGGCAGAGCGCATATTGACCGATGCCAAAGACCGGCTGATGAATATCGGATTTACCAAGAAAACAGTCGAAGCGGTTTTTCGTAATATAGAGGTCGGCCTGGCACGGGACATTTGCGGTTGGGCCGAGAACAACAAAAAGGCGGATGCAATCTTCATCTCTTCACGCGGGCGCAGCCGTGTTGAGGCTTTTTTTACAGGCGAGATTGCAAATAAGGTGCTGGAATATGTAAAGCTGTGCCCGGTCTGGATGGTCAAGGGTACGGTGAGAAACAAGAATGTCCTGCTGGCGGTTGACAACTCGGAAAATGCCATGCGGGCTGTGGATCACGCCGGTTTTATGCTTTCGGGCACCGATTTAAACGTAACGGTATTTCATTCAAAACGGGATCTGAGGCGTTTTGTTCCCAAAGAAGTGCTGCAGGAGTTCCCGGGGGTTCAGAAATTCTGGCAAAAAAAAGCCGGCGATGTGGTCGCCCCTTACATGACAAAAGCTCGTACAATGCTTATCCAGGCAGGGCTTGCCGAAAACCAGATATCCGTGAAGCTGGTGGATGGCAGCCGCAGTGCTGCCAGGGATATTATAGAGGAGGCCGAAGAAAATGCGATCGGCACGATTATTCTTGGCAGAAAAGGATATTCCGATGTCAAGGATTATTCCATGGGCAGCATCAGCAAAAAGGTCCTGGATAGAACATCGGACATGGCCGTTTGTATCGTACCTTAGAATAGTGGCTAAAAGCCGCTCCCACCTTGCGGGGCGCTCCCTGTCGGTGTGGGAGCGGCTTTTAGCCGCGAAAATCCGAGAGCGCATCTGTCTTGACGATAATTTACGGACTTCCCTTCTTCTGCTTTTTTATGATTCTTATCTTCTCCCTGTGGCCAGCTCATACAGCAGGCCCTTATTTGCCATCAGCTCGTCATAAGATCCCATTTCTTCGATTTTGCCGGATTTCATCACACCGATTTTATCATAGCCTTTGATGATATCGAGGCGGTGGATTACGGCAATTAGCGTGCTTTTTCTCTTCCAATGGGTATCCAGCAAATACTGAATGCGTGCTTGAGATTGATTGTCCAGGGCCGAGGTCGCTTCGTCCATGATCAAAATTTTTGGTTTTTTGAGAAACGCCCGGGCAATGGCCAGTTTCTGGCGTTGACCGCCCGAGAGCCGGTCTCCTTTGCTGCCGACTTGAAATTGCAGGCCGATTTTAACCACATTTTCCAAAAGGTCTTCTTCGATCAGCAACTGGACGATTTGTTCGTTGATTTTGTCCTGAATCCTTGGATCATCGGTTCTCGATCTTCCAAAGAATATATTATTCAGGATGGTATGGGAATAAATGTAATCGGATCTCCGATAGAATGAATAAACCCCGGGTGCGTCGACAGAAATTTTTTTCCTGAAACGGGTTCGCGCATCAAGAATTTTCGCCCGGAGTGGATTCGACAAGGCGACCATCTTATGCTTACCGGGTATAAATCGCAAGGCAAGTTCAAGAAGCTTTTGGCGCTCTTCGGCGCCTATAGTTTGGGTGTCACTTTTTTTTAGCTTTTTCAGCAGCACTTTGTACTTATCCAGCTCATCCGGCTTTATCGGGCTTTGAGCAAAAAAAGTTTCATCATCAGCAAGGTTGCCTAAAATGTCCATGGTCTTTTGACCCAAGTCGGCGCCAAGATCGAGCAGCGATTTTGTAATTTTTATTTCGTCTAAAAACTTCAAAAAATAATCATTTTTGGACAGGTTATCTTGCTTGTATGCGGCCTGATTTGCGCTGCCAAATGTTATATTTTTTGCCGCAGTGGAATAATAAAGAAATTTTTCTTTATCGAAAAACTCAACATGTTCAGCCAGGGGTGCACTTAACTTTCGCGCCAATTTTTTACGGACCCGAATAAGATTGGGCACCAGGTTTAAGTATCTCGAGGAGTCGAGCACAGCGTTAAGACCGAAGCGCAAAACATCCGGGAAAATACCAGTCTGCTGTATGATTTCGATCATTTCATCAAGATCCGGCAAAGCACGGTCTTGAGCAGACCCGTTGCCCTCTTTTTGAGCCAGGCAGCTATAGAGCAGATTATCTTCAATCGTGCCGTCGAAAATAAATGGCGTTTGGGAAACCAAACCGATGTTTTGAGCAATATCTCTTTTGGAAAGATCGGCAACTTCATGGTTATCGATCAAAACGTGTCCGCCGTTATATTTGAAAAGCTGCCCAATACACAGTGCCAATGTGCTTTTGCCGCTGCCGGAAAAACCGACCAGCGCAACCTGCGCTCCGGGCTCAACCGAAAAATCAATGTTATTGAGCAATTTGATTCCACCGGCAACCGTATATGAAAGGTCTTTGACTTCGATTTTGCCCTCAAGCTGATAGGGCTTGCGGTTCACCGGTTCAAGGGTAAACTCGGGCGCTACATCGAAATATTCCATGGTGCGGCGATAACTCACCGAAGCTTCCTGATACGCCTGGTAAAAGTCGATGAGTTCCCGCCAGGGATCATAGAGCTTCTCCTGGGCGGATAAAAATGCGACCAGCGCGCCCAGTTCCAAACGACCCTGAATGGTGAGATATCCACCCAGGATAAAAATCAGAAACGGGCCCAGGTTGGTAAAAAAATTATTGCTGACTTTGATCGCCTGGCGGTAGAGATTCCAGATAATCCTGATCTGCATCAACTTTTCCGCCAGAGAATCAAATTTTCGGGCTTCAATGTGGTGCGCGCCGTTGGCTTGAATTTCATGGATGCCGGTCACCGCTTCGGCAATTTTACTGGAAAGATCACGGGCGGCATCCACCCGCTTTTTATTTTCGTCATTGGCGCGTTTTTGCAGTATCGGCAGCACAAAGAGCGCCAATGGATAAATGGCAAAAGATACCAGGGCCAGAAGCGGGTTGAGCCAGAACAAGTATCCGCCAAAAGCGAGCAGGGTCAGCACGCTTGTCACCGGGATGCCGACGGCCATTCCGACGAAATCCCCTGCCGTGGCCAATTCAGCCGAGAGCGACTGGACGACCATGCCGGGCTGTGTTTTTCGGAAAAATCCCAAAGGCAGTGTCAGAATGTGACGGTACAGTTCGGATCGCATGTCGTTACCGGCCCGCTGGCCGATAACGGTCTGAAGATAACTGATGACGTATTTCAACCCGCCGGAAAGGATGACGGCTGCCAGATATAAACTGCAATAAATTAACAATAGTTCAAATGCTTTTAGCTGGATGGCCTGGTTGACGATGCGCTTTTGCATCTCCAGGGGAAATACGCGCGTAATAACCGAAATGATTATCGTAACCAATAAAATTAATTGAAGCTTAAGGCTGCCTGAAAAGATCCATGAAAACAGAGATTTTTTCACTACCAGAGTTTTGGTCTTGGCCATAATCTTGTTCTCCACGATAGATGATTAATCGGTTTCTGACATTTCTATATAACTCGGATTGGCTATTGAAATAAACAAATAACTTTTATAGACAATACAATTGTTGCGTATTTTTGCTGGCAGGCATTTTTACAATGCCAAGCGTTTATGTGACATTAAATAAAGTGGAGATGAGCTTGCCCTTGCAATCGCGGGTTAAATTTTAAATAGATTGGAGAGATCGATGCAGACACGATTTCAGCTATTTTTTTGTTTTGTTTTCATATTGAGTTCAAACGTCGCAGCGGCACAGAGTCAAGCGGTTCGATTTTCTGATATTCAACCCGATCTGGAGTCGGCTATTGGTAAATTGTCTTCATACATTAATATATTTGAAGACGTCCTGAACAAGATGGATGCTTCCGCCCGGGCCAATCAAAATTACAACGAGCAGAAAAATATTTTTCTTTCCTCCCAGTTTGCGATCGAAACTATTACAGCCATATTGTCTTACAATCGCGATATGTTAGTCCTTTTTGGCGATTTAAAGGAAAAGAACCGCAAAAAATTTTATGAGGTTAGAATCGATAGCCTGGAAACCTCAATTCACCAAATTAAAAACATGCATAAACAAATCCAGATTAATTACACGATCTTACCGCCCGATTTTTTTGAGCAGGTCCTTGCAAACAGGGAGCGCAGAGCCATCATATCCTCGATTGCGTCTTTAGAAGCGTGTGTAGGACTTCTAAAATCTGTCAATCAAAAATAAAACTGTGTCTTTAGCTGTTTAGGAGGTGGTCATACATGCAAAATATTATCAAAAAAACTTCCAAATTTATCAAGCGTACATCCAGAAAAGCCGGCATGTCCCCGGGGACCCTTGTGCATGTCGGAGAACAGCGGCTAGATAAGGCCAGGATCAGTGTAATGAATTACGATCAGGATCGCCTGGAAGAAAAGGAATTAAAGCGCATTGAAGATTCTTTTGCCTATAAGGACACGCCGCCGGTTACCTGGATCAATATCGACGGACTTCATGATATCGAGTTGATTGAAAAAGTCGGCACACATTTCAACATTCATCCGCTGACGCTGGAAGATATCGTCCATACCGGTCAGCGCCCGAAGGTGGAAGATTTTGAAGATTACATTTATCTTGTGTTTAAAATGCTGAAATTTGATGAAACCAGAAACCATGTGGCCTCCGAGCAAGTGAGTCTGATTCTGGGCTCACATTATCTGATATCACTCCAGGAAACCGTAGGCGATGTCTTCAATTCTGTGCGCGAGCGCATCCGTAAAGGAAGGGTGCATATACGCAAATCCGGCCCGGATTATCTGGCCTATGCCCTCGTTGATGCAGTTGTCGACAACTATTTCTTAATTCTTGAAAAAATCGGTGAAAAGATAGAGCAGTTTGAAGAACGGGTCCACTCAGAATCGACGCCGGAGATCCTGCAAAACATCCATGACTTGAAAAGAGAAATTATTTATTTTCGCAAGCAAGTATGGCCGATGAGAGAGGTCCTGAATACCTGGAAAAAGACCGAATCGGCACTGGTGCAGGAAGCGGATAAATTATTTATCGGCGATGTTTACGATCACACGATCCAGGTGATTGATACGATTGAATCCTTCCGGGATATTATTTCGGGTATGATGGACCTATACCTGTCCGCCGTCAGTAACAGAATGAATGAAGTCATGAAAGTATTGACCATCATGGCCACCATTTTCATACCGCTGACGTTTGTGGCCGGCATCTATGGGATGAACTTTAAATATATGCCGGAGCTCGAGTGGAAGTGGTCCTATTTGATACTCTGGATTTTGCTGATCATCATTTTTTCAGGAATGATCTTTTATTTCAAACGCAAAAAGTGGTTGTAGAGCAAGGATAAGATTTTTCAAACAGGTCTTTGGCAGAGCTCGAAAATCGGACATCATCGCGTTGAATCATGATCTGACAGACTTTTCGAATTGCCGGATGACGAATTGGCTCAAGATCGCATTGCTGTATTCTTTGAAATGATCCTCCAGATTTACCAGAGGAATCTCGGCCCGGGCCATGGCGCGATGGCCGCCGGCGTTTCCGAAAGGACCGAAGGCCTTGCTCGCCGATAATCCCGCATTTTTTCGGAGGCCGTCATTGCGAATGACGACGACAAGGTTTTTGCGGTATATTCCGAAGACGACTGCCCAGGTTACTTCGTGACATTTCATAAAAAAATCGGCAACGAGCACCAATGTATCCTGGGAAGGAACACGACCCAGGTAACTGTAGATTTTTCCTTTGCGGATCTGCCTGTTTTCAAGCGCCTGCTGAAAATGCTGCAGTTCCACCAATCCCATTTCGGCTGCTTCGATTCTGCTTAAAAGGTGCATGTTGGCATATCGGAAAAGAAATTGAAAGGCTGTTACATCCACGTCCAGGGCACCAACCTCAAAATTGTGGGTATCTGCTCGAATCGCATAGACCAGTGCAGTGGCCAGACTTTTTGAAGGCCGTATTTTGGCCGCACGCAGGTATTCAGTCATGATGGTGGCGGTCGCTCCGTATTCAGGCCGTATGTCAACAAAGGGGGCCCGCACCGGCATAACCACCGGATGATGGTCGATAACCGCATCGTATTTAAATTTTGCGAATGACTCATGATGATGAGGTTGACCGTCAACCACCAGAATTTTAGAAAAGTTTTGAGAGTCTATTTTATTGAGTTTTATCAGGGGGATCTTAAGGAGTCTGGTCATGGTGAGATTGTCAAATCGCCTGATCTCATTGAAATGTGCAATCGTCACCGTATGGACCCGGCGCCAGAGGATGCGCTTCAGTGCCATGGCCGATGCCATGGAGTCCGGGTCGGCGTCGATGGTAACTAGGATCCTGTCCTTTGAGCTGAAGAGATCAAATAGTTTCCGGAGATTATCTCTGATTGACCTCGGTTTCCCGGGGCGCGGTATGGATTTGCCTGTGGTCATGGACTCGCCTGTTTGGCCGCTGTTTCTAATTTTGTGATATTTCCGCAGACGAAGTTCAACATGGTTATGGGTTTCCGATCAAAAGATCATATGGCACGATCGGATCCAGTTGCAGGACCAGGATCCCGCCCGAGAAAACCCGGACATTGCCGTCTGTGGCCGAAACGACAATGGCCGTGGCGGCTGTACGTTTTGTGACGGCAGCGGCAGCCAGGTGTCTGGCACCAAAGCCGGGTGGGATCTTCACTTTGACATCGAAGGTCGCCAGAAAGGTTCCGGCGGTCTGAATAAAGCCGTCACCGCGAAGAACAAAGGCGCCATCAAGCTTGGATAACTCGACGAGTGCATTCTGGGTATCGGAACTGGTTATTCTGCGATCAGCATCGTCGTGGCCCTCGAAAGGATTGGGAATCAGCTGTTTGCAACCCTTTAGGACCTCAACCGAATCGCCCAGCATGATAATCGCCCCGATGTTCTTTCCGCTGCGGGCGATCTGGCCGATTTTGCAGCCGACGGTGATGGCAACCTCCAGGACGCTGGGACGAATTCCGTCGGTTAGTTTAAGAAGATCGGAAACCGCGAGATGTTCAATACCCTTTTCTACATCGCACAGCACAACCAGATCGCCTTCCCCCTTACCGTAAACATTACGACCCAGGGCACATAAAACCAGATCTCCGACAGAAACCCGCTGCGACCTGAGTGCAACCGACAGCATGTGTCGAACCTGGTTGTGCCTGTCAATCGCCCGAATGGACAGCCGTAAAGTTTCCAGGCCTTTTTTTGTCAAAGCCTCATAAGTTTCGGCGTTTGTTGTGGCGGCAATGACACGAATCTGTTGGGCTATACCATGAACTTTTGTTGCAAAGGCCCCGGTTTCAGTGGCACATATTATTGCATCGGCCGAGGCCGTCTGCGCGATACGAACAATCATCTGCGCCAGATCTTCTTCAGAGCGAAGCGTTTCATTTCCAAAAGTATCGCGGCTGCACCTATCCATACTCACCTCTTTTGTTTGAAAGGTGCTAAAATCCGAATCCGGCTGAATTCATCTCTTTATGATAATCATAAAATTCCTAAAATTCTACTCGAAATGGATCCTGAAGTCTTTTTTACTAATTATTAGGGTTGTCTCATTTGTTTTGATGCTTATTCTCCTTGTTTAAATATTATCATAACATGGCAAATGGTAAGTGAAATTGCACCCAAATTTCATTTTCATATTTTAGTTTTAAAGTAAAGACGAAATATCATGACACCTGAAATCATACTCGTCCTTTTTATTTTGATTGTCGCCGTTATTCTTTTGATTGCGGAATGGATCCCGATGGAGGTCACCGCCCTGCTGTCGCTTGGGGCGGTGACCCTAACCGGCCTGATAAAGCCGGCTGAAGCCCTGGCGGGTTTCAGCAATCCGGCCGTGGTCACGGTTTGGGCGGTATTTATTCTGAGCGGGGGATTAACCCGCACGGGAGTTGCCAATCTTATCGGCCACTATGTGCTGAGATTGGCGGGCAACAATGAAGCCCGAATGATCGTCGTTATCATGGTTAGCGCCGGTGTGATGTCCGCCGTCATGAATAATGTGGCCGTGGCGGCTTTGATGCTTCCGGTGGTCATGGATATTGCGCGCCACACGGGCAGCCCGCCTTCAAGACTTCTGATGCCGCTGGCATATGGATCCTTGCTGGGGGGGCTGACGACGCAGATCGGTACGCCGCCCAACATCCTTGTCAGTGAAGCCTTGCGAAATGAGGGATTAAGGTCGTTTACCTTTTTCGATTTTACCCCCGTGGGTCTTACAATTATGTTCGCCGGCATCGCTGTTATGATTATCATCGGCCGCCGTTTTTTACCCCAGCGCGATGTCGCCAAAGAATCAACCCGCAACAAAACCGTCGACTGGGAAAGCCAATACGACATTGATGAGCAGTTGTTCAACATTCGCATACCGCCCGATTCGATGCTCATAAATAAAACACTGGCTGAAAGCCGACTGGGGTCGGCCCTGGGCTGGCATGTGATCGGCATTATTCGCAATAACCAGATGCGATCCGCTCCGGGACCCAACGAAGCCTTGCGGGCTGGAGATCAGCTGACGGTTGAGGGCCGAATTGAAAATTTAAGTGAATTGAAAAACTGGCAGCAGCTAATTGCGGACGAAAGTGGAATTGATATCGAAGAACCCTATTCAGATGATATTAAATTGGGCGAAATTATCATCGCAGGAAATTCTTCCTTTATCGGAAAGACACTAAATTCGATCGGCTTTCGCGGCCGGTTCGGGGCCAATGTGTTGGCGATTCGCCGCAGTGACCGTATCAGACGCACCCATCTGCAGGACATACCACTGGTGCGAGGGGATGTGCTTCTGATTGCCGGACATCATGAACAGCTGGCGGAATTTGAAAATATTTCCGGGATCGAGCAATTCAGGTTCGTTTCCCGGTCCGAACTGATCGATACCTATCATCTCCACGAACGGCTGATGGTCCTGACGGTGCCGCCGGATTCGGCCATGATCGGAAAAACCCTGAAGGAAAGCCGGTTGGGAGAAAGCCTCGGCAGCCGGGTGCTGGGAATTCTGCGGGGTGACGATCCGATCCTGATGCCGGAACCATGGGAAACTTTGCAGGCGAATGACCGGCTGGTGGTCGAGGGGCGCCTGTCGGATTTTGAAATTTTACAAGAACTTAAAAAACTGATCATCGAACGAAGAACCCGCCCGGCCATCAAAGCGCTGGTTTCGGGAGATGTCGGGCTGGTGGAAGCCATTCTTTCACCCCACACCACGCTGGTTGGAACGACATTGCGCCAACTGAATTTCCGTGAAAAATACGGTTTGAGCGTACTCGCCATATGGCGCGAGGGAAAGGCCTATCGGTCCAATCTGCGGGACATCCCCTTGCGCTTCGGTGATGCCTTGCTTCTTCTGGGCCCTCGCAATAAATTGCGAATGTTGGGCAGTGAACCTGAATTTATCGTGCTGACGGAAACAGCTCAGGAAGAGGTGCGGCGGGAGAAGATGAAAATTTCAATCTCCATTATGGGCGTTATCCTACTGCCGGTCATTATCGGATGGGTGCCGATTTACATCGCCGCCGTAATCGGTGCGGCGCTGATGGTCCTTTGCGGCTGCCTGTCCATGGATGAAGCCTACCGCCAGATTGAATGGAAGGCGGTGTTCCTGATTGCCGGACTGCTGCCCCTGGGCACGGCGCTGGATCAAACCGGAGCTGCCAGGCTGATTGCTGAAGGCGTTGTCACCGTCGTCGGCCCGTTTGGGCCCCAGGCCGTGATGCTGGGTCTGGTGGCACTGACATTTCTGGCGACCTGCTTTGTGCCCACCGCTGCCCTGGTCGTGCTCATGGCGCCCATCGTTTTAAACACCTCAAACAATATGGGGCTGTCTCCCTATGCACTCATGATGGCGGTTGCCATGGCGGCATCGGCAAGTTTTATGACACCCATATCGCATCCCGCCAACATTTTGGTGATGGGGCCGGGGGGCTACCGGTTTATGGATTATTTCAAGGTCGGCGGGTTATTAACATTTGTTGTTCTGCTCGTTATTATTTTTATCCTGCCGCTTTTCTGGCCGCTTACGCCTTAAAGACGAATATCTTTATTACCATACCGGGCGGGGCCGGCTTTCAAGCATTTCTACGAAGGCTTCGATGCGGGTTCGCAGCTGTCCTTCGGCAAAATTCCGGGTGTCCATACAATCCACCTCAAGGTTCAGCACCGGTACATTGATTTCCTTGAGTCCTTCGCTGATCAGCCCTCTGGCGCCCGTGCCCTGGCGGCAGCCCCAGTGGCAGGGATTGATGGCGCCGTCCAGTTTATAGTCCCGGGCCAATTTCTGGAGGTGACGCACTCGGCTTTGCATGTTGACGTTTAACGGTTTTGCAATGGCCCGGCGCGCCATCCCGGTATAAGGGTCATCCGGGTCAACGGGATCCCAGTAGATGTCATTCAATTCATCGCAAACGATGTTGGCCTGATATTCCTTTTCAAGCAGGTCGACCAGCGGGTTCTTAAACTGAATTCGGTTTTGGATCCACAACAGTCGCAGTTTTTCATCGACTACACCCTGAATTCCATTGTCAATCCTGGCGCTGAATTCGTCTTTGTAGGCCTGGGCAATTTCAATGGCGGAATCCGTGCCCAGAAATAACAACATGACGATGCCGAAATTAATCAGAAGACGGCCGTCTGTCGGCGAAGGTACTTTTTGGGCGAGTCGATACATGTCTCGCATGATTTTCCGGGCCCTATTCGTTTTTTCGACAGCCTGACGCAATTTGTTTTCATCGAGCGGCACGCCCGTATGCCGGGTAATAAAATCAATCATATTTTTTATCTGGTCAGCCAGATACTGTACGTTTTGTTCGGATTCTTCCTGGGGCACATTTAAAACAAAAAGGTCTTTGTTAAACATGTGTGCCAGGTTTTCCAGTACCGCTATACCGCCGGAGCACGGACAGGTGCTGGCGATGAGAAAATCCGGCTCGGGCATAATTCCTTTTCTGGCAGCCCCGATTACGGCGCGGTGGAAACCACAGGTGTCGCCAACAAAGCCGGCCTGTTCGGCCTCTTCAAGAAAGGGATCGGCCAGGCCGGCGGATGCCAGCGCAGCTCCCACAAACTCGACAAAACAGGAAGTGATATCCATGGCATTGAGCAGATCGAAAGGGACGGCAAGGCCGCACCAGGCAACATGTTCCTTGTCGGAGTATAAGCGGCTGCTGAGCCTGGCTGTCTCCAATGCATATTTTTTCCTGGGATTTGGCAAATCCGGCTCCTGCAAAATTTTGGCCTCAATTCCGGATGCCATGTCTTTAAAGTATTCGTACATCATAGGTGCCGCCTTTTTTATAAATTTATTTTAAATTGAATCTAATTTTGGTTTGAAGTGGCAATGCGTTATCATTTAATCACGAAAACACGAAATCTAAAAAGCACAAAATATAGTTTTTTTCCTTTTCGTGTTTTTGTTCTTTCGTGCTTTCGAGATAGACAAATCTGTATGGTTCCAGTTCTCTATCCTGGGTTTTTTCAGTTAAACAAGCATCTCGATAAACGCTTCAATTCGGGTTCGTTGTTGTTCGATGGACCGCAGGTTGCAGTCGCCTTCAAGGAGCAATAAAGGCATACCGGCCTGGCGCAATGTCTCGCGTACCATCGGCAACCGATCCAGATAGGGGTCGCAAAACTTGATCGTCTGTCCAATAACGCCTCTGGCGCCGGAAGCCTGCGCACGGGTCAGGATGTCTTGGGCCATTTTCAGCGGCCGGGCCGGATCAAATGTCCGGGCACAGGGGGGTCGGGTTAACAGACTGCGTGAAATCTGGAGAAGCAGATCTTTGTTAACGTTAATTTCCAACGGTGTGAATAATCTTGAGCCCGTGCAAAGATCATCTTCGATAATACGGGCGCCGCAGGATTCGAACAATGAGAATGCCTCAGGATCTGCCAGCACATTGCCAAAAAGATATACGGGAATTGCGGCACTTTCTGACGCCTTCGATTCCGGTTCCTCCAGTGCCTGCTGTAAGCGTGTCAAACTCTTTTCGAACGGCGCTGTCATGGCTGTATTGTAAAATGTTTGCATGGCGGTACTTCCACCCGGCAGCTTTCCCCGACGTTGCTGTTCGCGCAGCAGCGTAAAAAGATCGGACAGATTGTTGTACTGCTCGATGCTGTCTTCAATATCGCTATTTGAGATGGTGCGCCCGCTCCATTCTGAAAGGGCTTCCGTAAGACGGGATAGCTCTTTGGCAAAAAAAGCAACCGCAGCATCATCGGAGACCGCCGGCAGGTCCAGCAAGATGATATTCTCATCCGGCCGCACACGCCGCCAGGCATCGCATACCCTGCGCATGGCATCGCAGCTGTTTATAAAGACGACACCCGCAAGATCAGGAAAATCCTTGCCGATGGCGCGATCCAGAATGCGTTTGACGTGCGGGCAAAGATTGTCGTGCAGCAGTTGCCCGGCCTGATCCGGGCACCCACTCATCGGCAGGATGCGGTACGGTGTGTAACCGGCCGCATCGATTAAGACCAGCGGGGCATAAGCGCAGGCATAACCAATTTTACTGCTGTTGTCGGCTCGAGTCGTCATGTCATCAAATCCAGCCTTTCAAAAGTTGTATCCACCAATAGCATATTGAATGTCGAATATTGAAATAATTGTCAAGACAAAGCCCAAATGTTCCAAATGATTAAATTAGACAGAACCGGTCGAAAATAAGGCCTTTGCGCTGCAGATGAGATCGATGGCAACAAGCTGAAACAAACGATGTTTCAGAATCGATGCATTTTTAAAGCGATGAATCTGGGCCAAGCGAAAGGTTGTGCTTCTTCATTTTTTTATAAAGATGGGTACGGTGTATGCCCAACATTTTAGCGGCTTTGGACTTATTGTTGTTGGTTTGCGTCAGGGCATAGCGGATCGAATCGATCTCTGCTTTGGTTTGCAGCTTTTTAAGAGAATACTGATCCTCTAAATGCGAATCCTTTTGCTGTCCGTGCAAAAAGAAAGGAAGATCATGGGTATAAATGGTGTCTCCATCCAAGGCTGACATTGTGCGCTCAAGAACATTCGAAAGTTCCCTGACATTTCCGGGCCATTTATATGTTTTTAGAACCATTTCAACCTGTCTGTGGAGTTTGATTTGGGGCAGATTGGCTTCTTTGGCCATTTGATTTAAAAAATGTCTGGCCAAAGGTATGATGTCGCCTTTACGCTCCCGAAGGGGAGGAATCTGCAGCGGTATGACGTTTAATCGGTAATAAAGATCCTTGCGGAATCGTTGTCGGGCCAGCATATCCTCCAGATTTTGATTGGTGGCAGCGATGACACGAAAATCCGATCGATAAATTTTGGTCCCGCCGATGCGCTCAAATTCTTTGTCCTCTATGACCCGAAGTAGCTTGGGCTGCATTTCAATGGGTAGATCGCCAACCTCATCCAAAAAAACGGTACCTTTGTGGGCCAGTTCGAATTTGCCAGGTTTACCGTCAGCCTTTGCGCCTGTAAAGGCACCTTTTTCATAGCCAAATAATTCAGATTCAAGCAGATCTCTGGGAATGGCGGCACAGTTGATTCGGACGAATGGATAGAGTTTTCGCTGGCTGGCGTGATGAATCGCTTGCGCGAATAGCTCCTTACCGGTTCCACTTTCGCCGGATATGAGAACCGGAAATGAGTTGGCAGCGGCTCGAAGTGTTTCTTTTTTTAAGGACCTGATGGCGGCACTGTTTCCAATAATGCTTTCAAGAGTGTAACGCGTGGATCGAAGGTTAATGAGCTCTTCCTCATAGAGTTTCACTTTGGATTCCAGAAGTGTCAGCTCTCTGGCAAGTTTGCTGACATCTTTGATATCTTTAAACATGACCTGGCCGAAAACAGCGATGACTTTGTTATTCTTCTTTATCGGTATGCGCTGAACAACCATGTTTTGCCCCTTAATTTTATGGCTATGGTTGATTTCGGCCTCTCCGGTTTGGGCGACGATGTGCATCCGGCTGTTTTCAACGGCTTCGGTGCAATGCTTGCCGATCTGAGCTTCAGGATCGACTCCCAGAAACCTCCCATAAGGCTTATTGAAATGGGTGACATAACCATCCGGGTCCGTAACAATGGCACCATTGTAAATGCTATCGAAGACAAGCTGGTACATTTCGAGCTGTCGGTAGATTTCTTCTTCCACCTGGTTGAATTTTCCCCCCGACATTTGGTATTCTCCTTTTCAGGCACACGTGAGTTTAGCTATCTGGCAACATATTTTGTTTGATACACAAATTTCATAAACTCTAAAATTGAATTTGTCGAGAAAATATCATCAGAAGGAGAATGCGCAATGTTAAAACCCGGTAATTCCTATGAAGAGGTGGTTGCCAAATTCCACTGGGAGATCCCGCAGGACTATAATATTGGCGTGGATATCTGTGACAAATGGGCGCGGCAACCCGATCGTCTGGCCCTGGTTTATGAAAATGAAAGCGGTAAGGTCGAAAAATACACCTTTAAGGATTTGAAGCGGCTATCGAACCGGCTGGCCAACGGCCTTAAGGCCAATGGTATCGGACGGGGTGACCGAATCGGGATCCTGCTTCCCCAGTGCCCTGAAACGGCCATCAGTCATATTGCCGCTTATAAAATAGGTGCCATCGCCATTCCCCTTTTTACCTTGTTCGGAACCGATGCCCTGGCATATCGTCTCTTCAACAGCGCAGCCAAAGGCATCGTCACCGACAGCGCCAATCTGCCGAAGATTATGGAAATTTGGGAGAACCTGCCGGATCTGGAGGTGGTGATCGTAACCGGTGGCGAAAAAGATGATGACGTTCTGGATTTCAGGAAATTGATTGAAAAGGGATCTGCCGATTTCAGACCGGTTCAAACCAGGGCCGACGATCCGGCTCTGATTATTTACACATCGGGGACCACCGGTCCGCCGAAAGGAGCGCTGCATGCACACCGGGTATTGCTGGGGCATTTACCGGGTGTGGAGTTTCCCCATAATTTCTTCCCTCAAAAAAATGATTTCTTCTGGACCCCGGCGGATTGGGCCTGGATCGGCGGACTCATTGATGTGCTGTTCCCCAGCTGGCATCATGGTATTCCCGTTCTGGCGCACCGCGCTAAGAAATTTGATCCGGAAGAAGCCTTCCATCTGATTGCCAGATATAATATCCGCAATGCGTTTATGCCGCCGACCGCTTTGAAGCTGATGCGCCAGGTTAATGATCCCCGCAGTCGCCACAAATTTGCAATGCGCAGTATCGGCAGTGGTGGTGAAACATTGGGTGCGGAGCTTCTGGATTGGGGCAAAGACGTGTTTAATTTAATCATCAATGAATTTTACGGCCAGACCGAGGTTAATCTGGTGGTGGGCAACTGTGCAGGAATCATGACGAATTTGCCCGGTTCCATGGGCCGAGCCGTTCCCGGACACATCGTGGCGGTGGTAGATGATTCGGGCCGATCGGTTCCTTCGGGCACTGTGGGGGAGGTCGCGGTTCAGCGCCCCGATGCGGTGATGTTCTTAGAGTACTGGAAAAATCCTGCAGCCACTGAAACTAAGTATATTGGGGATTGGTGTCTGACCGGCGATCTGGCCAAGCAGGATGCGGAGGGCTATTTTTGGTTTGTGGGCCGCAAAGACGATCTCATTACCAGTGCCGGTTATCGCATCGGACCGGCCGAAATTGAAGATTGCATCATGAAACATCCGGCCGTGGGTATGGTGGCGGTTGTCGGCAGCCCGGATGAACTGCGTACCGAAATTGTAAAAGCCTTTATTGTCCTCAAGGCCGATGTTGCTGCAGGCGCTGACCTCGCAACGGATATAAAGGAGTTTGTCAAGGTGCGATTGGCAGCCCATGAGTACCCGCGCGAAATTGAATTCGTCAGGGAACTGCCAATGACCGCCACGGGCAAAATCATGCGCAAAGATTTGAAAGCACTGGAAATTCAGCGGAAATCAAAGGCTTGAGGGGAAGGAGAAAATACTTATCACGAAAACACGAAAATGCAGAAAGACGAAAAACTATAAAAATTTCGTGCTTTCGTTGTTTTAAAGCTTAAAATTTTTTTATGGGATAGAAGTAGTTTCAAAACCTCAGATCAGGTTCAAGGGCAAGGCGTCCCGCCAATTGAAAACGGAGCGCACACGGATTACGTGAGTATTTCAATTCGCGGGACAACGCAGCCATTGGGCCTCAGATGGGGTTTTGAAACCACTTCTAATTATCCTCTGGAAGTCTAACGACCAGCACCGGCGTTTTAGACCGTCGGACGACCCGCCTCGACGTACTCCCCATCAGCGCATCTGCCAGCGCACTGTGACCGTGAGCACCCATTACGACCATGTCGTAGCGTTTATCTTCGATCTCCTGCAAAATTTCATCCACGGGATTGCCGATTTTCAGAATAATGTCATCGGTAATAAACGGGCAGGTCGGCATCTCGGCCTGCACCTCGTCACAAAATTTTGTAAGCCTGGATCGAAGTTTGTCCAGTACTTCTTTTTCGTTACGTGAGCGAAGCTCGTTCCATTGCGCCTCTCCAATGATGTTAATTACCAGGCTGTCTGTGCTGGGCGATATGTCTTCTAAAACATGAAGGATGGTGACGCCGGCATCGTATCGGTTGGCGATGCTGGCCGCATAACCAAAGGCATGACGCGCATTTTTGGAAAGATCACTGGTATAAAGAATTTTGTTTATTTCAGGTATCATTTTTATCCTCCGGCGGTTGCATCGATAACCTTAAAACGTTACCTTTATTTTTGTTTCGTTTTAGGATAAAAGGTCAATTGTAATATAATGAGGAATATATCCATCTTCAAGCTAAAATGGCAGAAACCACCCAACTCATACTCGGCATCGGTATCCTGATTCTGGTCTTTGTCCTGACCAGAAAGTATCATGCCTGGCGTTTTAGACGCGCCTATCGCTTTATCATCGATGATCTCAACAATAAGGCTGCATACAGTGCCCATTCTGCGGTCGAACTCCCCTATGCCAAAAAAAATATACTAAGGATGGGTGCCCGGCAGCATCGCCCCCAGGCCGTTGATCATCTCATCCAGCAAAACATCGTCGGCAGAACCGAAGACGGCCGATACTATCTAATTCAAAAAAATATCAGCCTGTAACAAAACGGGCCTGCTGGCCCGTTTTGTTACCAGAGGGTGAGTGAGTTTAGAAACAGCTGCTTCAAATCCTCGGCGCTTGCCGGGCGCGGAGACAATTTGGTTACCCGATGCTGGGGCAAAGTCCCCTCAACCAGTTTATCCACATCATCCGGGCCATAACCCACCGCACGGAGCCCGTTGGGCATGCCGACCTTGCGCATCATTTCGATGATCGAGCCTGCCAGTACTTCGCCTGCATTCTCAACCGACGCATCGGAAATATCGCAACCCATCAACTTGGCGGCATATAGATGCATTTCGGGATTCGCCGGAGCCGTAAATCGAAAAACAGCCGGTGCGTTGAGGACAACCGCCATTCCGTGCGGAATAAGCGGCTGCCCCGGCGGGTACCCTTCGGGCACGTAATCGCGCACCATTCCCGATACGGGATACGACATGCCGTGGGGCAGGTGACAGCCCCCGTTTCCAAAGCCGATGCCCGCATAGGTTGCGGCCAGAAGCACCTCTCCGCGCGCTTCATCATCGGAAGGATATTCAATGGCGCGGACAAGGTGGCGGGAGATCATTTCAATCGCGCGGGATGCCCAGATGTGGGAGATGGGATTGGCGCCCTGATAAGCCGGGCGCAATTTGGGATGTTCGGGAGCCGGCCGCTGGCTATAGGGCAGGGCCGTCAATGCCTCCAGGGCATGGGTCAACTGGTCCAGTCCGGTGCAGGCGGCAATCATTTTGGGCAGGGACCGGGTGTTATTGGGATCTACGACACCTTTAATGGGCCGCAAGCTGCGATGCGCGATTCCGGTTTTGGCCTTGATTTCCAGAAAATCAAATATCGCCACCCCGGTCGTTTCGCTGCCCGTGCCCGCAGTCGTCGGTACGGCCACCAATGGCTTTAAGGGGCCGGGGACCGGCTCGCCTTTGCCGATCGGCGGATTGACGTAGGTCATAAAGTCCGCCGGATGAGTTGCATACAGATTTGCCGCCTTGGCGGTGTCGATACTGGAACCGCCGCCGACGGCTACGAATCCGTCGAAATTGCCGTCAGCGGCGAAATGAATGGCCTCTTTAAATGAAATGTCCGTTGGTTCCACACTTGCCTGGTCATATAAAACGGCATCGATGCCATGTCGAGCCAGGGCTTCAAGGGTTACAGCAACGGGTTCCTTGTCTGATAGATGGGGATCGGTGACCACCATCACCCGCCGAGCGCCCTGCTCTTCCATATCCCATCCCACCTCTTTTGTAACCCCGGGACCGTATTTGATACTGGACGTATCCATCGCAAAGGCCGTTTCTAACTGCATGGTTCTATTCTCCTGTTTTAAATTGTTCATTTCGCGGCTGGCCTGCGATGAGTCGTTCGACCCTGAGCTCACGACCGAAGGGCTCAGTCAAGCCGAAGCCGCGCCCACGACCAATTAATTCGGTGGGAGCGGCTTCCAGCCGCGATAAATTTCAAAGGCTTCAAAAGCCGGTTATCGAAGTTCGATAAAACGTCTGGTAATTGTTACGGCTTCAGCGGCGTCTTTGCCATAGGCATCTGCTCCGATTTTTTGTGCAAATGCGGCATCCAGCGGAGCGCCGCCCACCATCACTTTCACCTTTTCGCGCATCCCTTCTGTCTGTAAATGGCTGATCACATTTTCCATCTCCGGCATCGTGGTGGTCAATAGAGCGGATAACCCGAGAACCTGCGGTTGAATTTCGGCAATCCTGGCAATCAGGTTCTCAACCGTAACATCAACCCCCAGATCGATGACGTTAAAGCCGGCTCCCTCCAGCATCATCGCGACGAGGTTTTTCCCGATGTCATGCAGGTCTCCTCTGACCGTACACAGAACAACCTTGCCTTTCGATTGCTCTTTCTGGTCTTTTATCAAGGGTTTGATAATATCGAGCCCCTTTTTCATCGTCATGGCAGCCACCAGCATTTCCGGGACAAATATTTCGCTTCTTGCAAAACGATCACCCACCACATCCATCGCCTCGATCAGTGCCGTGTTGATAAGGTCGTCTAAATTTAATTTATTCCGAACGGCATTTTCCACCAGGGCTTCGATTTCCTTATGCTTGCCCGCTATCACGGTTTTCTTAATTTCTTCAAACAAGTTGTTCATTTTTTTCCTCGTCATAATCTTTGTTTCTTACCGCCCGCTTCGCTCGAGACGCAGAATACGCAGAGAGTTCAGTTTTTTCCTTTGCCGTTGAGATGACGGCAAAGAAAAACCGCTCAGCAGCTGCACTGCAAAAAAAATATACAATTTCAAGATTATCCAGATGCAATATGTAAATCATCAATGCCCCTAGTCAGGTTTGCTTGAGGCTTTTAGCTTTTCGGCCTCTCACCGAAAAGCTAAAAAAATAAATATCTCAGCGCCCTCTGCGCCTCGAATGAACGCAGTGAATGGACGGTGGTATAAAACTAACCGACTAATATCCTTCGTGGGCGGCTGCGACTATCGCTTTCAAGTTCTCAATCGGGGTGGACAGTGGAATCGCACATTCGGGGCCGATGATGTTGATACCCGCTGCGACCGCATATCGTACCTGCTTACGGACATCATCGGGAGTTCCCTGATACAGCACCTGAGGATTATTGACGTTTCCGACAAGCGACATAAGGGACCCGACTTTTTCCACCGCCATTTTGGCATCGATCTGCCATTCCATGTGATAGGCGTCCACGCCGGATTGGGCAAAATATTCCAACCGATCTGTGCAGTTGCCGCATACATGCAGGATCAGCGGGCCTTCAATTTGAGCTGTAATTTCCTGATGGATGGGCAGGAGAAGATCTTTGTAATGATAAGGCCCCACCAGGTTGCCGGTGACATGATCCGCCATGACAACAATATCGGCGCCTGCCTGAAATTGAGCGCGAGCAAAAGCGATGGTCAACGGCATCAGCTGTTTTAGCATTCTGATCACTTTTTCGGTTTCCCCCAGGCCGATTTGAAGCAGAAAGTTCTGCGTTCCGGCCATATGATAGGATAACGTCCAGGGGCCCATTACTTTGCCGATGATCGCGACTTTTCCGCCTACCTGACGCCGCAATATGGATAAGGCATCGAGAACCACCTTCATGGACGGTTTTTCCAAAATGTTTTCCGGGACGGTGATGTCGGAAAAGTTTTCGTAAGGAAAATTCTTGTTGTCGGGCATGCGGTCCCGACTGCCCCAGTCCACCTCGCATCCCAAAGCAGCGGCTTCCTGCTGTACGCTGTATTCCGGCATAACGGTGTCAAACCCTAAAATTTCATGGCCCGCCAGGGCCAAATCCGCCATGGCATTGGCATCGAGATGCGCATCCGGAAACGACACCCCGGCGGCATCCATGAGTCCATGGCAAACGATGGATGTTGGGTTGCCCACCGGGGGCCGCTCTCCTTTGCGTCCATTGAACATGGCTGACATCACCAGATTGTAAGAAGATGTTTTCATTAATATAAAATCCAATATGTTAGGTTCAGAGGTTCAGGGTTCAGGGGTTAAGGCCCCAGGATTCTGGCGTCCGCAGAGGAGCGGCCGTACGCGCCGGCTTTCATCTGCCCTCAACATTCCGCAATCCGCAATCTGAAATCTGCAATCACTTAGATCTACCTTCTGTTAACTAACTTTGAACCCCTGAACCCAGAACCTTTGAACCTTAAATCTTATAGGACCGCCCCTAGATGCCAGGGCACAAATTCGTTGTCCCCGAAGCCGAAATTTTCACTTTTGGATCTCTTTCCGGAAGCCGTTTCCAGAATCAGACGAAATATGGCTTCGCCCATCTCCTCGATGCCGGCCCGGCCGTCAATAATAAGGCCACAGTTTACATCCATATCGTCGCGCATGCGTTCATACATTTCAGAATTAGATGCCAGCTTTAGGGTCGGGACCGGCTTAAACCCGCAAACCGACCCGCGTCCGGTCGTAAAGCACACCATATTGGCCCCGCCGGCAATCATGCCGGTTATGGAAACCACATCATAGCCGGGGGTATCCATGAACACCAGGCCTTTGGACCTTACAGCCTCAGCGTATCCATAGACCTCCGTAAGATTGGTTGATCCGCCTTTCGCAACAGCACCCAGCGATTTTTCTAAAATCGTCGTCAGCCCGCCGGCTTTATTACCCGGCGATGGGTTATT